>ULTO01038780.1_pt1 | contig 24617 bp, 25 predicted proteins | sample 1957601 | NCBI WGS metagenome assembly ULTO01 (sample SAMEA4835734, study PRJEB28245) | human gut metagenome | biome: gut microbiome; material: fecal sample | place: Denmark | collected 2008 | reverse complement strand
CACACGAGTTCGACTCAAACGGCAATACATATGATGCGGGCTCGGAATTCTCCGAAACGATTGCGGCAGGCAAGACCTTCACAGGCAAGGCCACAGTCGACATGGGTATCATCGCAACAAATCCGAGCGCAATCGCAGTCAAGGCAATCGGCGCAGATGCCGACGTTACAATCAACGGCGGTTTCTTTGACGGCGGCAAAGGCGGCGACAACATAGGCGTTTGCGCGGCAAGCGGTGCAAAGGTTACAATCAACGGCGGTACGTTCACGGTCGGCGGCGACGCAAACGGTTACGGTAACTCCGTTGTATATTCGCAGGGCGGCACAATCGTTATAAACGGTGGCTTCTTCTATACAAACTGCTCATACGGCGGCAGATATTATGTTCTCAATCAGAGCAACGGCAACCCCGGAACAATCACGGTTTACGGCGGTACGTTCGTAAACTATGACCCCTCCACGGGCGATGACAACCTCGGCGGAAACTTTGTTGCCAATGGTTATACCGTTGTTTCCGAAACAAAGGCAAACGGCGATGTTTGGTATACGGTTGTAAAATCTCATACTGTAAGCGAGCTTAACGAGATGACCGGTGACAAACTGAAAGAAACAAAGACCGTAAGCGTTACAGTCGGTAATGTGTCCAACGAAGATATCGCATACGGCGAACACAACACCGGCTACACAGGCAAGGGTGTTCTTCTCGGCAGCACAAAGCTTAACAGCTATGCTTCTGCTCCCGCAAGCGCAGGCGAGCACAAGTTCATCTTCAAGGACGGCACAATCACAAGCGCGGCAACGGGCTATGGCTCCATTGACAACTACAAGGATACTTCCGTCTATATGCTTGTCCCCGGCAACAGCGACGTTGTATTTGAAAACATGACATTCAACGGCGTTGTCAGCTTCGATATTCAGAAATACACATCTCCTTGGAGCAACCTCAACTCCATTACATTCAAAAACTGCGTATTCAACGGAATAATCATCGGCACTTGCCCCGCGTCAAACGTAACATTTGACGGTTGCAAATTCAATGCATATACAAACACAGCAGATGCAAACAACTCCAACCCCATCTGGTGGCGTGAAGACACAGAGGGCTCGGGCGCAAACGCAAATCCCATCAAGACATTTACGTTTGTCAACAATACGGTTGTCGGCACACGCCCTGTGAAGATCGAGCGTGTCGGCAAGACTGTCAGCCCGACATTTACTTTCAAGAACAACAGCTTTGATATCACCGCTCAGGAAGGCGACACAGTAACGAGGAATATGGCAATCAATATCGGTATGGGCGAAAATCCCAACCTCCCGTTCACATTGATCGACGAAGGCAACACGGTTTCCGCAAATACGGCAGCTCTTTATACTGCTTCTCTTACCGGCGGTTCAAACTGGTATAAGGAAGTTTCCGGTATGAAGGTTCTTGACGGTAACGGCAACGAAAAGGTCATCACGGCTATGGTCTGGAAAACAACCACAGGCGAGACATTCGAGCTCAAATCCGTTGACTGAGTTTTTGTCACAGCGGCTTAAAGTTATCTGAAAAACAACGCCTCCCGACATGGGCGGCGGGAATAAAAAAGCTCCCTTTCGCAAGGGAGCTTTTTTTATTTGTTTATATACTTTTTGCACCGTCTGACAATCATATCCGAAAGCACGGCTTTTGCGGCGTCCGGAAGGAGATAAGGGAAAACGCAGGACAAAAGTATGCTCCAAAGGCTCCTTGCCTCTCCCTTTCCGACATAAACAAAATAAAACCAGGCGCTGCCGAAGGCGTAACATGCGAAAAGTCCGAGCGCCATGCCGATGAACGCCCAGAGCCGGCTTTCCGGCTTTATTTTTATGACAGCACCCATTACGAGCGCAAGCGCTATAAATCCGATGATATATCCGCCTGTTGCGCCGGTCAATGCGGCAATGCCGCCGCGAAAGCCGGAAAAAACGGGAACCCCTATCGCGCCGAGTGCAACATAAACGCAAACAGCGCACGTTCCCTGCCATATTCCCAGCAGACCGACAATCGTAAATACGGCAAACGTCTGCATTGTGAATGGAACTATCAGCGGGACGCTTATCCATGAGCAGACAGCCATGAGTGCCGCCGCAATGCCTACATTTATACACACTCTTATTCCGGGTTTTATCCTTGCCAAAAAATCACCGCCTTTTTTCTTACGGATAAGAGTATATATCGTGGGGCGAAAAATGTCAAGAAATAAAAAATAAATATTTTCAATTTGCAAATCGCATTGACATTATCCGCCGAATATTGTACAATTTGATATGTAAATATGAAAAATCGCAGGGGAAGAATAATGGCAAAGTTGTATTTCAAATACGGGGCGATGGGCAGCTCCAAAACCGCAAACGCCCTTATAACAAAATTCAATTATGAGGAGCGCGGAATGAAGGTCTGGCTTATAAAGCCATCGACAGACAGTCGCGACGGCGAGTGCACAGTCCGTTCGCGTATCGGTCTTTCCGCGGAGGCGCAGGTCGTCCCGCCGGAGATGAATATCGAGAAGGAATATAAAAATCATTCAGATTGCCACGTCATCATTGCGGACGAGTGCCAGTTTTTCACGCCGGAGCAGATAGACCAGCTGCGCAATCTCGTAAACGATAAAAATCTGCCTGTGCTCTGCTTTGGGCTCCGGACGGACTTTATGACCCGTCTTTTCCCCGGCAGCAGAAGGCTTTTTGAGGTTGCCGATTCGATAACGGAGATAAAAACAATCTGCCGTTGCGGTTCAAAGGCGATCGTCAACGCCAGAATTGACGGCGAGGGGAACGTTCTGACAGAGGGCGAGCAGGTCTTCCTCGGCGGCAACGACAGCTACGTTGCAATGTGTCACCGTTGCTGGAAAAAAGCGATTGATAAACAGAAAAAACAAAGAACAGAGGCAGGAAAATGATAGTCGGAAACGAAGCTCCCGCGCGCGACCGCCTTCTGGCGAATTTTCACACGCACACATCGCGTTGTCATCACGCCGTCGGCGAGGACAGGGAATATGTTGAGTCGGCGATAGCATTGGGAATAAAAACTCTCGGATTTTCGGATCACAGCCCGTATTTCTTTGACGGCGATTATTATTCCCATTTCCGCATGCGTCCGGAGGAGTTTGAAGGGTATATAAAATCGCTTCTTTCCCTTCGGGAGGAATATAAAAACGATATTGATATCTATATCGGCGTCGAGGCGGAATATTATCCGAAGCATTTCGGCAAGCTCTGCGACTTTTTATCCGGATACCCTATCGACTATATGATAATGGGTCAGCATTATCTCGGAAACGAATATGACGGGACAAACAGTTGCAATATTTATACGGAGGAAAAAGATCTTGAAAGCTACGTAAGTCAGGTGACGGAAGGACTTTCGAGCGGTAAATACGCGTATATCGCACATCCGGATATTTTTCAGTTCCGCGGTGACGAAAAGATTTATGAAAAGCATATGGGAAGGCTTTGCGAAACGGCAAAAGCTCTCGGCATACCGCTTGAAATAAATTTCCTCGGGATAAGGGCAAGCCGTCATTATCCGAGAAAGGACTTCTTCCGCGTTGCGGCGGAGATCGGGAATAAGGTCATCTTCGGTTGTGACGCTCATTCGCCGACAGAGCTTGAATACAGAAAAGAATTTGATTTTGCCGTAAAAGAATACACAGACCCCATGGGGCTTGAAAGAACGGAACAGATAAAATTAACACTCAGAAAATAAAGATTTTGACTTTGGGAGAGACAGAATATGATAACATCCATTGTAATTTGCGCCGTAACGTGTGTCCTTATGATACTTTCGATACTTCTTCTGCCGCAGATAAAAATCGGCAAGCTGAAGCTCGATACTTACTGCGTCGTTGCCCTTGTGGGCGCTTGTGCAATGCTTATTGCCGGTTGCGCAAAGCCGAAGGAGATACTTTCGGCTTTCACGGCGGACAACGCTGTAAATCCTCTTAAAATCCTGACGCTTTTTATCTCAATGACGGTGCTTTCCGTTTTCCTTGATGAGGTCGGATTTTTCGGCTATATTGCCGCGTTTGCGCTGAAAAAAGCGGGCAGAAGCCGTAAGAGACTCTTCTTCTATCTCTACATAACCGTTTCCGTTCTGACGGTGTTTACGTCAAACGATATCATCATTCTCACATTCACGCCCTTCATATGCTATTTTGCAAAGAGCGCGAAAATCGATCCCGTGCCATACCTTTTTGCGGAGTTCATCGCCGCAAATACGTGGAGCATGGCGCTGATAATCGGAAATCCGACGAACATTTATATCTCATCTGCGATGGGAATAGATTTTGTTTCGTATCTTAAAGTTATGATATTGCCGACGATGGCGGCGGGATTGGTCGCCCTCGGAATTCTCTGGCTTTGCTTCGGCAAGAGCCTTTCGAAACCGATAGAAGTCAGCCCCGACGAAGGGGAAGAGGCGAAAATCAAAAATAAGCCACTGCTTATAATCGGACTTGTGCTTCTTTCCGTATGCACACTTATAATGGCTGTCGGGTCTTATTTCGATATTGAAATGTGGATTGTTTCCTTCTCGTCGGCGGTGCTTCTCTTCATCCTTGTGCTGATTGCGTCCGCCGTTCAGAAGCATAAGCCGACAGAGCTCGGCGGTTGTCTGCGCCGCGCGCCGTGGCAGCTTATTCCGTTTGTGCTTTCGATGTTTGTCATTGTGTCAGCTCTTGATGACAGCGGAGCAACGGCGTTGCTCGGAAAGCTCCTCGGCGAGAAAAACGTCGTCTTCTCTTACGGACTTTCCTCTGCCCTCGCGGCGAACATGATAAACAATATTCCGATGAGCGTGCTTTATGTGCCTGTTCTCGGCACGCTTCCGGAGTCAATTGCAACGCCTGCCGCCTTCGGCGCGATAGTCGGCTCGAATATCGGCGCGTTTATAACGCCTGTCGGTGCGCTTGCGGGAATTATGTGGATGTCGCTTCTCAAAAGATACGACGTTTCGTTCTCGTTCGGAAAATTCATGCGTTACGGTGCCATGACGGCAATCCCCACAATTCTTGCCGCACTCGCGGTCATTTCTCTTATCATATAAACATTTTACGGCAAAAACTCCCCGCCGAAGCGGGGAGTTTTTATATTATTGCGGTGTGAAATCAGGCTCATGTAAAGTGCGGATATTATTTTCTTTTCGCTCCGGGAGCTTACTTTTTGTATCTGACAACAACTATCCACCAGAGGACAATCGCCGCCTGTATCGGCGCGCCGACAACAAAAAGCAGCCAGAAGTTATAGCTTAAAAATTGCAGATAGAACGCCGCAAGGAGCGACCAGCAAAACAGAGATGAGCAGAAAAGCCCGACCCATTTGTTGCCCCATTTCATGCTGAAACGGTATATTATAGCCGCGGAAAGCGGTATTGCCCAGATGAAAAGCGTCCATGCGTTTATATTTTTATACATCATTAAATATATGAAAAACGCGGTTGCCGCTGTCCAGATTCCCGCAATCATGAGAAGGGAAATGACGAGTCGGTAGCCCTTTTCTTCTTTCGGGGCATTGTATTTTTTGATTTGTTCGGCGGCATCCTCCGTGACGAAAAAGTCAATCGAAACGGAGAAAAGCTCTGCCATTTTGCAGAGGGTTTTAAGGTCGGGCATGCCGTCGCCGCGCTCCCATTTTGATATTGATTTATCGGAATAATTCAGTTTTTCTGCAAGCTCAAGCTGTGTCCACTGCTTGCTTTTGCGAAGCTCTGTGATATTCGTTGCAACAATTTTTTCAAGTTCCATTTTATGTATCCCCTCCGCAGACAATTCTATCACAAACCGATGGCAAAATCAATAGATGACGGAAAAATGAAGAGTGCACGGATATTTGCGTTTGTGGGCGTCGCCGACGATTTGCAAGAAGAACAGATATCATCAAGACGGGAATTCTCTGCAAACGCCTTTCCTTTATGTACTTTCTTTTTTGAAAAGAAAGTACGAAAGGAAGCAATTTGAGGAAGCACTCCTTCTCGGCGACGCCTGCAAGGGTGCTTCGCACACTTGCATATTCCCCTCTTCTCGGCGAAGCCTGCAAGGGTGCTTCGCACGCTTGCATATCCCCCAGAGTGAGAGGCTGAAAATGAACGCTCAAACAAATTATTGAAGTTTCTTTTTGCCCGATTTTTCACAATAAAGAAAAAGCAGAGATGAAAAATCACCTCTGTTTGCTTACTATAAGATTTACTCAAACCAATTACCAAAGCTTCTTTTGCCTTCTTTTCTTCTCGAAAAAAAGAACGGTGCCCACTTTTCTTTTTGAGTGTAACCAAAACAAAAACGGAGATGAAAAATCACATATGCTTGCTTACTATAAGATTTGCACAAAACAAATAACCAAAGCTTCTTTTGCCTTCTTTTCTTCTCGAAGAAAAGAACGGTGCCTACTTTTCTTTTCAAAGAAAAGTAGGGCGGCATATTATGTAGTGAGCGGAGAAGTCCGCAATATATAAAGAGAAGGTATAAGAAAATGAAACATATAAAAACAACATTCATAGGGGGGGACCTTAGGCAGATATCTGCGGCGGGATATTTTTCGGGAATTGGTGCGGAGGCGCGCGTCTGGGGCTTTGAAAAGTGCAGACTTCCCGATGGGGTCACCGGATATACGTCATTTGAAGAAGCCTGTGACGGGGCGGACGCAATAATTCTTCCTTTGCCATACGGCAAGGACGGGGAAATAAACTGCCCGATGACGGAAAAAGAAGTCACGCTGGGGGCACTTCTGAATTGCGTCGACGAAAAAACATTAATAATGGGTGGCAGACTTGACGAAAAGGCATATAGCCTTGCTGCCGCGCATAATAATAAAATAATCGACTATTACGGCAGGGAAGAGCTTTCCGTGCTCAATGCCGTTCCGACGGCGGAGGGTGCTCTGGAGGTTGCGATTAGAGAGCTTCCTGTCACGCTTTTCGGAAGTCGTGTGGCAATAATAGGCTTCGGAAGGATAGGCAAGGTGTTGGCGAAGGTGCTTTGCGGGCTTGGTTCCGACGTCACCGTTTTTGCCCGTAAACCTGAGGCAAAGGCATGGGCGAGGGTATACGGCTGCAAAGCGGAAGACACCTCAAAGATGAGCGAATATCTCTCAGGTTTTGTGTGCATATTCAATACGGTGCCTGCACCTGTGCTCGGCAAAGCGGAGCTTTACAGCGTAAGACATGACGCTGTCATAATCGACCTTGCGTCAGCTCCGGGAGGGGTTGACAAAGGCGCCGCCGAGGAAACCGGAGTCAGGGTTATAAGCGCGCTGTCGCTTCCCGGAAGGGTCGCGCCCGAATCTGCAGGAGAAATCATTGCCGAAACTGCCGTAAACATTCTTTTTCAGGAGGGTATTTTATAAATGATAGGATATTGCTTTTGCGGGTCATTCTGTACGGTTGAAAAATCGATTGCGGCATTGCGCTCGCTGCGTGCGGAGGGAAACGACATCCTGCCGATAATGAATGACAGCGTCTACTTTTGTGATACACGCTTCGGCAAGGCGGAGGAGATAAGGCAGGCTGTTGAAAACATATGCGGAAGAGAAATCATTCATACGGTCGTAGGCGCGGAGCCGATCGGCCCGTCAATAAAGCTCGATATGCTCGTCATCGCCCCGTGTACGGGAAACACTCTTGCCAAAATGGCGCTGGGGATAACGGATTCCGCCGTAACAATGGCGGCAAAGGCACAGCTGAGGGCAGATAGAGCCGTTGTTATTGCGCTTGCGACAAACGACGCGCTTTCATCGAACCTTAAGAACATCGGCGCAATGCTCCAAAGAAAAAACGTATACTTCGTGCCGATGGCGCAGGACGACCCGGAAAAGAAACCTCATTCACTCGTATGCGATTTCGGTATGCTCAAAAATACAATGGTCGCCGCCTTCAAGGGAAGGCAGATCCAACCGGTTTTCATAGGCAAAGAGCCTAAGGACGGATAAAAAACAAGGGCTGTGGCGGAGATTTCCGCCATAGCCTTTTCTGTTGACAAACATTTTTCGCAGGGGTATAATAAGAGCGCAACACTTTCGAGCGGGAGGCGAAGTTATGGCGGACATATCTCTTTATTATACCGAAAGCGGAGAGGGCTTTCCGCTGATCTTCCTTCACGGAAACGGCGAGGACAGCGGATATTTCGTCCATCAGACGGAGTTTTTCTCCGCATATTTCCGCACGATCGCAATAGATACCCGCGGTCACGGCAGGTCGCCGAGAGGAGAAGGCGAGTTTTCGCTTGTCCGCTTTGCTGATGACCTTCACGACTTTATGCTCTCGCACGGTATAGAAAAGGCGCACATACTCGGCTTTTCGGACGGAGGCAATATCGCGCTTTATTTTGCGCTGAAATATCCGTCAATGGTCGGGCGGCTAGTGCTCTGCGGGGCAAATATTTCTCCGTCCGGAATAAAAAGAAGCGTGCAGATACCGATAGAAATCGGCTATTCGATTGCAAAGCTGTTTGCAAAAAAGAGCGAGGGCGCAAGGGTGAACGCCGAAATTCTCGGGCTTATGGTGAACGAGCCGGATATAAGTCCGGAGGAGCTTTCGCAGATCAAAGCTCCGACGCTTGTCATTGCCGGAACGAAGGATATGGTTCGCCGCAGCCACACGGAGCTTATCGCGGCGAGTATTCCCTGCGCCGAGCTTGCGTTCATAAAGGGCGACCATTTCATAGCAAACAAAAATCCGGATGAATTCAATAAAAGGGTCAAAGAGTTTCTTTGCGAAGGGCATAGCGGGGAGTGAGCTTGACGCAGGTCGCCGCAATTACCGATATATATAAAAATCACGGGGCTTTCCGGCTCCGTGATTTTTATTTATTTTGTTGAATTTATATATTCCGCAACGGTTTTTGCCGGATCGGCGGAGTCTATCCAGTAGTCCGGAAGTATTCCCCTTCCTTCTGTAAATCCTGTCATATTAAAGACCTTGAATCCCATCAGAAAGCATATGTTTGAATTCGGGAGACGATACCACTTGACATCCCCGAACTGTCCGCACCCGCAGGACGCACTGCCAACCGTTACCGAGTTTTTTACAGACCTTGCATACATTATCGCCGCCTCGCCGGAAGACGATACTCTTTTGTTCTGAAGAAGATAAAGATTCCCTTCAAAGCCGGAGCGGGACGGGTCGTTTCTGTCGCTTACGAATATCGAATATCTTTTTTCGTCTGCGTTTTCATTTTCTTTTTCAAAGAGAGGGGATATAAGTTCGGCAAGCTCTAGCTCCCAATTCGCATATCCGGAAAGGGCTTTTGTGAAAGCTTCCGGAAATCCGCTCGCCCCGCCGCGGTTGTTCATTACAGACCAGATAAGATTTTTTGCCCCGCTGTATTTCGTTCCCATGTCCGAAAATTCAGATAATTTGCTCGGGTCAAGAACATAAGATGTATGATAAACGGTCGGCACGCCGAGCGTTTCTTCATCATACAGCGGCACGTTATTCTCCGTTATCTCGTCTGTACGACAAACATGCAGAGGAACGGAAATCCCGCAAAGCTCAAGCGCGCCGGACGGATTTTCCGTGTATTCCCCGAAGAGAAAGCGCGCGGCTCCGCTCGGAGACGGGAGAGTGAGAAACAGATTTTCATCGCTGATTTCGGAGGAAGCAAACATTTTCCCGTGCAACTCTCCCTCAGATATTACCGTCAATTTATCTCCACGTTTTTCAAAAACGATATCCGAAAAATATGCGCGAAAAAGATGACCGAATTCAAGATACGGAGTTCCCGCAAAAGAGAAATGCGTGTCATTTATTATGTCTTTAAGCGATGAATGAATGCGCTTTTTCAGCTCATTCGAAGAAAGCCCGCTTTCGGGAACGGACGCTATGAGTTCATCTCGGATTTTGTCAAAATCGCATATGTCTTTATAATAATCGTAGCCTGCATATGAATATTTCAGAAGTTCAAAAAACACGCGTATATCTTCGTCCGCTCCGCTACGCGAAACGTGCTCTGCCGCCGGAAATTTTTTGCTTGCGTCATCATATACGGACAACACGTCGCTGAAGCGACGGAGTTTTTCGATAATATCTTTGCCGACTTTGAGCGGCGTGTAATCTTTATAGCACTTTTCAAATTCGCTTGATTTCATATGAAAATTTTCTCCGTTATTTTATTTCGACTATCCCTGCGTGCGGGATTCTGTATGTAAGGGATTTGTTTGTGAACTCCGCGCCGTTTTCTATGCAGAGAATGGCGTTTATCACTCCTCCGTGAGTGACAAGAAGAGGAGTCATTTTGTTCTCTGAGGCAACAACTTTGAAATTTGTCCACGCAAGACGTATTCTTTTATAAAAAGTCGCAGGACTTTCGCCGCTCGGGTATGGCTCGTCAAAGTCGAGCGATGCAAACCAAAGTCCCGGATATTTTTCCGCGGCTTCCGTTTTCGGCATACCGGCGAGCACGCCGTTGTTGACTTCGCGGAATTCCGGAAGAAGGTACACCGAAAGCGAAAGCTGTTTTCCGGCGATTTCCGCCGTTTCCCTTGCGCGTGCAAGGTCGCTTGAAAAAATATGCGATATGCCATTGCCGACAAGACTTTCCGCCGCCCTTTCGGCTTGTGCTCTGCCTTCATCCGTGAGTCCATAGACGCTCCAGCCGCCGAAACGGGTTTCGTCATCTTTGCCGTGACGCATTAAGTATATCATAAAAATCCTTTCTTAAAACAAGCGGCGACCTTTTCGGGTCGCCGCTTGAAATGTTATCAGTCGTGGAGATAATTCAGATAATTTTTAAGTGCAGTCTTTGTAAATGACTTGGAGCCGAAGAAGTCCGTATCAAAGCCGGAGAGCTTGTTTGAAGCAACGTAGCAGTCCGAATTGAAGAGAACGGGAACAACGGGAGCGTCCTCAAGGAGGAGCTTTTCTGCCTGGTGAAGCAGCGCCGCTTTTTCCTTCTGGGTTGCTGCCGCAAACGCTTTTTCAATAAGCGCGTCATATTCTTCGTTATAATATCCTGTTACGTGCGTTTCGTTTACGTAATATCTTTCAACGCCCTTCGATTTGTCAAAATCCTTGCTTGTCGAGTCCACAAGTCTTACCTTGCCGGAGAACGATTTTGCGAAGGGAGCGAGCATTGCAAAGGAATATGCGGAGAGTGCCTGAACGTCAAGACCGAGAACGTCATAATCGCCGGACTTATAAACCTGTTCGTATTCCGTTGCGTTGACGCCCTTTATGACAACGGAGAAGCCGAGTGCTTCCCATGCGTCTTTTGCATAGGTTGCGATGGTCTTTTCCTTGCTCATATAACCCATCTGCGCGGACTGATAACTGTCGTTTGTATAGTCCATGAGGTAATAGAGGTAGAGCTCGTCATATGTTGCGGGATTGATGCCTGCCTCGTCAAGAATTGCCTTTGCTTCGTCTATCGAAGCGGAAGAAGAGAGAATATTTCCGCCGTTTTTACGGAACGACGTGCCCTTCTTCGTATCAAATATCTTGGAAGGGACAAGGCCTGTTGCGGCTTTGACACCGCCGCCGACAGCTTCTGCAATGGCGTTTCTGTCAAGCGCGATTGAAAGCGCATAACGGACTGTCTGATTTGAAAGAGCCTTGTTTGACGTGTTGAAATAGAAGGAATATGTGGACGCGAGCTCCGTTGTCTTTGTCTTTCCGAAGTCGGCTGCGACGCTTCCCGTCAGACCCGAGACGAAGAAATATTCTTCGTTTCTGTATCTTGTGACAACGTCAACCGCTTCCTCGTCCTTTGACGAAATGATGTTGAGGTCGAGCGGGTCGGAGAAGTGAACATAGATTCTGTAAGGAGTTACGCTCTTGTCCAGTGCCTCGGAGCTGAGGTTGTTGTTTCTGTAATAATATTTGGAACGTTCAAGGAGAAGGGTTTCGCCCTCATCGCCCGTGAACTTTCTTGCTCTGAATGGACCGTTTGTCGAAAGGTCTGTCGACGAACGAGACCATGTATCCTGATAGAGGGAAATCTTGTTCTCACGAAGAGGAACGAGAGCGGGACTTGCAAGGTTATAAAGGAATTCGTTAGTGTCCGCGCCTTCCTCAAATCTTACCTCGAGAATGTTTTTCGATACAGCGTAGAGACCGATATCGTCGATACCTATCTCGCCGAGCTTTGCCTGTCTTGCGCCCTTTATCGGATAAAGCATTACAGCCGCCTCGGAGGAGAATGCAGGGTCGAGAATACGCTTCCATGCATAGACAACGTCATGTGACTGAACGAGAGAGCTGTCGCTCCAGTATGTCGTGTTGAGCCATATCTTGAGCACCTTCTCGCCTGTCTTGTTGTCCGTATAGAATTCGTATTTCTTTGCGAGCGCCTTTTCGAGCTTGCCCTTCTCGTTTATTCTCATAAGACCTTCAAAGAGAAGATTGAGAACGCGCACGAGCGACTCGTCCGTATAAGCTGTTGCGGGGTCAAGGTTTATCGGCTTTGTGCCGAGATACATATCGAGCACCGCGCCGTATTTATCGGGGTCTTTTATTTTTGTGCAACCCGCAAACACCGCCAAAAGCATCGTGAGGGCGAGAAGCGCAGAAATGAGCTTTTTCATTTTTCAGTTTCCTCCGAACCGATTGAGAATTATAAGTATAAACCGATGAAAAACCAGTCTATAAATGTACTTATACATTATACCATCAAAAATACAATAAATCAAATTTATTTTTTGCAATTAAAAAGATTTATGCAAATTACCGATTTTAAGCCGTCTGCATTGTGTGATGTTCACAAATAAAACCGCCGTTATTGCTCTGCAAAAACGTCCGGACACAGTCTTTCGATATGCGGCGGCACACATCAGCGCTTTTCGGAGAGAAAGCCGAAATTTTATCCACGACGGCGCGGAGAAGGAAAATTACAAAAAATATGCGAAAAAACTTTCGTTTTTTTACATTTTTCATTCAATTTCCTGTTGCAAGAGAGGGAAAAAGATAGTATAATATAAGTTATGATAAAATGGGTTAGCTGTTGTTAACCGAAAAATATTTAAGGAAAACGAGTTATGACAGAAATAAAGAAACTGATTTCCGCCGCCGTTGCCGAAGCCGAAGGGCTCTCCGCCTCAGATATTGAGTCGATGCTCGAATACCCGCCCGACAGCGCGATGGGCGACGTTGCGCTTCCGTGCTTCAAGCTGAGCAAGGTTCTGCACAAAAGCCCGGTTATGATAGCTTCCGAGCTTAAAGAGAAGCTCGCTCTGCCCGAAATCGGCAGAATTGATTCCGTTGGCGGTTATCTCAATTTTTATGTTTCCCCGAATTATTATGCGGAGAGACTCATCCCCGAAATTCTTTCCGGAAAGGGAGAATACGGCAAAAGCACGATGGGAGCGGGAAAGACCGTTGTTCTGGACTATTCCGCGCCGAACATCTGCAAGCCGTTTCATATAGGTCATTTTGCATCGACAGTCATCGGTCATTCGCTGAAAAAGCTGCACGAATTCTGCGGTTATAAATGCGTCGGCATAAACCACCTCGGCGACTGGGGAACGCAGTTCGGCAAGCAAATAACGGCATATAAGCTCTGGGGCGACAGAGAGACCGTCGAAAAGCTCGGAGTTGACGAGCTTGTCCGTCTTTATGTAAAATTCCACGAGGAAGCCGAAAAGGATCCCGCTCTCAACGACCGCGCCCGCGCGGAATTTGCAAAGCTGGAGGAAGGTGACCCCGAAAACACGGAGCTCTGGAAATGGTTTGTCAAAATTTCGCTTGACGAATGTAACAAGACTTACAAACGCCTCGGAATTGATTTCGACAGCTACGCCGGCGAATCGTTCTATACGGACAAAATGCAGGAGCAGGTCGACCTTCTCAGAGAAAAGGGACTTCTGAAAATAGACAACGGAGCGTCGATTGTCGATCTCTCCGAATACAATATGCCTCCCTGCCTCATTCTCAAATCGGACGGCTCGACCCTTTATCCGACGCGTGACATAGCCGCCGCCGTTTACAGAGACAGGACGTATCATTTTGACAAGTGCATTTACGTCACGGCTTATCAGCAGTGCCTGCATTTCAAGCAGTGGTTCAAGGTTGTTGAGCTTATGGGCTACGACTTTGCGGACAAGCTTGTTCACGTGCCTTACGGAATGGTCAGCATTGACGGCGCAAAGCTCGCGACGAGAACGGGCAACGTAATTCTTATACGCGACCTGCTTTCGGCAGCCGTGGACAAGGTGACGGACGTCATAAACGAGAAAAATCCGTCGCTTGAAAACAAAGAGCAGACGGCGGAGGCTGTCGGCATAGGCGCGGTAATATTCCATTACCTGCTCAACAACAGAATAAAGGACGTCAACTTCGTTATGGAGGACGCGCTCTCCTTTGACGGGAACACGGGTCCCTATGCGCAATACACATATGCGCGCACCTGCTCGATACTCGAAAAGGCGGGCGAGGTCACAGTTGACGGTATCAGAATAACCGAGCCGGCAGAATCTGCGCTCTGCAAGGTGCTTTCGCAGTTCGGCGAGGCGGTTCTCTCTGCCGTTGCGGATTACGAGCCGTCGGACGTCACAAGATACATTCTTGACGTCTGCACGGCGTTCAACCGTTTCTATCACGACTGTCCCATCCTTTCCGCCGACGACGAAACGGCGAGAAAATCAAGAGTTGCGCTCACACAGGCAACAAATTACGTCCTCGGCAATGCGCTCCCGCTCATCTGCCTCAAAACACCGGAAAAAATTTAACCTTAAAAGGAGAAAAATACAATGTCAGGTCACAGCAAATGGAAAAATATAATGCATAAGAAGGAAAAGACCGACGCCCAGAGAGCGAAGGTCTTTACAAAGATCGGCAAGGAGATTGCAATCGCGGTAAAAGAGGCGGGCGCAGATCCCGTATCGAACACAAAACTCCGCGACCTTATATCAAAGGCGAAATCGCTCAACGTCCCGAACGACAATATCGAACGCACGATAAAGAAGGCTTCGGGAAGCGACGCCGTAACATACGAGGAAATCGTTTATGAGGGCTACGGTCCGTGCGGAGTTGCCGTTATCGTCGAAACGGCGACCGACTCCAAAAACCGCACGGCGGGCAACGTCCGCCACTATTTTGACAAGTTCGGCGGCAATCTCGGTCAGAGCGGTTGCGTTGGATTTATGTTTGCGTCGAAGGGCGTGCTTGACGTTTCCGCTGTCGATGAATACGGCGACAAGGTTGTTGACGGCGACAAGCTGATGGAGGACGCGCTCGAAGCAGGCGCGGAGGACTTCTCCGAGGACGGCGACATCTATGAGATAACGACAGAGCCCGACGATTTTGACGCTGTCAAGACGGATCTTGAAGCGAAGGGCTATACGTTCGTTTCCGCAGAGATCGAAAAGGTTCCTTCAACATACGTAACGCTGACAAACGAAGACGACATAAAACATATGGAGCTTCTCCTCGAACACCTTGAAGAGGACGAGGATATCGTCAACATCTGGCACAACTGGGACGAACAATAATATAATAATAGCAAAGGACATATAAAATCGCCGCCAGGGTGGCGGAGGAAGGGCAAACCCAATGATCACAGATACAAAATACACAGAAGGCTTTCGCAGTATGTTCAGAGAATACGACATACGCGGGCAGGTTTCGGACGACCAGCTCTGTCCGGCAAACGTATATAAAATAGTAAAGGCTTATTCAAAATATCTGCGCCGCAGAAATATGCTTCGGGCAGTTGTCGGTTATGACAACCGCTCATGCTCTCCCGCATTTGCGGAGGCGGCTGTCAGAGCGCTGAGAGAAGAGGGAATTGATGTTTTCTTTATAGGACTGACGCTTTCCCCCGCCGCATATTTTGCGCAGTATTATCTCAAATGCGAAGGACTCGTTATGATAACGGCGAGCCACAATCCGGACGGATGGTCGGGATTCAAGCTCGCATGCGGTTATTCAAAAACTCTTGAGCCGGACGATATAAGAGAAGTATACTCTCTGCTTGATACGCCCGACACGCAGTGCGAAGCGGGTAAATATGAAGAAGTCGACGTGCGCGACGCTTATATCGACGCCATCGTTTCCCGTATTCATATGGGAAAAAAGAAGCTGCGCGTCGTCCTTGACGCGGCAAACGGCGGAGCGGGACTTTTCGTTTATGAAATTTTCCAGCGACTCGGCTGCACAACCTTCCAGCTCAACTGCGACCCCGATACAAGCTATCCGCATTATTTCCCGAACCCCTCCGACCTTAAGGGCAGGGCAAGACTGCGCGAAATGGTGCTTCACCCGTATATCCATGCGGACATCGGGCTTTCATTTGACGGCGACGGAGACAGAATCGGCGTTATCGACGAAAAGGGCGAAAATATATGGAGCGATACTCTCCTTGCGCTCCTCGCAAAGCAGCTTCTCGAAAAGAAGCCCGGCGCGACGGTCGTTTTCGACGTAAAATGCTCGCAGACGCTCATCGATGTAATTGAAAAATACGGCGGCAAGCCGCTCATGTGGAAAACCGGACACTCATATATAAAGTCCAAGCTCCACGAAACCGGCGCAGAGCTTGCAGGTGAAAGAAGCGGACATATTTTCGTCGCGGGAGACGAATGGTACGGCTTTGACGACGCATCGTTTGTTGCGGCAAAGCTCGTTGAATATCTCTCTCATCAGGACGAAACCGTTTCGGAAATCGTCGAAGCGTTCCCGCATTACGTCACATCGCCCGAAATCAAGGCTCATTGCGGCGACGCCGTCAAATACGGCATCGTTGACGAGATAACAAAAAAACTCAAAGCTGCATATCCCGGAAAGGTTTGCGATATAAACGGCGCAAGAGTAAAGTTTGAGCACGGCTGGGGACTTATCCGCGCGTCCTCAAACCTGCCGGAACTTGTCCTCATTTTTGAGGCGGACACAAAGGAAAATATGCTCGCGATACGCGAAATCTTCAAATCATATACCCGTGCTTATCCCGAAATATCGGATAAGTGGGATAACGACGTTGACGCTATGTAAAATATCGTAAAAAAGCCGTCCTTCGGGGCGGCTTTTTTGAGTTAAGAGATAAGATTGAAGAGAAGAACGCCTGCGGCGCTGAGTTATTATGTTGCGCAGGGGTTTTTGTTCCTGCGGGGACGGGAATGGAAGGCAAGAGCTTTTGCTCCTCTTGCGGGGTGCAGATAACGTAGGAAGATGTCAAAAACACACAAAAGGAGCCGGAAAGCTCTCTCACCCGACTCTGTCGCAAGCGCACATCCTCACTTTTTCCCGTTTCTTTTCCCCTTAGGCTCACCGTCACTTCCCCAGCGCTCTTGCGATCTCCTCAGCATTTTCAGAGCAAACGAGAAAAACATACCGCCCTTTTGAAAAAACGACTGCTTCCGATTTTTTCTTTGCCCGCCTTTTCATTATCGAAAGCATTTCGGGCTTGTGAGAAACGTCGCAAAGCTCGATTATATCAATCTCACCGCCGTAAAAGTTGCGGAAAAGGAACACGGCGCAGGTCCTGACATTTTCAAAAGCCGCAATGTTTCCTCCGTCCGCAAAAAGGCGCGACAAAAGCTCATCCGTAAGCTCTCTTTCTCCTTCTTCGCCGCGCAGATACAGCGTACCTCTCTCCGAAAGCGAAAATTCATTTATTATTATTTTCATTTGCTCACCGGCAGAGCTGTTGTCGACGCCGCAGCAGGCGGAAAGCATTAAAACGGAAATTACCAAAACAAAACATATTATTTTTTTCATAAGCATTCCTCCACGGTAAGGATATTTATAAGTTCATAAAAAAATTCCCACCGCACATAAAACCGTGCCGAAAATGAAAAACTAAAACAAAAAAACGGAGAAACTTTATGGAGAAAATCAGGACAGATCTCGCCGCTGAGCTGTATGGCGAGGCGGAAAAAGCCTATGCAAGCGAAAACAAAGGCAAGCCGGACGGTATCATCGGGACGGAAAAGGACGCAGGCGACGGAATAACCGTTTCAGAGATAGAAATTGAAAACGAAATCGGCGCGGCGATCATCGGAAAGCCCGTCGGCAAATATGTGACAGTCTCCTTCCCGACGGCGCGCGACATGGACTTTTCCGCCCTTGAAAAAACGGCAAACGTCATTGCGGATGAGATAAAGCTGCTGCTCGACTCGCTCCCCGAAAAACCGGAAAGCCTGCTCTTCTGCGGTCTCGGCAACAGACTTCTCTCGGCGGACGCCGTAGGTCCGCTCGCATTCGACCGCGTTATTGCCACGCGGCACATAAAAGCATCAAATCCCGCTGTTTTTGAGGGGGCTTCGCTTTTCGACGTCTGCTCCGTTTCCCCCGGGGTTGCCGCGCAAACGGGTATCGAAGCCTGCGACATAATAAAAGCGGTCGCCGCCGCGGAAAAGCCGGATATGATAATCGTTGCGGACGCACTCGCCGCAAAAAGTCGCGAACGTCTCGCAAGAACGGTTCAGATAAGCACGACCGGCATCTCCCCCGGCAGCGGTATCGGCGGAGCGCATAAGGAAATCAGCCTTGCGACAGTCGGCATACCCGTTTTTTCCGTCGGCACGCCGACCGTCATTGCAAGCGCGGTACTCGCCGGCGACGAAGGGGAAAAAGGCGATGTTTTCTTCGTTTCTCCGAAGGAAATCGACGTAATTTCAAAAAACCTCGGAACTCTTATCGGTTGTGCCGTCAATCGCGCTTTTCAGGGAAATTTGTCATATGAAGAAATGCTGATGATGTAATAAACCGCTTTTCCGCGCCGTATATATTTGTATGAAAATATATAAAGCGAGGTTTTGAAAAATGAACGGAAATCCCACACCCGAAAGCAGCGAGCTCATTCCTTATATAAAAGAACGCAAACGAACAGGCGCACAGAAAATAATTTTTCTCATCGCCATAATCGGTATTATTGCCGCGATATGTATCACGCTTGTAAAATCCTCCGGTGGTTTTCTCAGCGGGCTTTTCGGAAAAAGCGCGGAGACAACAACCTCCGCCCCCGAAACGACGACCTCTCCGTCACAAAAAGAAAATATCTATGATTACGATCCCTCCGCCGTTCCGGAGGGGAAAAAAGGCGTCATCCCCGCAGACCTTTCCGCCGAAAAGCAGGGCAGGCGTTTTTCATCGGACGGGGATATCAGTCATGATTCATCGTTTCTGCAAAAGGTGACGGAAAACAAAATTTCCGTGCTTATCGTCTGCACTCATCCCTATGAAAGCTATTCGGAAAGCAATCTTCTTTCATACGGCGACGATTTTTATCCCATAGGCGGCGAGGCAACTGTCGACGCGCTCGCAAGAGAGCTGACGGTTTCCCTTCTTTCTCTCGGCGTCGGAGCGGAATATCTTGACACCGGCATAACCTCGGCAAAGGGGTCATATGCGGCGGCGCAGGAGAAAATCGAGGATTATCTCAAAACTCATCCGGATATCGTCTATATAATCGACCTTCACCGCGGAGTCATCTCTGACAGCAACGATAACCTCCTTTGCCCTATTACGGAAAAGGATGGTGATATCTATGCGCAGATGAGCTTTACCGTCGGCACTGTCGACGGCAAGCCCTCAGAATCTCTCCCGACTGTAAACGCGTTGTTTGATGTCATCTCCGAGCGCTTTCCTTCGCTCATAATGCCCATCGAAACGGACGATGCACCCATTTGTCAGCAGCTTGCGCCAACCGTCATAACTCTTGAAATCGGCTCCTGTGCGAATACATATTCCTCTGCCGAAAACACCGCAAAATATTTTGCCTTCATCTTTTCGGAGTCCGTCAAGCCATGACTTGCTTTTCTTTGAGAAGGAAAACAGGCAAAAGAAGCTTTGGTTATTTGTTTGCACAAGCTTTATATTCTTATCAAAAAGGGCAGATTTCTGCTCTTTTTTGATTTTGAATTCAGAAAGAAAAATACGCACCGTTCTTTTTCAGAGAAGAAAAGAAGGTCAAAGAAAAGTAGGGGAAAGTTTACGTTTTTGTAATTGAAAAAACATATGCGGCGTGATATAATAACGAAAAAGAGCGAAGGAGGCGAGGGAAAAATGAAAGTTGCCGTTATCGGTGCGTCAAACATAGACATAACGGCGCGGCCTTACGGAAAATATATCCCGCGCGATTCAAACCCGTCAAGGGTCACTGTGACATACGGCGGAGTCGGGAGAAACATAGCGCATAACCTTTGCTTTCTGGGAGAAACGGTCGATTTTATCACATGCTTCGGCGGCGACGAATATGCGTCGCTTCTGATGAATGATTGCCGGCGGCTCGGAATGGATATTTCCCGCGCAGCGGTGTATCCCGAGGAGAGAAGTTCATACTATATATGTATAACCGACGAGGGCGGCGACCTTGCGTCCGGCGCGTCGGACATGGAGCTTGCAAAGCATATTGACGTGCCGTTCCTTACGAAAAACGCAGACGCTTTTGAGATGGCGGATGCAGTCGTTTTTGATACAAATCCCGAACCGGACGTGCTTTTGTGGCTTTGCAAAAACTGCAAAACACCGCTTTTTGCCGACGCAGTGTCATGCGGCAAGGCGGGAAAACTGCGATATATTTTGGACAATGCAAAATCGCACAGTATCCACACGTTAAAAATGAATGACCTTGAAGCCGAGGTTCTGTTCGGCAGCTCCATACGCGACGAAAATGACATGGCGGACGCCGCGGAGACAATACTGCGAAAGGGCGTCAAAAGAGTGTTTATAACGCTCGGCGCGGGCGGTGTGTTCTGTATGGACGGAAACAGCAGACTGCTTTTGCCGTGCATGAAAACGTCAATCGAGAGCGCCACCGGCGCTGGCGACTCATTTCTTTCAGCCGTTATCCATGCTTACGGGAAGGGTTATGACCTCCGTAAAACAGCGCTGTGCGGACTTGCGGCGGCGAAAATCACGCTGGAAAGCAAGAGCGCCGTCAGCGAAAATATGAGCGCGGAAAATCTTGAAAAAGTAATTTCAAATATAACATAAAAGGAGAGATATAGAATGGAACTCAACAAATATCTTGATAAAAGCCCCGAGGTTGAGGCGGCATTGAAGGCGGGAAAGCCCGTTGTTGCCCTTGAATCGACCATCATTTCACACGGTATGCCTTATCCGCAGAACGTTGAAACGGCACTTGCCGTTGAGCAGACCATCCGTGACAATGGGGCAGTGCCCGCAACGATTGCAATAATCGGCGGTAGACTCAAAGCGGGACTGACAAAGGACGAGATAGAGCACCTCGGCAAATGCGGACAGGCTGTGCCGAAGGCGTCGCGTCGTGACCTTGCCGTGCTCGTTTCAAAGGGCTCGGACGGCGCAACAACCGTCACAACAACAATGATTATTGCCGCTATGGCGGGAATCAAAATATTTGCAACGGGCGGTATCGGCGGCGTTCACCGCGGAGCGGAAACAACCATGGACATTTCCGCTGACCTTGAAGAGCTTTCAATGACCCCTGTTATGGTTATCTGTGCGGGGGCAAAGTCAATCCTTGATCTCGGATTGACGCTCGAATATCTCGAAACCAAGGGCGTTCCCGTCATCGGTTACGGCACGGATGAGCTTCCCGCTTTCTATACAAGGAAGAGCGGATTCTCCGTTGACTATCGTCTCGACACGCCGGAAGAGCTTGCAAAGGCGTTCAAGGCAAAGCTCGACCTCGGCCTCAAAGGCGGCATGCTTGTAACCAATCCCATCCCGGAAGAATATTCAATGGATCCGACGGTTATAAATGCGGCGATCGACAAGGCTATCGAGGAGGCAAAAGAGCAGGGAATTCACGGTAAAGCAACAACGCCGTTCCTTCTTGCAAAGGTTAAAGAACTCACAGGCGGAGACAGCCTTGCGGCAAACATTCAGCTTGTCTTAAACAACGCCCGTCTCGCGGCAAAAACCGCTTCAGTCCTTGCTTCTCTTTGAAAAGAAAAGAAGGCAAAAGAAGCTCTGGTTATTGGCTTGAGCAAAATTTATAACACAAAAACAGAGATGATTTTTCACCTCTGTTTTTTATTTTCATATGCGACCGACCGAAGTTTACCTCTTATTTTTCTTCGCGAAGAAGGGTAACGGCTTGATTGAAGAGCGATATGAGCTTTGCCTTTATCGCTTCACCGTCCTTGCGGAAGCGGGAGACGAGGGCTTCTGTCAGCGCGCGGACATTTTTATATGTTTGTTCGTCGATTATGCCCTCCGAAAGAGCGGATAACAACTCGTCCTCGTCAAAAACATAAATATTGCCCTCCGCCGTATAAACAACGTCCGAAAAAAGGTCGTCAAATGAGGCGTTTTCGGCGGTTTTGCAGTCGTTTCCGGCGGTAATGTCGGCATAAACCTGACGGAAATTACCTTCGGGGTCGAAATACGAGGTGTACCAGTAATTGTCGCCGTCATAGGCGAGCTGAAGCCAGTAGCCGCCCTCCATGGCAACAGTGCCGCGCAGACCATCGCCGTAGTCACGGATTATGGGCGCGGTCAGCTTGTCAAAGCGCAAAAGCGAGACAGCGCCTCCGTCGTCTGAAAAAAAGAAATTCTGGGTTCTTTTGATAACCTTCTCCCAAGGCTCGCGACGTATCGTTTTATGTAATATTTCCATATCATTCTCCCCTGCCGACAAGCTCCGAAATGCGCTTTCCGTCCGACACGAGCCCCGAAAAGCCGTCCTGACGGAGCACCTCATAAACGCCGATTGCAACACTGTTTGAAAGATTGAGACTGCGGCGGTTTTCTCTCATCGGAATTCTTACGCACCTTTCGGGACGGGCGCAGAGGAGCGACTCCGGCAGACCCCTTGTCTCCTTGCCGAAAACGAGATAGGGGTTTTCCCCGTATTTTATATCCGTATAATTTCCGGAGGCTTTCGTTGAAAAATACCATAGCTCGTCATCGCCGTGAAGAGCCATAAATTCGTCAAGATTTTCATAATAGTGAATGTCAAGCTCGTGCCAGTAATCAAGTCCCGCGCGCTTCATTTTCTTATCGTCGATTTCAAACCCGAGCGGCTTTACAAGATGAAGCGAGGCGCCGGTTGCGGAGCATGTGCGGGCGATATTGCCCGTGTTCTGCGGGATTTCCGGCTCGACGAGAACTATATTTATCAAAAAAATCACTTCTTTCGGAAAACATTTTTAATCATTATATAGTTTTGTCGCGAAATTTTCAATAGCGGAGCGGATTTTTGCCCCGCAGGAAGGAATTTCAACGGTTAAAATTCCGCTTTTTGCGGAAATTAAGGAGGTAAAAGACCGAGAGGAGAAGTTTATGAAAAAAGTTTTTTGTTTAATATTTGCGGCGGCACTCTGTGCCTTGTCGACCGTTACCGCCTTCGGCGCGGGAGGCTCTTTCAGTTGGTATTGCAAGCGGCAAAAGGACCATATCCGCCCGACTGCCGAAGGCAATATGTCGTTCATTGAGAAATATGACGGGGCATACATCGGCAAAAATCCGGATGAAAAGGTCGTCTATCTCACCTTTGACGCGGGCTATGAGAACGGAAACGTCGCAAGAGTGCTCGACGCGCTGAAAAAGCATAACGCAAAGGGCGCGTTTTTCATTCTGGACAACCTCGCAAAGCGCAACGGAGACCTTGTCCGTCGCATGGAGGAGGAAGGGCATTTTGTCTGCAATCATACGGCGCGTCACAAGGATATGACAAAGCTCTCGAAAGAGGAATTTGCGGAAGAGCTTCATAAGCTGGAGAAGGTGGTCAATGAGACGACGGGAGTGACCGTGAGAAAGTATTATCGTCCGCCGGAGGGCAGATTTTCGGAGGAAAATCTCCGTTGGGCGCAGGAGCTGGGATATAAAACGGTGCTCTGGAGTCTTGCCTATGCGGACTGGGACAACAACCGTCAGCCCGACCCCGAAAAGGCGAAAAAGCTGATACTCGACAACGTTCATAACGGCGCGGTCATCCTTTTGCACCCGACCTCAAAAACGAATGCCGACATTCTTGACAGCCTGCTCACATCCCTTGAAGGCGATGGTTATCGTTTCGGCACGCTCGATGAGCTGTTTGCGGCGGACGGGACGGAGGCAAAATGAAAGCGTCGGTCAGGCGCGCGCTCTGCGCCGTGTTTACTTTCATATTCGCGTTTTTCCCATACCTGAGCATTTACGCTTCCGGCAACGTGATATATTCGGGTGCCGACGGTTGCGGGAAGCGCATCGCCATAACATTTGACGACGGTCCACACCCGAGAAAAACCGCGGAAATACTTGATTTTCTTGCGGAAAACTCCGTCCGAGCGACGTTTTTCGTCGTCGGCGAAAACGCAAAATATTATCCCGATCTCATCGACCGCGAGGCTTCCGAGGGACACGAAATAGGCAATCACACTTATCATCATAAGCCGATGAGAAAATGCAAGGACGGCGAGGGCAAACGCGAGATAACGGAAACCTCGGAGGCAATAAAAAGCATAACGGGGAAAGCCCCCGGGCTCTTCCGTCCGCCGGAGGGGTCATATTCTTCGTCGACCGTCGAGCTTGCGCGGGCGTGCGGTTGCGACGTCGTTTTGTGGAACGTCGACACCCGCGACTGGGCACTTGCGGGAACGGAGGAAATAGTATCAAACGTAAAGAAAAACGTCCGCAACGGAAGTATTATTCTTTTTCACGATTTCACCCGTGACGGTGCGCACACCCTTGACGCGCTGAAAATTCTTTTGCCTTATCTTATATCGGAGGGCTATGAATTTGTGACGGTTTCCGAGCTTATAAGATGAAAAAAA
>ULTO01037383.1_pt1 | contig 24969 bp, 19 predicted proteins | sample 1957601 | NCBI WGS metagenome assembly ULTO01 (sample SAMEA4835734, study PRJEB28245) | human gut metagenome | biome: gut microbiome; material: fecal sample | place: Denmark | collected 2008 | reverse complement strand
GGCAGGAGCTGCGGCGGCATTGAGCATTAAAGAAAATGTGGAATTAAGAAAGCTTCCCATAGATAAACTTCAGGATGCTTTGAGAAAACAGGGCGTTTATCTTGGAGAGAACGAGCCGGAAAAACCGGAACCCAGATATATTCATATTAAAACACTTTAACAAGGAGGAACAGAAATTATGATGAAAAAAACTTTAGCGATTCTATTATCAATGTGTATGAGTGCAGCGCTTTTATGCGGCTGTGGAGATAAAGTACAGGAACCTGCGGCATCCAATGGAGAGGAAGCGGGTGCTGACCAGGAGACCCCGGCAGAACCGGAAGCAGGGGAAAACGAAGCGGAGCCGGAAGAAACTTCCAAAGGAGACGGCGAAACCTATAACTTCACATTCGTCTCCCCTTTGGTTAGCCACGAGTATTGGATCGCCGTGGAAAACGGGATCCAGAGCGGCGCAGACGAGCAGGGCGTTAATGTAAATGTTTTGGGAGATACCAAGGTGGATGTGGACGTCATGGTAAAATACATCGACACCGCCATTGCTGCCCAGGCTGACGGAATTGTGACCATGGCATTATCCCCGGCGGCCATCGGACCGGCCATTGACAGGGCTACGGCAGCAGGTATCCCGGTGGTTTTGGTGGATACGGATGCTCCTGACAGCACAAGGGCCGCTTACGTGGGCACCTCCAACTATGATGCGGGCTTTGAAGCGGGAACCGCTATGATCGAAGCGACAGGCGGAAATGCCAAGATCGGCATTATCAGAGGCACTGTAGGACAGGAAACGGACAACGACCGTATTAAAGGCTTTGAGGATGCCATTGCAAATGAGGCGGGCATGGAAATCCTTACGGTAGAAGCCTGCAACTCGGATATGCTGACAGGAACCCAGAAGGCACAGGATATGTTAAAGGCTTATCCCGAAATGAACGCCATTTTCGGAAGTGAAGGAACAGGCGCGGTTGCGGCAGGAAAGGTTTTGGAGGAACAGGGCTTATCCGGCGCCATAACGGTTATCGGTTTTGATGATACGGCGGAATGTCTTGACTATATCCGCTCCGGCGTGGTATGGGGGACTATCGTACAGAAACCTGATTTCATGGGCCGCAAGGCGATCGAATTATTGACCAGGATCAATAATGGCGAGGAAATTGAAGAAACGGTTATTGACTCCGGCGTTATCCTTGTAACAAAAGACAACGTGGAGACTTATAAAGAGGATGCAAAGTAATGCGTGAAAACAGAAGAAAGCAGGTGTGACCATGAAAAAGAAGTTAAATGTGAACAGCCTGATAAAGGTGGGGCCGCTGGCATTGCTGTGCATTGTGACGGGAATCATCAATCCGGTATTCTTTTCCTCATCCAATCTGATCGACCTGGCAAGAAGCATTTCCTTTCTGCTGATCGTAAGCGTAGGCATTACATATGTGCTTTTGGGAGCAAGCCTTGATATGTCCATCGGTTCCGTAATGGGATTAGGCGGGGCTATCTGCGGGCTGTGCCTGGTCAATGACTGGCCCGTATGGCTTTCCGTTATCATGGGGCTTTTAGCGGCGGCAGTTGTGGGGATCGTCAATGCGGTTCTCATCGTCAACTGCCAGATCCCGGCCCTCATTGCCACTTTGGGAACCATGTATGTAGCCAGAGGAATCGTCAACGTGCTGACAAAAGGAGAACCTTATTACCCTCTGCCCGACGGCTTTAAAGCCATAGGGCAGGGAACCCTCTTTAGCATTCCTTATTCGGTCTTTATTGCCCTTATCATTGTCATGATCGGCCACTTTGTCATTAAAAAAACGCCTTACGGAAGAAGCCTTATGGCGGTAGGCGGAAACAGGGAGGCTTCCAGGGTATCGGGCATTAATGTAAAGAAGATTTTATTCAGCTCCCATGTATTGGTCTCCCTTTTGGCGGGTTTTGTAGGAATTATTATGGCGGCCAGATTAAGCTCTGCGCAGCCCAACGCAGGAGAAGGCTGGGAAATGACGGCGGTTGCGGCGGTCATTATCGGCGGGACCAGTATGTACGGCGGCTACGGTTCGGTAATCGGTACGATCTTGGGCTGTGCTTTGATGGAAACTATCTCCAACGCCATGGTACTTTTACATGTGTCTGTTTACTGGCAGAAAATAACCATCGGAATTATTATGGTAGCGGCTGTAGGAATGGATACCTTCAGGCTGAAGAAAATTGCCGCCAGGTAGGAAGGAGGCAGGTAAAATGGCAGAAACAGTGCTTAAAATGGAACATATTACCAAAGCCTTCCCCGGCGTAAAGGCCTTAAACGACGTGTGCCTGGAAGCATATAAAGGAGAGATCCTGTCTATCGTAGGAGAAAACGGAGCCGGGAAAAGTACATTGATGAAAATACTCAGCGGCTCCTATGCCTGCGACAGTTATCAGGGCGAAATAGAGATCAACGGAAAGAAAGTACAGTTTAAGAACACGAAGCAGTCGGAAGAAGCAGGAATTGCCATGATATACCAGGAGCTTAATATGCATTTGGATTTAAATGTGGCGGAAAATTTGTTTCTGGGAAGATGGGGGCAGTTTGGAAAAAACATTCAGTGGAATAAACTCCACAAAGCTGCGGAATCCTATTTGGAAATGGTACAGCTGGATGTTGACACTACCGAGATCCTGCGAAATTTAAGCGCCAGTAAGCAGCAGCTAATTTCTATAGCCAGGGCTCTCTCCAGCGATCCGAAGCTTTTAATTCTGGATGAGCCTACGGCTTCTCTTACGGAAACGGAATCCAAGCGGCTTTTTGAGATCATGCTGCAGTTAAAGGAAAAAGGTTATACCTGTGTGCTGATCTCCCATAAGCTGGACGAAGTCTTTGCATATTCGGACAGGATCGTGGTCATGAGAGACGGATGTGTCATAAACAGCCACGAAAGAAGCGAGTTTGACCAGGGCCTGATCATTTCGGAAATGGTTGGCAGAAAGATGGATAATCTTTATCCCAAGGAAGAGGCGCCTATAAAGGATGAGATCATGCGTGTTGAAAATTTCAGCGTGCCCCATCCCCAGAATGCCCGGAAAAAAATCGTGGAAGATGTCAGCTTCCGGGTGCGGCAGGGAGAGATCTTAGGGATCGGCGGCCTGGTAGGAGCCGGAAGGAGCGAGTTGGTAAATGCTATTTTCGGTATTATAGAAAAGCAGAGCGGAAATATTTATATGGAAGGGCAGGAAGTAAACATCAGAAATCCCGAAGAGGCAATTAAAAAAGGAATTGCCCTGGTAACCGAGGACCGTAAGGTGGACGGCTTTGTGGGAGGCATGTCCATTGAGCAGAACATTACGCTGGCGTCATTGAAAGCTATTACCGAATATGGTATGATAAAAGCCCCAAAAGAGAAAAAAGCGGCCTTGCGGTATTTTGAAGAGCTCAAGGTTAAAGCTCCGGATATGGGCGTTCATGTAAATACTTTATCGGGTGGCAATCAGCAAAAGGTAGTTCTTGGCAAATGGCTGATGACAAACCCAAAGGTGCTGATTTTAGACGAACCCACCAGAGGGATCGATGTGGGAACCAAATACGAGATCTATAAGATCATGGTAAACCTTGCAAAACAGGGAATGGCCATTATTATGATCTCTTCCGAGCTTCCCGAGCTGATATCCATGTCGGACCGGATCGTAGTGCTTTCGGGAGGGAAGGTTGCAGGGGAAATCCCGGGCAAAGAAGCCACTCAGGAAAAAGTTATGGAGTTAGCAACCGGGATGGCGGTCTAAACAGGAAATCAGAATAGCGGGCAGGATAAACATAATATGGGAAGGATGAAATGAAACCTGGAAAAATAAGACAATCTACCTTGAAGGGAAAATTTTCACTGTGTCTGCTGGTCATTGTGGCGGTGCTTCTTTTGACCAGCGGACTGCTGTTTGGAATGATGAATTATATGCAGCAGAGGATGGAAACCCTTCTGGATATGAATAACCGTGTTTATGATCTGAAGCTTGGTGTGAACGAAGTGGCGGAAACGTATAAGTATTATCTTGTTTCAGGCAGGGAGGAAGACAAAGAAGCGATCTGCGTGGGCCTTAAAGAACTGGTGTCAGACAGCGCCGCATTGAAAAAAGATATATTTGAGGATGTCTACATAAGAGAAATCGACGACCTGAATAATATGATAGATACCTTTTCCGGGCAGACGGAGGAAGGCCTGCTGTTGTTTTCGTCAAAGAACCGGGAGGAGAGAACGGCGGACTATGAAAAAGCGGCTTATACGGCACAGCTTATTGACAAATACTATGATTATGTTTATCGCGCCGTGGAGCAGTATTCGGAGCTGGAAAAGAAAGCGCTGGAAAAGGAAAAGTCTCTTATTACGGGGATCTGTATCTTTGTAATTCTGGTCATGTTCGGCGGAGTGGCCGTTATGCTGTTCTGGTTTTCAAAAGGCGTTTTAAATCCTTTGTCCCGACTGGCTTATAAGGCAGCGAACTACAGGACGGATGAGCCGGGGCAATGGCAGCAGGGCCGGGACGAAGTAAAGGATCTGACGGATACCTTTGATGCCATGGTACTTCGAATCGAAGAGCAGATGGGGCAGATGGAGATCAACATGAAACTGGAGCTGCAATTGAAACAGCAGCGCCTGGAGCATATAAAAATGGAAAAGCTTTTGCAGGAAAGCGAAATGAAGGCCCTGCAGGCAAGGATCAATCCCCATTTTATGTTCAATACCTTAAACAGTATAGCCCAGATGGCGTATCTGGAGGAAGCGCCCCAGACGGAACAGATGGCGGAAGCGGTTTCAGACTATTTCAGGTATAATTTAAAGGATATCCATCATGTTTCCACCATGGAAGAGGAGATCAAGAACGTAAAGGATTATGTCTATATCCAAAAAATCCGTTTTGGGGACAGAATTGATTTTTCCCTTTGTTACGATGAAAAGGCGGATAAGGGAAAAATACCTGCGCTGACCCTGCAGCCCATTATAGAAAACAGCATCATACATGGTTTGGGATGCTGTGAGGGAAAGGGCAGGGTTGAAATTTCGGTGGAATGCGGGGAGAAAGACATACAAATCTGCATCAGCGATAACGGAAGAGGAATGGAATATGAAAAGCTTTCCGCCGTTTCCGCTTATCTGGAAGGAAAGGATGTGCAGGGGATTCAATCAGACAGTATCGGGCTGAAAAACGTGATTGACAGAATGAGAGCTTTTTTTGACCGCCGGTTTAGCATGACGATTGTGTCGAAAATAGATGAGGGAACATCCATAACCATAACCGTTCCTTACGAGGAAAATCTATGTATAAAATATTGATAGCTGATGATGAAGAATTGGAATTAAAATCTATGAGGATCTTTCTGGAAAGAAATTATCCGGAGGCGGTCATACTGCCTGATGCGAAAAACGGTACACAGGTATTGGAAATCGCTTTAAAGGGGCAGCCGGATATTTTAATCCTGGATATAGAAATGCCGGGGCTTAACGGGCTGAAGGCCTTAAAGCTTTTAAGGGATCAGGGCTATGGCGGCCATGTGATAGTCAAAACCGCCTACGGCAAGTTCGCCTATGCCCAGGACGCATTGCATCTGCATGTGGATGCTTATTTGCTAAAGCCTGTAAAGAAAGCTCAGTTAAAGGAACGGCTGGATGAGATCATCAGGAAGCTTAAAGAACAGAATGCAGGAAATAAAAAAGAAGAAAGCAGCGGCAGGAATTTTGCCAGCGGCTTTATTTTGTCGCTTATTTTTCCAAAGGAACGTTATGAAGAGCTGGTTGCCTCTGAAGGGCTTCGAAAATTCAGGGAGGAGCTGCCTAAGCGGCTTTCCTTGATTTGTGAATTTACTCTCTGCCCGGCGGAGGGGAATGTACTTCCCATGCTGATCTATTCGGATAATGTGATGGATGAATTTATGTACGGGCAGTTATCTAAAGACCTTCCGGCAGTTTTAAACGATATTTGTATGGCTGCCTTTGACATAAAGCCGGAGATTAAGGCGGGATGCCTGATCTCCGATATTTATGAGCAGCTTCCCAAAACCTATTATTCCGCCTTTCGTGAATCTGAGGATAGTCAAAAGAATGGAGGGGATGTGACGGAGAGCCAGCATTTAAATAAGGTGCTGTCCTATATCGGAAGCCATTACGGGGAGGATATTTCTCTGGAAACGGCGGCGGCTCATGCGAAGATCAACGCAAGCTATCTGAGTCATTTATTTAAGCAGCATTTGGGCAAGACTTTTGTGGAATACCTGACGGAGGTCAGGATGAAGAAGGCGATCGAGCTGATTCATCAGGGGACGGATAATGTGAACGAACTGGCGGAGAAGGTGGGGTATCAGTATTCCTCCTATTTTTGCAGGCAGTTTAAAAAGTATACGGGGTATACGGTGGGGGAATATAAGAGGCTTAAGTAGGTTAGGAGGCCGACTCAGTTAAAAATGTAATGTTTTTGCGGCGGGACTGTGGTAGGATGATTTAAACGGGAGTATGTTTTCGGCGGGGGGAGTAAGATGCGCATAACAAGGGAAGAGGTTTGTGAATTTACAAGGAAGGCATGTCTTGACAACGGCTTTTCGGAAGGCTTTTTTGAGGAGTTCTGGGAGAGGCTGTTAAAGCGGGATGATATTTATAAGGAGTATGTTTATTATCTGGTTAAAAGAGAGTTTTTGGGGGAAGTAAGGATCAAGGGCTATCAGGTGGTGGATGTGCTCGTCTGGCAGATGGACGGGTTTAAGTCAAAGCTGGACAGGGATAATTATGATATGAAGAATAATGAGGCGAAAATGGTAATTTCGGCTTTTGATACCTTTTTGAAGATGGCAAAGGAGCCGGAAGAGTATGTGAAACGGATGCAGCATGATACGGGGACCGATTATGAGGATAAATTTTTCGGGAGCCTGAAGTAGGGTGGAATATATGGCGCAGAAGGCCTTTGTTTACATAGTGAAATGCAAGGATGGATCCCTTTATACGGGAATTGCAAAGGATTTAAAAAAAAGGATGCGGGAGCATTACGATAAGACCGGAAAGGGCGCAAAATATACCAGAAGCCGCGGCATAACGGAGATTATGATGGTCTGGGAAGCGTCTTCTTATTCTTCCGCGGCAAGGCTGGAGTATGCCATAAAGCGTCTTGTAAGGAAGGACAAGCTGAAATTGATCTCTTTTCCGGAAGAAGAGATTAAAAAAATGATGCCCGGCCTGGAAGGGGAGGTCTATGTACCAAAGAGGGAATATATAATGAATGTGGATAGTTTTCTGACGCAGGAAGGGGTTTTGGACCTCTGAAAAAACATTGCTAAAAAGGTCGCTATTTGTTAAAATAGAGAAAGAAATAAGTGAAGAGGGAATGTCATAATGAGAAAAAATAAAAAGGGGAAGTTATTTTTTTCTCTTGCAGGACTGATGGCAGTTCCTATTCTTATATTAGGAGTCATTCTGGTTATAGTGGGGAAACAGAGTGTATCCGAGGGGATGGAACTGGAAATTCAAAAATCACTGGCAGGAATTGCAAGGGAAACGATGGATATTTACGGCCTTGCCTATCCGGGGGAAATACAGATGGAGGATGACCGCTTTTACATGGGCGGCGTGGATCTGACAGGCGACTGTACCCTGGCTGACAGGATCAAAGAAAATACGGGCGCAGATATCAGTATATTCTGGCAGAATAAAAGGGTTATTACTACCATAAGGGATAAAAACGGGGAGAGGATCATCAATACGACTCTGGATGACGAGAGGATCCTGAATGCGGTCCTTTCGGGCAACGAATGCTATTCCCGCAATGTCCAGATCCGCAATATGGGTTATTTTGCTTATTATGTACCTTTATACAATAACGGCGAAGTATGCGGCATGATCTTTGCAGGCACATCCAACGAAAGCGTGGTAGCGAATGTTCAGACCATTGTGACCAAGATCATATTGGTTTTTGTGATCGCACTGGCTGTTATGCTGGCTGTCGTTTCCGTATTTGCGGGCAGCATTGTGGATTGTGTGAATAAGGTGCGGTATTATATCAGCGGACTGGCGGACAATGACTTTACCAACCAGATGCCCCGGACGGTTTTAAGGCGTAATGATGAGATCGGCGATATGGGCCGTCATGCGGTCGAGGTTGCCGAGACCATTAAAGAACTGATAGCTACCGATGGGCTGACAGGACTTTATAACCGCAGGGCAGGGCGGACGGAGCTGGCCAAATGTATGGAAGAGGTTTCCCGGGGCAGAGACGGGTATGTTACCGTGGCGATGGGGGATATTGACTTTTTTAAGCAGATCAACGACCATTACGGACACGAATGCGGCGATAAAGTGCTGGTAACGATAGCCGGAATCTTTAAAAAGCATTTGGAGAAAAAAGGATTTCCGATCAGATGGGGCGGCGAGGAATTTCTTCTCGTGTTCAAAGAGGATGGGGAAACGGCGCTTTCTTCACTTCAAAAAATTGTAGAGGAAATCTGCAATAAAACATTCGATTACGGGGATTGTCAGTTTTCTGTGACGATTACCTTCGGTGTTGCCCGGTATGACGGGAAGGACAGCATGGATTCCTTGATCAAAAAAGCGGATGACCTTTTGTACAGGGGAAAAGCAGAAGGCAGGAACCGGATTGTGGTATAATTCTTCTTTGCGCAAATATTTTCCTTTCAAAAAGCGCTGTTTCATGATAAGATGGGATTTAGAGGAGTTACACTGGGGAATACGCAGTAATTAAAAATGTAATGAAAAGAGGGCAAACATCATGAAGGAAAGAAGACTAAGAAATACAGATTCTGTATTTACAATGAAAACGAAGCTAATGTTTTATACAATATTCCCCGTGGTACTGGTAGGAATCGAGTCTTTTCTGGCGGCGTTTATCATACTCGGCAAGGATGCAATGGAGATTGTAAAACCCCTTGCGATTATTACCGTTATTACCGTTATAATCGTAGCGGTTGTTATGAGGATTTTTATATGGAGCCTGGTAAATTCCATTAACCGTGTCATCGCTTCCCTTGATGCGGCGGCGGAAGGAGATCTGACCGTAGGGATCGATAAAAGGGATGTAAGCCGCAAGGATGAGATGGGATTTCTGGCAAAGCACGCGGATAAAGTTATTGTTTCCTTAAAGGATGTCATCGGACAGGTGGGGAACACTTCCGATGTTATTGTAGATGCTTCCGGCAAGCTGGACAAAATGGCTGAGCATACCAGCAATGCTTCCGACGACGTAGCGCGTTCCATGACGGATATGGCAAACGGGGCTACGACCCAGGCAACGGAAACCCAGTCGGTCACAGATGCGGTCATCAAGATCGGAGAAGAGATCGAAGAAACATCCAGGGCGGTAGACCACCTGCTTGATAATGCGGAGCAGATGAAAGCAGCCGGTCAGGAGGGCGCTGATTCCGTTGCGGAATTAAAGTCTATTTCCCAAAAGGTTAAGAGCCAGATCGCAGTCATTTACGAACAGACCAATACCACCAACGAGTCTGCCCAGGAAATACATAAAGCTACTGAGCTGATCGCTTCCATTGCCAATGAGACCAACCTTCTTGCTTTAAACGCTTCCATTGAGGCGGCAAGGGCAGGAGAAAGCGGAAGAGGCTTTGCGGTTGTTGCAGAGCAGATCAAGAATCTGGCGGAGCAGTCCAATCAGTCGGCAAAGACTATCGAAGGGATCATCAACAATCTGTTGGAGGAATCCCAGCAGGCGGTTAAGACCATGAATACAGTGGATGCCATTATCGGTTTCCAGGCCGATAAGGTAGAAATGACGAAGAGAGTCTTTGACAAGGTAAATGAAGGTCTTATGGTAACGGTAAACGGAATTGAGGCGATCGCAGCCACCACCAAGGTGTTGGATGATGCAAGAGGCCAGGTAATGTCTTCCGTAGAGAGCCTTTCCGCAATCGCAGAGGAAAATGCGGCGGCTACACAGGAAACAGCGGCTTCGGCAGAAGAGCTTGCAGCCACTATCGGAGAGATCAAATCGGCAACGACCAGCTTAAATAAGGTTGCGGATGATCTGACGAGACAGACCAATATGTTCCAGATCTATTCTTAAGGTTCCGACCGGGCAGGGAGTCCGGTGGATTATATAAGATACGAATACCATATGCAGACGGGGCTGCTGCAAAAGTACGGTTGCGCTACATATATAGTTGTGATATCGGCGATATCCATGCTATGTATGATAGGAAACTGTATTTTTGCAGCAGCCCTGTTTTTAATTCTGCGGGGATCAGGTGTCCGTTCCTCAAGTCGGGGTATTTGCCTCTATCTGTTCTTTCCGTTTTTTACCGGGGGTGGTACCGTATATTTCTTTAAACATTCTGGAAAAGACCTTATAATTGTGAAATCCGTGCCGTTCCAGGATTTCCGAAAGAGTCAGGTCTGTCTTCATCATATCCTCATAAATATAGCGCAGCCGGATGGAATTTACATATTCTAAAAAGGTCTGCCCCATATATTTCTTAAAGAATCTGCAAAAATACGTTTCCTCCAGGTGGAGAAGGCCGGCGGCGTCTGAAACGCTTAGGTTTTCTGTATAATGTTCCTTTACATAGTCCATGATCAGGGAAAGACGGTTAAAATTACTGTCGTTCTTCAATTTGGCATTTTCACTTATATGGACCATATAATCGGCAACCAGCTCCGAGAGCAGGCTGTATAAAAGAGAAGTCAGCTTTAAGCGCCCGATGGTGCTCCGGTCGGAATAAAGCTCTGCCATCTGGTCTAAAAGGGGCTTCAATTTGTTTTGGCCCGGAAAACTGAAGGGGCCTCCCGTATCCTGGAAACGGACGAATTCGTAGCCCGGAATGTGTTCCTTTAAAAAACTGTAGGGGAGCTGCAGAAGCAGGATCCTCGAAGAGCCGATACAATGGGTTGAGTGAATGTCCCTGGAATTGACAATGACAAAATCCCCTCCAAAGAGCCTGGTAACACGGTCGTTTACGGTAACGTCCATAATGCCGTTTAAGATATATACGATTTCCAGGCTGTTATGCCAGTGCATGGGGATTAAGTCATTATCGCTGTCATATACGGTAAAACGCACAGGAAGGGCGGTGTCGGTTTTGACCTGTTCATGTATGGGCTGCATAGATTACTCCTTCCATCTGATAGTACGGATATTCCCGCCTGAAAATTTTTGTGCCGTCCAGGCTTGTATTTAACCTAGCATGCTCCATAAAAAAAGTCAATATTGACCTAAAAACGAGTCAAAAAACCGGGTAGTGCGGGGAATCAAAATCTGATAGTATATGTTTTACAGAAGGAAAAGAAAGCAGCAGTTATGATGCAAAGACCCGGAAGAAGTATCGGAAAGAAAAAATATGATAAAATAATAATGAGAAAGGAGCATGAGGAAATGACTGCAGAAAAGATTAAGGAGATTGTTTCACAGATGACGCTGGAGGAAAAAGCGTCCCTTTGTTCAGGAGGGGACTTTTGGCATACGAAGGCGGTCGACAGGCTGGGCGTGCCTGCCATGATGGTATCAGACGGACCTCACGGACTCAGGAAGCAGAAGGATGAAGGAGACCATTTGGGCGTAAATGACAGTATCGTGGCGGTCTGCTATCCTGCCGGCTGTGCAACCGCATCCTCTTTTGACAGGGAATTGGTGGAAAAAATGGGGCAGGCCATCGGAGAGGCGTGCCAGGCAGAGGGCGTCGGAGTCATTTTGGGACCTGCGGTAAATATCAAGCGTTCTCCTTTATGCGGACGTAACTTTGAGTATTATTCCGAGGACCCCTATGTGGCCGGCGAAATGGCGGCAAGTTATATCAAAGGCGTGCAGAGCAAAAACGTGGGGACCAGCATAAAACATTTTATGGCTAACAGCCAGGAGACCCGCAGAATGTCTTCCGATTCCAGAGTCGACGAAAGGACCATGAGAGAAATTTATATGCCGGCCTTTGAAAAGGCGGTTAAGGAATCAAAGCCCTGGACGGTTATGTGCTCCTATAACAGGATCAACGGAACCTATGCGGCGGAAAACAAAAAGCTCCTCACGGATGTATTAAGGGACGAATGGGGATTTGACGGTTTTGTGGTCAGCGACTGGGGCGCGGTCAATGACCGTGTGGCGGGCGTTAAGGCCGGACTGGATCTGGAGATGCCGCCCTCATGCGGAGTCAATGATAAACTGATCGAGAAGGCGGTTAAGGACGGAAAACTGGACGAGGCGGTTTTGGATCGGACGGTAGAGAGGATCCTTGACATCGTATACCGCTTTATGGAAAACAGGGATACGGAGGCCGTCTTTGACAGGGAGGCACAGCATAAGCTTTCCGCCAGGGTTGCCGAAGAATCTTTGGTTTTGCTGAAAAACGACGGCATTCTTCCTTTAAAGAAAGAGCAGAAGATCGCTTTTATCGGCCAGTATGCCGAAAAGCCCAGATATCAGGGCGGCGGCAGTTCCCACATCAACAGCTATAAGGTAACGGGAGCATTGGAATTTGCAAAGGATCTGCCTGGTGTGACCTTTGCAAAGGGTTTTGATGATAAAGAGGATGTCATTGATGAGAACTTGGTGGCGGAAGCGGTAAAGGCTGCCAAAGAGGCAGAGGCGGCCGTTATTTTTGCGGGTCTGCCGGACGCCTTCGAATCGGAGGGCTATGACCGGACCCATATGAAGATGCCGGAAAGTCAGAATTACCTCATTGAGGAAGTCGCAAAGGTACAGCCCAATGTGGTAGTCGTACTTCACAACGGTTCCCCTGTAGAGATGCCCTGGATCTCCAAAGTAAAAGGCGTGTTAGAGGCTTATCTGGGGGGCGAGGCAGTGGGAGAAGCGGAATACCGCATTCTTTTCGGAGAGGTCAACCCAAGCGGCAGGCTTTCGGAAACCTTCCCCTTGAAGCTGGAAGACAATCCTTCTTATCTGTACTATATCGGGGAAGAAGATGTTGTTGAATACAGAGAGGGCGTATTTGTGGGCTACCGTTATTATGACAAAAAGAAAATGGATGTCCTTTTCCCCTTCGGCTACGGGCTCAGCTATACCGATTTTGCATATTCCAACCTGAAGCTGGATAAAAAGACCATGAAGGATACAGAGATTCTTACGGTTTCCGTAGATGTGAAAAATACCGGAAGCGTGACGGGCAAAGAGGTGGTACAGCTCTATGTGGAAGACGAGGAGAGCACTGTGATCCGTCCCGTAAAGGAACTGCGGGGATTTGAAAAAGTAGAGCTTGCGCCCGGAGAGACTAAAACCGTCAGCTTCAAACTGGATGCAAGGGCCTTTGCATATTATGATGTGCAGCTTGGAGATTTTCATGTGGAAAGCGGCAGCTTTAAGATCATGATCGGCCGTTCCAGTGCGGATATGAAACTTACAGATACGGTCAGCGTGGAATCCACAAAGGAGATTCGCAGGAAATATCATTTAAATACGACCTTCGGGGATATTTTGAAGGATAAAAAGGCGGCAGCCTTCTTAGAACCGTTATATGCTTCATGTACGATGATCGAATCCTGCGATACCAATTCGGCGGAAAGCGGATTGGGAAGCTCGTCTAAAGCGATGCAGGATGCCATGATGCAGTATATGCCTCTTCGCGCACTCATAAGTTTCCAGGACGGAACCATAGATTTTGAAAAACTGCAGCAAATCATCGACAAAATAAATCAGTAATTTTCAAATTTAGTCGGATTTTTAGCTAATAAATGTTATGCATTTTGCCTATACTGACAGTATGTTCTGATAACTGACAGTATAGGCAAAATTTTGCGGAAAACAAGCATGAAAAAGCAGAATTTACGCACAAAACAAAGGGAAAATATAATCAAAAATGTCGAAAATTGTCGATGAATGTTGGTGGATATTATTTGCATATTGTATTAGAATGTAGTTAGCAGATGAGCAGGGGAATCTGCTGGCAGGCAGTAAATTCCATGACAGAGGGGAATATGCATGAGAAGGAAACAAAAATTTGTTACGGTGGAAACCTATATTATCATGGCGCTGCTCTCATATGTGTTTTTGTATGTATGGGAAATCGACGTAAGCTGGACTTCTCTGGAAAATCCCGACTGGATTTTCAGATTGAGCGTTGTTCCGGCTTTATATCTGGCAGTGTCTTATAGTATATGCAGGCCCATTTTTTTACATGCGGTCAAAAGAACCGACAAATCAGTGTGTGAACCCTTTTTTATCATTATCAGTACATGCTTTGCGTTTTACGTGATTTCTTTATTATATACTCTCTGGGCCACATCCCCTATCGGTCCCGGGATTATGGAGTACGCGGGAATGCCTATGTATGACGTGCTGACTGTGGTCTTGAATTTAGCGGGCTGCAGAATGCAGGAAGGTATTAGTATTGCCTTCGGAATATTACTGGCCTTTGGAACTACCGGCTTACAATATGCCGAATGAGGAAACCGCATTCCGGTATATTTGGATCTGCGGTTACCCCCTGCCTCTTTTCTTATTTACGAGTGTTGTGTGCGAGAGCTGCCTCGGCGAATCCCTTAAATAAAGGGTGCGGCCTATTGGGGCGGCTCTTAAACTCTGGATGGGCCTGTGTAGCGATGAAGAAAGGATGTTCCGGAAGCTCGCACATTTCCACAATGCGTCCGTCGGGAGAAATGCCCGATAATTTCATGCCCTTTTCTGTTAAGACGGAGCGGAAATCGTTGTTTACTTCGTAACGATGTCTGTGTCTTTCCTGGATGGTCTCCTGTTTGTATAATGCATAAGCTTTTGAAGTCTTGTCCAAAACACAAGGATAAGAACCAAGTCTTAAAGTACCGCCGATATCCTCAACGCCGTTCTGGTCAGGCATCAGGGCGATCACGGGATGGGTAGTGCTGGGATCCAATTCTTCGCTGTGGGCGTCGTTGAAGCCCACTACATTTCTGGCAAATTCCACAATGGCAAGCTGCATACCCAGGCAAAGACCCAGGAAGGGAATATTATTTTCCCTGGCATAGGTAATTGCTTTGATCTTACCCTCAATACCGCGGTTGCCAAAGCCGCCGGGCACTAAAATGCCGTTTACATCCTTTAAGAGGTCGTTAACGTTATCGTCGGTCACCGTTTCGGAATCGATCCATTTGATATTTACGGTGGTATCGATGAAAATGCCGCCATGTTTTAAAGCTTCTACAACGCTTAAATATGCGTCGTGGAGCTGGATGTATTTTCCTACAAGGGCAATAGTGACCTCGTGCTGGGGATTGCGGAGCTTGTTTACCATTTCTTTCCAGTCTGATAAATCCGGATTGGGACAATCTAAATGAAGGCATTCGCATACCACGTCCGCGATTTTTTCTTTTTCCAAAGCAAGAGGAGCTTCATATAAGTGCTCTACATCCAGATTCTGCAGTACATGCTTGTTGGGCACGTTACAGAACAGGGCGATCTTATCCTTTATCTGCTGGTCTAAAGGCAGTTCGCTGCGGCATACGATAATATCCGGCTGGATTCCCATTCCCTGCAGTTCTTTTACGGATGCCTGGGTGGGTTTGGTCTTCATCTCCTGAGAAGCGCGCAGGTAGGGGATCAGGGTCACATGGATCAAAACGGCATTATCCCGTCCTACTTCGTGCTGGAACTGACGGATGGACTCTAAGAAAGGCTGGCTTTCGATATCGCCTACGGTGCCGCCCACTTCAATAATGGCAATACGCATATCGTCGTCGCTGAAATTGCGGTAAAAACGGCTTTTGATCTCATTGGTAATATGAGGAATTACCTGTACGGTTCCTCCGCCATAATCTCCCCGGCGTTCCTTCTGAAGCACGGACCAGTATACTTTTCCTGTGGTAACGTTGGAATTTTTGTCCAGACTCTCGTCGATAAAGCGTTCATAATGACCCAGATCGAGGTCCGTTTCAACGCCGTCGTCCGTTACAAAAACCTCCCCGTGCTGAATGGGATTCATAGTGCCAGGGTCGATATTGATATATGGATCAAATTTCTGCATGGTAACCTTGTAGCCACGCGCCTTTAATAATCTTCCCAAAGATGCGGCGGTAATTCCCTTTCCGAGACCGGAAACCACACCGCCTGTTACGAATACGTATTTTACTGCCATGAAATAATCCTCCTAATATACTCAAGTATTATACAATGAAGATTGTCTAAAATCTAGGATTTGTATCAAAAAAGTTAAAAAAAGTTTATAAAAGTTTTAGAGGCGCTTATTAAATTTCACAATGTTTGTATTGATTTATAGAAAACCTAAATTTATAATAGTAACAGACTGTTTGGAGGAATTATATACGAATATGGATAATAACAACCAACCTAATAACAACCAGAACAATAATCAGAACAACCAGAATCAGGGCGGGGGAAACGGGCCTCAGAAGCGTCAGAGCCTGTTCATGCTGATGATCGCGGTGCTGTTTACATTGATGTTCATGAGCTTTGTCATGCGCTTTTTGTCAGGCGGCAGCAATGAGATTTCCTACAGCTCTTTTTTGAATATGGTAAAGTGCGGACAGGTAGAAAGCGTGCTGATCACGGACGACCAGATCAAGATCACGTCCAAAAAGACTCAAAAGGAAGTAAGCGGCAATACCCTGTTCGGGGATTATAACCAGAATCCCGGCCAGCCCGAAAGTTATTATACGGGCAATCTGGAAGATGACAACCTGTATCCCCTTTTAGACGAGTACGGCGTGGAATACAGCAAGGAGATCCCTGACAGCTCGGGGATGATCCTGAGTTTTATCCTGACATGGATCCTGCCGGTAGTGCTTCTTTATATAGTGCTGATGTTCGTGTTCCGAAAGATGAGCGGAAGCGGCGGCCCCATGAGCGTGGGCAGGAGCAATGCCAAGGTATATGTACAAAAAGAAACAGGCGTTACCTTTAAAGATGTGGCGGGACAGGAGGAAGCCAAGGAATCCTTGCAGGAGGTAGTGGATTTCCTGCACAATCCCGGCAAATATACCCAGATAGGCGCCAAGCTGCCCAAGGGAGCCCTTTTGGTGGGACCTCCCGGAACGGGTAAAACATTACTGGCGAAAGCGGTTGCAGGAGAAGCCCATGTGCCCTTTTTCTCCCTGGCAGGTTCCGATTTTGTGGAACTGTATGTGGGCGTGGGAGCTTCCCGCGTAAGGGATCTGTTTAAGGAAGCCCAGAAAAATGCGCCGTGTATCATCTTTATTGATGAGATCGACGCTATCGGAAGAAGCCGTGATTCCAAGTACGGCGGCGGAAATGAAGAGCGTGAGCAGACCTTGAACCAGCTGCTTTCCGAAATGGACGGATTTGACTCATCCAAGGGTATCCTGATCCTGGCGGCTACCAACAGGCCGGAGATCCTGGATAAGGCCCTGCTTCGTCCCGGACGTTTTGACAGGCGTATCATTGTGGATAAACCGGACCTGAAAGGCCGTGTTGATATTTTGAAGGTACATTCCAAGGATGTGCTTTTGGATGACAGCGTGGATCTGGACGCCATCGCCCTTGCAACAAGCGGCGCAGTAGGCTCCGATCTTGCCAATATGATCAATGAAGCGGCGATCAACGCCGTTAAAGAAGGCCGAAAGGCAGTCTGCCAGAAGGATCTGTTCGATGCGGTAGAGGTTGTCTTAGTAGGCAAGGAAAAGAAAGACCGCATTATGAGCAAGGAAGAGAGAAAGATCGTTTCCTACCATGAAGTGGGCCATGCACTGATCTCAGCGCTGCAGAAAAACTCCGAGCCGGTGCAGAAGATTACCATCGTGCCCCGTACCATGGGAGCTTTAGGATATGTTATGCATGTGCCGGAGGAGGAGAAATATCTCAATACCCAGGCGGAGCTTCACGATATGCTGGTAGGCCTCTTAGGAGGAAGGGCTGCCGAGGAACTGGTTTTCGATACGGTAACCACAGGCGCTTCCAATGATATTGAGAAGGCTACCAATATTGCCAGAAGCATGGTTACCCAGTACGGTATGAGCAAGCGTTTCGGACTGATGGGACTTGAGACGGTGGAGAGCCGTTATCTTGACGGCCGGACGGCAATGAACTGTTCTGATGTTACAGCCGCGGCGGTAGACGAAGAGGTCATGAAGATCTTGAAAGACTGCTACGAAGAGGCGGTAAATCTCTTGAAGGAAAACCGTGAGATCATGGATAAGATCGCCGCTCATCTGATCGAGAAGGAAACCATTACGGGCAAGGAGTTTATGGCGATCTACCGCAGGGAAAAAGGCCTTCCCGAAGAGCCGGAAAAGGAAGAAGGCACGGATAAGGACGGCGCTTTGGAAAAAGAGGCGGAAGCGAAGGCGGAAAAAGATTCTGTGGAAAGCGCAGAGAGCTCCGACCGGTTTATGATACCCAACAGGGAGCTGATAAAGACAAATGCCCCGGAGGATACGGAGCAGTCTGAGGAAGAATGATTTAAAATAAAGGCACTAAGGCTGCTCTTTAGCAGTCTTATGTGCTGTTTTGTTTCCGGGGCTATAGCCGGGAACTCTGTTTATGAGGGAATCCATGTTTGATATTGAAGAGGAACTGAAAAAACTCCCGCCCAATCCGGGAGTTTATATTATGCACGATAAGCGTGACGCGATCATCTATGTGGGCAAGGCCATTAATCTCAACCGGCGTGTGCACTCTTATTTCCGTACCAGTACAAAGAAAACGCCGAAGATCCAGAAAATGGTCTCTCTGATAGCGCGCTTTGAGTATATCGTAACGGATTCGGAGCTGGAAGCCCTGGTGCTGGAGAATAATCTTATTAAAGAGCACAGGCCCAAGTATAATACCATGTTAAAGGATGATAAGACTTATCCTTATATCAAGGTAACTATGGGGGAGGCTTTTCCGCGCCTGGTTTTTTCCCGGACGATGAAGAAGGATCGTTCCAAATATTTTGGTCCTTTCACAAGCGCCGGAAAGGTCAAGGACACCATGGATCTTTTGAACAAGCTTTTCTGTCTGCGGACCTGCCGCAAATCCCTTCCCAAGGATATAGGAAAGAACAGGCCTTGTTTAAATTACCATATGAAACAGTGCAGCGCTCCCTGTGCCGGGAAGATCAGCCAGGAGGAATACAGAAAACGGGTGGAGAGCGCTTTGGAATTTTTAAACGGCAGCTACGCCCCGGTCTTAAAAAGCCTGGAGGAAAATATGTCCCGGGCGGCGGAGGCCATGGATTTTGAAGAGGCGATCCGCTACCGGGAGCTGATAAACAGCGTGAAGGCAGTTGCCCAGAAGCAGAAGATCACTGAAAGCGACCAGGAGGATAAGGACGTTATCGCCATGGCGTCCGATAATACGGATGCGGTAATGCAGGTGTTCTTTGTCAGGGGCGGCAAGCTGATTGGCAGGGAACATTTCTATATGACAAATGTGTCGGAAACTCCCCGGGGGGAAATATTCGAGAATTTTATCAAGCAGTTTTATGCAGGAACCCCTTATCTGCCCCGCACCATTATGCTGCAGGAGGAGATCGGGGATAAGGAACTTATCGAACAGTGGCTTTCGGAGCGGAAGGGCATGCGGGTGCATATTGTAGTGCCCAAAATAGGAAGCAAGGAAAAACTGGTAATGCTTGCGGCAAAAAATGCGGAAATGGTCTTAAGCAGGGATAAGGAGCGGATCAAGCGGGAAGAAGGCAGGACCATCGGGGCGGTAAAGGAGATCGCGGCTGCCATCGGGCTTGAGAAGGCGGATAGGATAGAAGCCTTTGATATCAGTAATATCAGCGGTTTTCAGAACGTAGGCTCCATGGTGGTCTATGAAAAGGGAAAGCCCCACAGGAGCGATTACCGGAAATTCCGCATTAAGTCCGTGGACGGGCCTGATGATTACGGCTGTATGAGAGAGGTTTTGACCAGAAGATTCCTTCACGGGCTGGAGGAAAAGAAACAATATCAGGAAAAGCAGATGGACGAGGCCTTTGGAAGCTTTACAAAATTTCCGGATCTTCTGCTGATGGACGGGGGAAAAGGACAGGTCAATATTGCCAAAGACGTATTGGAGAACCTGCATATGGATATTCCTGTCTGCGGTATGGTCAAGGACGACCACCACCGGACGAGAGGGCTTTATTTTGAAAACAGGGAAATTCCCATAGAAAAGGATTCGGAGGGCTTTAAGCTGATCACGCGCATACAGGATGAGGCCCACCGCTTCGCTATCGAATACCACAGGTCCTTAAGGAGAAACGAAAGCGTTCGCTCCGTCCTGGATGACATCAAGGGCGTGGGACCCGCCAAGAGAAAGGCCCTTATGCGTCATTTCAAATCCATAGATGAGATAAAGAAGGCCGGGGTGGAGGAGCTTATGGAGGCGCCTGAGATACCCCGCAGGCTGGCGGAGGAAATATACTCCTTTTTTCATTCCGATACTCCGTTGCGAGACTAAAAAAACTGTGCTATGATGAAACAAGGGTAACGCCGGGAGCCGGCGTACAGCAAAAAAACAAGTAAAGAGAGGGAGATATATGGCAAGTGTAAGCCTGAAAAAGGTTATTGAAAGATTCAAACTGGAAAATCTCACACCGGAGCTGGATATCGAGGAAGTACGGATCACACAGCCCGATATAAACAGACCTGCCTTGCAGCTGGCGGGATATTTTGAGCATTATGAGGCGACCCGCCTTCAGATCGTGGGTTACGTGGAATATACTTATATGGACAGCATGGAGGAGACAAGAAAGCTGGATATTTATAATAAGCTGCTTTCCTGCCCGATCCCGGTCATTGTATTCTGCCGTGAGTTACAGCCGGATCCGCTGTTCTTAAAGATCGCCCTGGAGAAGAATATTCCCCTTCTTATGACAAAGAAGGCGACTTCCGCATTTACGGCGGAGATCATCAGGTGGTTAAACGTACAGCTTGCTCCCTGTATTTCCGTTCACGGCGTTTTAGTGGATGTTTACGGGGAAGGCGTCCTCATTACGGGCGAGAGCGGGATCGGTAAATCCGAGGCGGCCCTGGAACTGATCAAGAGGGGGCACCGCCTTGTAACGGACGACGTTGTGGAGATCCGCAAGGTAAGCGAGGACACTCTGGTGGGTTCCGCACCGGAGATTACCAAGTACTTCATTGAACTGCGCGGTATTGGCATCGTGGATGTGAAAGCACTCTTTGGTGTGTCCAGCGTGAAGGAGACGAGCCAGATAGACCTGGTCATCAAGCTGGAGGACTGGGATAAGGATAAAGAATATGACAGACTGGGGCTGGAGGAAGAATATACGGAATATCTGGGCAATAAGATCGTCTGTCACAACATTCCCATCAGACCCGGCCGTAATCTGGCCATTATCTGTGAATCGGCAGCGATCAACCACCGCCAGAAGAAGATGGGCTATAATGCGGCACAGGAATTATATGCAAGAGTACAAAGTAATCTTGCCAAAAAGAGGGAAGATTAAAGGGGGATCATAAAAATGGCAAAATACAGTTTTGGGGTAGATGTCGGCGGGACCACCATAAAGATGGGACTGTTTGATACAGAAGGAAATGTTCTGGATAAATGGGAGATCAAGACCCGTACCGAAAACGGCGGTGTGAACGTACTGCCGGACGTTGCGGCGGCAGTGGAAGGTAAGCTTGCCGAAAAATCCATTGACAAGGCGGATGTCGTAGGCGTGGGCATCGGTGTTCCCGGCCCGGTAGATGCAAAGGGCATCGTGCATAAATGCGTGAATTTAGGCTGGGGCGTATTAAATATCAACGAGGAATTGGGAAAGCTTTTGGACCTTCCGGTAAAAGGCGGAAACGACGCCAATGTGGCGGCTTTAGGAGAAATGTGGAAGGGCGGCGGACAAGGCTTTGAAAGTGTTGTTGTGGTTACCTTAGGAACAGGCGTAGGCGGCGGGATCATCATGGACGGAGAAATGCTGACCGGAGCAAAAGGAGCCGCAGGCGAGATCGGACATATCCATGTGGATGACAATGAAACGGATGTATGCGGCTGCGGTAATACAGGCTGCCTTGAACAGTACGCTTCCGCTACGGGAGTGGTAAGGCTGGCAAACCGCGTACTGGATAAAAATACCAGACCCACTTGCTTGAAAAAGGGCGCAGTCAGCGCAAAGACCGTCTGGGATGCAGTAAAAGCGGGAGACGAAGTGGCAAAGGAAATCGCGGAGCAGTTCGGGGAATATCTGGGCAAAGGCCTTGCGGCGGTAGCCTGCGTGGTAAATCCCGAGGCGTTTGTTATCGGAGGAGGCGTCTCCAAGGCGGGAGAGGTGCTTCTTGATTATATCCGCAAAAATTATACCCCCAACGTATTCCACGCAAGCCGGGATGTGAAGTTTACACTTGCTACCCTGGGAAACGACGCGGGAATTTACGGAGCGGCAAAGCTGGTATTGGACTAGCTCTTCGGTATAATTGATCGAAAGTGACATACCATATATAAAAAAGAATAGCAGGTGGGGGATTGGATACAGCATTATTTGAATTTTTAAAATCCCGTGGCTTAGAGAAATATGTTAAGAGGGATGAGCCCATGAGCAGGCATACTACCTTCAGGGTAGGCGGTGCGGCTGATTTCTTTGTAGAAATCGGTTCTTCCGGGGAACTCATGGAAATCATTCATTATTTAACGGAAACGGACCGCTCTTATTTTATACTGGGAAACGGCAGCAACCTTTTGGTGGGCGATAAAGGTTATGATGGTGTTATTCTTCATTTGGGAGAGCGTTTTAACGGAATCACGGTTGAAGGAAATACCATTACTGCAAAGGCCGGGGCTCTGCTTTCCACCGTTGCAAAGACGGCGGCAAAGAACGGTCTTTCCGGCATGGAATTTGCCGCAGGAATACCCGGAACCATGGGCGGTGCGGTTGTTATGAACGCCGGAGCCTATGAAGGGGAAATGAAACAGATCGTTACCAAAGTGACGGTTATGACCAGGGATGGAGAAATCCTGGAACTGGATAATGAGACCATGGAATTCGGCTACCGTACCAGCATCATCAAAAACAGGCCGTTTATAGTATTGTCGGCGGTAATTTCCCTGGAGAAAGGGGACGCCGCTTCCATTCAGGATAAAATGGATGATTTTAACAAAAGGCGCAGGAGTAAGCAGCCCTTGGAATATCCCAGCGCGGGCAGTACCTTCAAGCGTCCCGAAGGGCATTATGCGGGCAAGCTGATCATGGATGCAGGGCTTAGGGGATACCGCATCGGAGGAGCGCAGGTTTCCGAGAAGCATTGCGGATTTATTATTAATGTAGGGAACGCTACGGCGGCAGATATTTCAGAGCTGATGGATGAGGTAGCGGAAAGAGTGGAAGAACAATTTTCGGTTACATTGGAACCTGAGATAATCAGAATCGGAAATTTTTAGTATTTCCGTTTTGTGCCATGAAAGGAAAAAAAGATGAAGTTTGTAGTGGTAACGGGAATGAGCGGTGCCGGCAAACGAACTGCCATGAAGATGTTGGAAGATGTGGGTTTTTACTGTGTGGATAATCTGCCGGCGGCGCTTATCAGCACATTTGTAGAGCTGATCACTCTTCCCAAAAGTGAGATTACCAAGGTGGCGCTGGGGCTGGATGTGCGTTCCGATAAATCTTTTCAGGAAATCAACAAAACACTCTTGTCCATGAAGGAGAGCGGTCTTGCCTATGAGATCCTGTTTATGGACGCTTCGGATGAAATTCTGATCAAGAGATATAAGGAAACCCGGAGAATACATCCTATAGAAGGAGACAGCATAGAAGAGAGCATCTGCGCTGAGCGTGAAATACTGAAAGAGATCCGCAGGCAGTCGGATTACGTCATAGATACTTCCAGCCTCCTTACGAGAGAACTGAAGGAAGAATTAGACAGGATATTTATTAAAAATGAAGCATATAATTCTTTGATGGTACAGATCATGTCCTTTGGCTTCAAAAACGGGATACCCTTGGAGGCTGACTTGGTATTTGATGTGAGGTTTCTGCCAAATCCCTTTTATATCGATGAACTAAAGGCCAAAACCGGCAATGACAAGGAAGTCAGGGAATATGTCATGGGCTTTCCGGAGGCGGAAGAGTTTCTGTCCAGATTGACCGATATGCTGGAGTTTTTGATCCCTAATTATATAAAAGAGGGAAAATACCGGCTGGTAATCTGCATCGGCTGTACGGGAGGAAAGCACAGGAGCGTTACCCTTGCCAATGCCCTCTATGAAAAAATGAAGGACCGGGGAGACTACGGCCTTACCCTTTTGCACCGCGATGCGGGCAGGACCAACTGACAGAAGGTGGATTTATGTCCTTTTCAAAACAGGTAAAAGAAGAACTGCTTTCCACGACCGGAAGCGCCAGGCACTGCCAGCTGGCGGAGCTTGCGGCGATCTTTCAGTTCTGCGGATTTATTGCGGATGCGGGAAATGGTCGTCCTGCCATAGGAATTTCTACGGAAAATAAAACTATTTCAATAAAATGCTTTACATTGCTGAAAAAAACATTTAATATATATGCTAGTGTTTCCGTCAGGCGCCATAATCTGAAATCCCAGAACTTCATATATGTTCTGCGGATCGAGGATTTAAAGAAGGCTAAGGAAGTGCTTATGGCATTAAAGCTTTATGATGACGTAAAGGGAAGCTGCGAACCTCCGGACAGCGTTGCAAATTCCGTCCTGTTGAAAAACGCCTGCTGTAAAAGGGCGTATTTACGGGGCGCTTATCTGGCGGTTGGTTCCATGAGCAATCCCGAAAAGGGATATCATTTTGAATTTGTCTGCGGCAAAGAAGAGCAGGCGGAAAAGCTTTTAGAGGTTTTGAGAGATTTTTCCATAGAGGCAAAGGAGGTACTCCGTAAAAAGTACTACGTTGTTTATCTGAAGGACGGGGAAGCTATTGTAGATTTGCTGAATATTATGGGGGCCCATGTGGCATTAATGGAACTGGAGAATACGCGCATAGTAAAAGAAATGCGTAATTCTATAAACCGCAGAGTAAACTGCGAGGCTGCCAACATTACCAAAACGGTAAATGCGGCGGTAAAACAGGTGGAAGACATTCTGTATATTCAAAAGCGCTTGGGATTTGAAAAGCTTCCGGATAACCTGAAACAGATGGCGCAGCTGCGCCTGGAACATCCGGATGCCA
>ULTO01065765.1_pt1 | contig 25030 bp, 26 predicted proteins | sample 1957601 | NCBI WGS metagenome assembly ULTO01 (sample SAMEA4835734, study PRJEB28245) | human gut metagenome | biome: gut microbiome; material: fecal sample | place: Denmark | collected 2008 | reverse complement strand
GCAAAGGAAAACGGTATTGGGCTGACCGAGGAGGAGACCAAGGCATATTTTGACCGGCTGCATCCCCAGACCGGCGAGCTTTCCGACAGCGAGCTTGACAATGTATCGGGCGGCTGTGGCGGCGGTTATGATGCCGGCAGACCGAAACCCCGATTCGCTGTGGGCGAAACCGTATTATACATCCATAGCTGGTTGGGAGCAAACAGGATAACCGCCACCGGCAAGGTCGTGAAGAGAAGCTACGAAAACGACGGATGGTATTATACCCTGAAAATCCACGACGGAAGCGAAATAAAGATGAGCGAGTCGCATGTCATAAAGTGCTGAAAAGGAGGCTTTTATGGAAAACAATCAGGAACTTTTAGCCAAAGCAAAACAAGCGAAAACCCCCGATGAATTGATGTCTCTTGCAAAGGAAAACGGCATTGAAATGACAGATGAGAGCGCAAAAGCGTATTTTGAAATCACACATCCGAAGGCGGGAGAGCTTGCGGATGAAGAGCTTGACAATGTGTCGGGCGGCGGATGTCGCAAGAGTGACGGAAGACTGGTCGTTTCCGCCGGCTATTCATGCGGATATTGGGAATGCAACAAATGCGGAGTGAAATGGAAAAATGCCGGTTACGGTACTTTTAAGTGCAGTAGGTGCGGAAAATCATCACATTGCAATAACTGCTACTGGTGCTCATATGAAAAAGGGCTTTGGCTTTGCAATAACAAGGATAAATGAACCGGTTCTGAAAAATGCGTTATATTCTGAATCCCAATATCGCCCTGCGTTCATGGCAGCTCGTCCCCTATGCCTATTACATAAAGGGCGAACGCAATGCAGCAGGACTGAAAAAAGAAGAATTTGAATTTCTGTCGGCGTGTGACGGAAAAACCGACCTGCCGACAGAAAACGAAAGCGCTCTCTCGCGCGAACTCATTGAAAAAGGCTTTATCCATAAAGCGGCGAGCGGAGAAAACCTCTCCGATTGGAGCCGCGCCCGCGCTTTTGAAAACCGTTATTTCCCCGCAATGAATCTGATGATAACGGGCAAATGCAATTATAATTGTATTCATTGCTTCAATGCCGCGGACAATGCCCCGCTGATGAGCGAATGGACTATGGATGAAATGAATACGCTTCTCGATCAGGCGCGCGATTGCGGAATCAATGCGTTCACAATCACCGGCGGCGAGCCTATGCTGCACAAAAATTTCTTTGAAATTATTGAAGGCATCTATTCGCGCGGAATGTTCGTCGAAGAGCTGAATACAAACGGATATTTCATAAACGAACAGGCACTTGCACGCCTGAAAAATATCGGATGTGTTCCTCTTGTGAAAATATCCTTTGACGGCATCGGTTATCACGATTGGATGCGGAATCATAAGGGTGCCGAACAAACGGCGCTGGATGCGATTTCTCTCTGTATTGAAAACGGGTTTCCCGTCAAAGTGCAGACAAATATGAACCGCCGAAACTGCGACGCAATGCTTGAAACGGCAAGGAAACTCGACGCTATGGGCGTAAACGAAATGCGGATAATCCGCACGACCGAGGCTCCGCGTTGGGTTCAGAACGCCGGCGACGCCTGCCTTACCTTTGAAGAATATTTTGACAAAACGATTTCTCTCTGGCAGCAATACGCATCGGAAGCGCATGATATGGCTCTGACCGTATGGCAATTCGGAACGCTTTATCCGAAAACAAAATTTTATACCCTTGCCGCAGTTAACTCCTGCAAAGGAAAGTATCGAGCAAGCGCGCCGGTATGCAAAGGCAATCGCGGAATGGTCGCCATGGCGGCGAACGGAAATCTTTATCCGTGCCATCAGATGTCCGGCTATTATGAACAGCACGGATTTTTTCTCGGCAATGTCAAAAAAACGCCGCTGAAAGATTTCCTTTCGGGCGGAAAATATCTTGAAGAAGTCTGCACAACGCTCGGAACGCTGAAAGAAAACAACCGCAAGTGCGGCAGTTGCGGCTATTTTGAACTCTGCAACGGCGGTTGCCGCGCAATAGCGTTGGCGCTTACGGGCGACAGGCTCGGAATTGATCCTTCCAAATGCTTCTTCTGGGAAAACGACTACGCCGGAAAAATTGCGGCGGCTCTGCCGGATTACGAAACAAATATTTAATATAAAGAAAGGACTCACGAACATGGATAACAAAAACAACGAAACAAAGGAATACATCCTCACGGAAGAAGAACTGAGCGCCGTTTCCGGCGGCAAATCGTCACAAGTCCCCGGTATTAACTGTCCGTGTTGCGGCAAATTTATTCCGACAACCATTACGGAGCTGCTGACGCAGGGGTATCTCAGATGTCCGTACTGCCTGTTGAAGCTGAACATCAATAAGAAATAATCTCATCTCGGAGCAGCGTCAACCGACGCCGTCATAAAACGCAAAACAAGCGATATCTGTCTATCTGAAAGGATAAGCTGATATCGCTTGCTTTTTTAATATTAAAATTTTGATAAGCGCTCCGGCGCGTCATTTCAATGATTCACGGACATAATACGCCTGTATTTCGCTTTCGGTAACGAGAACGGATTCCTGACGGAAAAAGGCGCAAAGATCTTTTGCAATATCGTTCACAACGGCTTTTTCAACGTCAATGAGAGTAAGCACAAGACTTGTTTCTCTGGCATATTCCCCGTTTTCATAAATGTATCCGCCTTCCTGTATGCCGAACGAAAACGGCACTTTATATGAATGGCACACATTGCGAAGCACCCTGATGTACTTCTCGCTTTCAAACAGCTGTGTTTTCGTGGTTGAATCGTGCAACCCTATATAAATTTCCGATTTGACCATGCTTTCTCCTCCGCTTCCGCGCACTTTTCCGATGCTTCATTATACCATAAATCCACGCGGTTTTCAATCTCAATCACGCAATTTGCGGATGAAGTGCCGACGACAGGGTATATAACCGAAAAAGCACTTGCGCCGCAAGTGTTTTTTGTGTGTCTACAGGTCAATTCAGGGGCTTGCAAGTGACCGCGATCTTCCGGGGCGCAATGCCATGCCTGTAAACGAGCTTATGTATATTACGTTCGAATCCAAGTTTCTTAGCGGTCATCCTTCCTTTACATAAAAATTAGCCAAACGCTCGGCTGAGGAGCGTTTGGCTATGTAGTTTATTCAGTTAGGTAAACTGGAATTTATAGTTCTATTTGAGATGCATACTCCCTTAGTATGCGGTTGATATCTTCTTCGACTTTATAAAACTCATCATCATATTGACTCAGTATCGTTCCTGCTTGCTCGTCAGATTCTTCGTTCGTTAGCTTCAAATATGCATCATATGCATTTTGTAAATTGTCTCGCAGCTTTGCGGGCAAAACAGTTTTCAAAACCGCCATTTCCTTTTGCAAATTGCCCGAATTCTCGATATTGAAGAAATATTGGTCATGTCCGCCATTGTTGATTTCGCTTTGATAGGTCATCAATTCTGAATAGGGAGAGTCCGTACGACCTTCTGCCCACAAATCCCACATTTTATTCCACTTTTTTTGTTCATCGGTCAGTTCAACTTTGCTTTTCTTAAAAAAACTGAACACGCCCATTCATTCCAGCCCTCCTTCAAATTCCGATTTGTCGATATCTTATTATATCATAAATCTTCCCGATTTTCAATCTCAATCGCGCAAGAAACTTGGAAAGGAATACCGCCGAGCGAGAAAGGCTCTCAACAAACTGATAACAATCGGATTTTTCGGTTTAGTGAGTCCGAGTCCGGACACAGCATCGAAAAGGGCAAAAGGGATCTATGAAACTCCGAAAAAATGCAGGGTCGAAAAAACGGGAGAAATCTCTCGAAATCTCCCGTTTTCTCGTTTTTCCTCGCTCGGATCTAAATTGACTTGTCATCATGTGTCTACAGGTCAATTTAGATGCCGATTTTGTGTTAGCCAATTTAGATGCACCCGAAGGTTAGACTTCTCCTTCGGCAAGAGCGGGGTTGCAAAACCATGCGTGTAAACGGACTTATGTAAAAGCCGAGGTTTTTAAGCCTCGGCAACAGAGCGCCCATAAGTGTGCACATACAGTGCCTATGGGAGATGTCATTAATAGCATATGCAACGTATCGGAAAAGAATACTCAAAGAACACTTTTCCAATCATTTCTAAAACCATAGTATCGCATATCAACAAATGGATATTTCTGGGAGAGACAAACTATTTCTGATTTCATTAATACAAAAACAGCGGGATCCAGCAATCGTTTCATAATTATAACAAAACCATATAGATGGGCGTTGTCAATCATTCCATCTTCTTGAATAATAAGCAGTTGTTTCTCGTTTTTGCTAAGCGAAGGTTTTTGTTCAAACAGTCTATTATAGAGTCTGCTTCCGTGGGCGCACAAATTCCTTATAATTGTCACGCTATGCATAAAACGACAAAGGAGCTCATCTCCCCGCTTTTCAAGGCCAATCGCATTTGCCACATTGACTTTTAATGACGACTCGGAAATTGAGTATAGGAAAGAAATGTTTGAAATTGTAAGTAAATCTATATATGCCCAAAGAGGTATCGGTTCTTTCAAGTCTTCAACGAAATGTTTTAAATATGCTTCATGTGCAAGGCGCGACCTCTTTTGCTGCTCTGCCTTGCTAATGATCTCAGCATGCTTATTTTGATCTGTAAAATGATTACTATTTAGATATTCCGTAGGCCCATACTTTTTTGAAAACTCATGCGCATATATTGATTTTACTGTCACTTCAATAATTTCTATGTATTTTAGCAAAATATGTCTTAATTCATGGTCGAACTCATAAATATCAACAATATTTTGAAATTCAGCTGTTTTGAAGAATCTATCATGATTTCTTAGGGTAAGTGAATATCCGCTAATTCTGTAGTAATTGTTTTTATATAAAAAATCTTTTGCATTTTCGATGCTGTTAATAGTTAATCCGCGAGATTTAAGAATATCTATTTGCTCATCAATACTTTTAAATTCTTTTGTTGGCATAAAAACCTCTTAGAACAGAACGCCCCCAAGTGTGCGTGTTGTTGCATCGCAACAATAGAGGCCTGGGGGAGATGTTGTGTATATTATACACCAAAACTTTCGAAATGTCAATGCCTTTAAGAAAATTTATATTGTAAACAAAAATAATCAGCAAAGGCTTCTATCTGTAGAATTTATTCTGCTTTTTTAGAATAATCGGAAGTTAACTTGCTATAATTCATAACCATAAATGCTTCCATATTAATAATGCAAATAGATATCACCTTCAAGATCGCAACCTTGCTTGTTTTTGGTTTTCTCCAAATATATCGTGCCGTTTACATATTTTATGTATAATAATTAGATATACACCAAGGAGGAAAAGTAAGATGTCAAATCAAAAGTACAACATAGAATTCAAAAGGCAAGCAGTTGAATTTTATCTCGACCACCACACGGTGAAGGAAACCCTACAGGAATTTCATATTTCCGAAAGTACACTATTTACTTGGAGGCATCAGTATCAGACTCACATGTTTGAAAAGCCATACAGCGCCAAATTGGGCAGCATCAAACATATGCAACGCAGACTTGATCGAATGAAAGCGATTTTGGAAGCACAAAGTATTTTAAATTGCTCGCCCAATGCCTCTCATGCAGAAAAGGTGAAAGCAGTTGATAGCCTCAAAGGTCGTTACTCCGTAAGGATTTTGTGCGATGCATTAAATTTACCCACGGGCAGTTACTACAATCGCAAAAGACGGGAAACTTATACTACCTGCTACGAGTGTAACGATGAGATGGTCAAACCATTGATTAAAGAAATCTTTGAGAATAGCGAGTATCGTTTGGGCAAACGACCAATCAAACGAATTCTTGCAGAACGAGGATACCGAGTTGCCGAAGAAAGAATTGCTCGCTTGATGAAAGAGATGTCCTTAAGCGTTCAAGCACCGATGGCATTAAGTTACCACAAGAAACCTATTTCAAGACCATACTATCAAAATCGGTTACATAACGAATACGATCAAATAGCCCCAAATGCGGTTTGGGTAAGTGACATAACATATATTCGAGCAGGTCAAGAAAACAAATTTGTATGCGTGATTATTGATTTGTTTTCAAGAATGGTTATTTCATACGCTGTGTCTGATCGTATTGATACAATGCTCACCATTGAAACATTTTCGAAAGCATTTCAATGGCGCGGTGAACCGAAAAGCCTGATGTTCCATAGTGATCAAGGAGTGCAATACACCTGTCATGCCTTCAGAGAATTTTTGAAGGAGTGTTCGGTAACGCAATCGTTTGCCACACCGGGAACGCCAACCGAAAATGCAGTCTGTGAAGCCTTTTTCTCAAGAATGAAATATGAGGCATTATACCGTCAAACATATTCATCTATCAAGGAAATTGACGAGGAAGTGAAAAAGTATATTGATTACTATAACAACCGCAGACCCCATCGGCGTTTGAACTTCAAGTCACCGGCTGATGTTGAAGCAGCGTATTACGAAAGTTTAAAAGCATAACAAAGAGCAACTCCCGATTATAAAAGGTGAGAGCATCTATTTCTTGGCGGAGAAATAGATGCTCTCTTTTTGCTGTTTAAAAGCATAGCAAAAGGCAACTCCTTTTTGAAAGTGTTCAAAAAGTCGTTACCCCCGCAATGGCTGGGATAGCTGGACTCGAACCAGCGAAATGCAAGAGTCAAAGTCTTGTGCCTTACCGACTTGGCTATATCCCAATATTTTTCTCCCAATATTTTATCACACATAAAAAACAATGTCAATACAAAAATCCCGCCGCGGCGGGATTTTTATGTATCATATTTTCAGCTTTGATATTTCGGAGAGAACCTTATAATCCGTTCTGTCAAGCGTTATCGGCGTTACGGAAATATAGCCGTTTAAGGTTGCGTCGGTGTCAAGTGTGAAATTCTTTTGGTCGTTGTGGACGCACATTCCCCTTTGCCGATACGAAAAGTCGCCTGTTTTTTCAAAGGTGTCGTTATAATATCTGCCGCCCTGACTTGTAAACAGAATGTCCTTTGCGTCCTTCGGAATGTTGACATTGTAAAGCGAGGAATACGAAAGCAGGTTGTGTTTTCTGAAAAAGTCGCAGACTCTGTCAAGGTGACTTTCCACGCCGTCAAGATAATCGGGTTGAGTTGATACGGCGACAGCCGGCATGCCCTCCGCCGCCGCCTCGAATATCGCGCCGACGGTTCCGGAATAGACAATGTCCGTGCCGATATTCAGCCCGCAGTTGATTCCGGAGAGGACAAGGTCAAACTTCTCTCCGAGCCCGAGCAAAGCAAACCTTACACAGTCGGCAGGGGTGGAGTCGACGGCAAACGCCCTCGCCGCGCCCGGAAAATCGACCTCTTTTATCTCCATTTCCGAATGAATATTTATCCCGTGACTTTTTGCGCTTTGCTCCGTTTTCGGCGCGACAACAGTCACCTCGCCGAGCGTTTCGGCAAAATCGCAAAGCACCCTTATGCCTCTTGCGCCGATGCCGTCGTCATTTGTAAGAAGTATTTTCATATCCAGCCCTCATGTGTTGATTTGTAATCTTTAATTAGCATATCCGCGTCGGAAATGAGTGATTTCATCTCATTTTTGTTATATACGGTTGCGCCGCTCGCGCAATCGTGACCGCCGCCGTGATATTTTGAAGCAAGCTCATTTACCGTCACAAAGCGTGAGCGCAGGCGAACGCGGATCGTTCCGTCGTCATTTTCAATGAACGCAAGCCAGATAATACTTCCGCGGATTGAGTCCAGAAACGACACAACGTTGCTTGCGTCCTCCTTTGAAAGCGAGAATTTTTCCTGCATTTTTTTGTCGACAATTATATACGCAACGCCGTTTTCCGTCATTTTTATTCTCTTATAAATATACGCCTTAAACGCGATATAATCGAAATTTTCAAGATAGAGCCGCGCATAGAGGGTGTCCGTATCAATACCCATATCAAGAAGCGCGCCGGCGCGGCGGAGCGTTTCGCCCGTCACGGAGCGGAAGCGGAAGCGACCGGAATCGGTAACCATTCCCGTATAAATTGCGGTGGCAGCGGCGAGATTTATTTTCAGCTCGTCGGCAAAAGCAAGATAAAATCCCGCTATCATCTCGCATGTTGACGAGCGTTCCTCCTCTATCCAGCAAATATCGCCGTACGGCTCCGCGACTATATGATGATCTATTTTTACAACCTCGCGGCAGAGAGTATAGTTCTTGTTTGAAATTCTGTCTGCCGAGCCGGTATCAAGCACTATGCAGAGCGCGTCGGCATAGAGCGCGGCGTCGATTGCCTCGTCCTCCCCTCCGAGAAACGACACATAATCCGAATAATCCTCGTTTATCAGATATATTTCCTTTTCGGGAAATGACAGCGAGAGAATCGTTTTCAGCCCGACAGTTGAGCCGACGGCGTCCCCGTCGGGACGGATATGACGGCAGATTATTATCCTTTGATATTCCTTGATTTTGTCAAGCACCGCTTGCATTTCTTTTGTTTTGTTGACGGTCATAAGCCTTCCTCCGTGAGTTTATCAAGCTCGGCAAGCACCTGCATCGCCTCTGCTTTGTCGCGCAGGGTTGCGCCGCTTGCCTTTGCGTGTCCCCCGCCGCCGTGCGCAACGGCAACGGGATTTATGTTGTATTTCGATGAGCGCAGCTCGCAGAGAACGCCGCTGTCGGTCTCCGTAAAGTTCACCCAGACGTCAACACCCTTCAGGTCTGCCATCGTGCCGACCATTCCGCGCGAGACGGTGAAAATGTCCGCTCCAGTGCTTGCCAGCTCGTCTTTTGTGGTATAAATATATGCCGTACCCTTTTCCGTCTGTTTTATTTTCAGCACGAACGACGCGCGCAGCTTTGCCGCCGAGAGGTCATCGGAATAAAGATTTCTGAAAAGATACGCCGTATCTATATATCCCGTCTCCATAAGGAAAGAAGCAAGGGTGAAGGTTCTTGCGTTTGTGCTGTCATAGCGGAAGCGACCGGAATCCGTAATCATTCCCGAATACAGCGCATTTGCGGCGACCGATGTCAATTCAAGCTTACATTCCTTTGCAAAGGCGGCTACAAGTCCGCAGCAGCTTTCAAAGCTCGGCTCGTCTATATCAACGTCCGCAATCTCCTCGCAGAAAATGTGATGATCCATACGGAGAATTCTCTCTGCCGTCGCATATCGTCCGTCGCTGATTAGCGCTTTTGCGGAAGTGTCAAGCACTATGCTGAGCGCGCCTTTATAATATTCATCGGGGATTACGTCCGGCGTCGAGCCTTTTATAAAAGCGTATCTGCCCGCAGGGTCGCCGACGGCGTAAACCTCTTTTTCCGGAAAATTTTTCTTCAGAAGCTCCTTCATCCCGACCTGACTTCCGATTGCGTCGCCGTCGGGGTTTGTGTGTCTGTGAATAATTATTCTGTTATAATTTTTTATCTCGCCTATCGCCGATTCAAACAACTTCGTTTTCCTCCTGTCCGTTATTTCAGTCCTATTGCGGATAGTACCTCTCCCGTGCGGAAGCTACGTCCCGAAAAGGTCGTCTCCTCCGGATTTATCGGGGTTTTGCAATCTCCGGAAAGCTTTATCAGCCTCCGGTTCTTCAAAAGCCTGTCTTTTCCATCGGATATGGCTTTCCGAAGCGATTCTTTTTCAATATTTTCGATGTTCTCCAAAAGTCCGTCAAGGGTTTTGTATGTATTTATCAGCTTTGCCGCCGTTTTTGGTCCGACTCCGGAAATTCCTTTGATATTGTCCGAGCCGTCTCCTGTCAGGCATTTGAAATCCGCATATCCGGCGGGCATCACGCCCGTTTTTGACAAAACGTAATCAATGTCGCAGAGGACGCTTTTGTCCCCGCGATACCGCAAAATGCGCACATTATCCCCTATCAGCTGAAAAAAGTCGCTGTCGTGCGAGGAGATGACAATATCATATTCGCCCGTGCAGACTTTTGCATAAGAGGCGATGATGTCGTCTGTCTCGCAGTCCTCCGTCTCGTAGCGACGGATACCCATAAAGTCCAGCGCGGAATAGATATCCGGTAGCTGCGAAAACGGGTTTTCATCCTCCGGCACAGACGAAAAATCGGGACGGTTTGCCTTGTAATCTGCGTCTGTTTCGGTTCGGGCGTTCTCGTGCTCGCCGTCAAAAATAGCGATAATATGCGTCGGGGCGGTCATTTTTATCATTCTGATGACGGCGCCCGTAAAGCCGAGGGTTCCCCAGACGCCTTTTCCGTCACTGCCCGTTATCCTTGCGGGCATACCGAAAAACATCTGAAAAAGGAGGTTGCTGCCGTCGATTATGAGTAGTCTTTTCATCATACGCCTCCGATTGTTTCACAGGCTTATTATATCACACTCCGCCGCCTTTTGCAACGGTAAAAAACACTTGAAAAAGCTGCCTATGGGTGATATACTTATGAAAAAACAAAAAGAGGACGCAAAAGTGATAAATATCAGAGCCTTGCGTGCAGGAGACCTCCCCGCCTGCCTTGAAATATATAATTACTACATAGAGAACACGACTTATTCGTTTGAGGAGGAGCCGCTTTCTCTTGCCGCATTTGCCGGGAGAGCGGAGAACATCTCGGCGGAATATCCGTTCCTCATTGCGGAGGAGGACGGAAAAATTCTCGGCTACGCCTATCTTTCTGCCTTTTCCGACCGCACGGCATACCGCTTCACAGCCGATCTTTCGATATACCTCTCTCCTTCGTCAACGGGAAAAGGCACAGGCGGGATTCTTCTCTCGCAGATTGAATTGCTCGGACGCGCGGCGGGAATAAAAAATGTTATATCTATCATCACGGAAGAAAATTCGCCCAGCCTTACTTTTCACGAAAAGCACGGATATTCCGTCTGCGGTGATTTTCCGGCTGTCGGATATAAATTCGGGCGGTGGCTCGGAGTTAAATATCTTATCAAAGCAATATAAAAAGCCTCTTTCGGGGCACGGGCACAGAAGCGGAAAACCGCTTCTGTTTTTTGTTGCTCAAAATCGCAGACAATAAGGAAATTTGCAAGTATGCAAAGCACGCTTGCAAATCTCCCCCGAACGGCGAGGTTGAAAAGGAACGCACAAAAACAACAAATGAAGTTCCTTTTGTCTGCTTTTCTTCTCAAAGAAAAGCAGATCGAAGAAAGAGGGAAAGAAAAATCCCCGCGGTGACGGGGATTTTTTGATTTTGTTCAGTTGACGGCGTCACGGTTTATTTCGACGCCGGAGAGGAGCTTTCCGGAATCAGAGAAGAGCTTTTCAAGAATCTGAGTTCTGATAAGCACGCCTGTTGAAGCTTCTTCGGCAGTTTCGCTTACGACTGTGCGCGAGCCGTCCGCCTCAATTCTGTATGTCACGGTGTGAGATGAGGGAACGGAGAGCTTGAAGGTTTCGTTTATCTGCTTGACTTCTTTTCCGTCTGCGCCGGTCACTGTGTTATAAATGTCATAGAACTTATAGGTGTAGAAGGTCTGGGTATATTCTCCTGTTGTTGTTGCGGGGAGGTACTGGGAAACGATGAGCTCGTTTTCGTCATTATAGGTGTATTTCGGCTTTAAGTTACCGTCCACAGTGCTGACTTCCTTGAGGAAGAAGCGACCCTTTTCCTCGTCATAATATGCCGTGGCATATTCGAGAACTCTTCCGCTTTCAAGCGTTGTTTTTACGTTTGAGCAGACGATGTTTCCGCCGAGATAACGAACCTGCGCAGGTCGACGTGTGCCGTTTTCGTCGGTATAATACACGCGTCTTCCCTTTTCGTCATAACGGCTGTACGTTATGGGCTGATCGTTCGGTGTGTCCGCGATGTTTATCTGGGCGAAGGGCTCATCGGAAATGTCAAGACCCTCCGTGCTTCCTTCGAGGGCAAGCCTTCTTGTGATGAGCACATAGAAGAGGGAACGGAAGTTTTCAAAATCTCCGTATTTGTCCTTGATGGTATAAAGACCGACGGTTGTTGTTTTATATTTGAGGTTGAATATCGCGTCGACAATGTTTCCTTCTTCATCGACCTTTGTAAGGAGTTTGCCGCCTTCGCCCGCCTCCGTTGCAACTGCTTTGTAATTGTTTTCGTTGCCTGTCATCGTGTAACGGACGGAAATTCCCGCGCGCTTGCTGATTATTTCAAAATAATCCGTGCAGTTGATGTAGTTATAATAAAGCGTGCCCTGGGAGAACTTCGCAAGCGACCATTCGATGAATTCAAATGTGTCGGCAGAGACTGTATAGACAACGTCAAACTCGGAGGAATAGACATAATAGAAGGTCGATCCGTCCTCGCCTGTCATCTTTTCGCTGAAATAAATGACGGAAAGCGCGTCATCCTCTGCCTCCTCGTCCGCGGCGAACACCAGCTTTGCATAGCAGTTGTCCGTGCCGTCTTTGAGACGGTCAGAGTCAAGGTCAAGGCCATATTTCGAATATACTTCCTCGGAATGGATTCTGTCTCCGAAGTCGATGACCTTCTTCGCATAGATATATGCAAGATTATAGGTCACGGAATTTGTATAATTTGTTTCCGCAAGCGTGTAGCCTGTGGGATAAATAAGTCTGAAGGTGTTTGTTCCGGCTATGTTGCTCGACTCATCTGCAAGACCGACCTTGACAGTCAGCGCTCGCTCTCCGCCCGCGCCTTTTCTGTAAAGCTCAAATCTGCCGAGAGAATCGGCGCCGTCGCCGATCGGCGTTGTGACAAGCGTCGAAAGCAGGGAAGCGCTGCCTCCGAGATAATAAGCGGAGGAACTGCCGATTATATAAATTATATAATTGTCACCGTTGCGGCGATCCTTGACAGTTGCATAGTAGCCCGCCTTTGAGGGAAGCTCTTTGCCGACATAGAACGTATATTCTCCACCGTCGGACAATTCAACCGTGATTTCTGCGGGAGAGGAGGCGGCGTCAAGACCGTATTTTGCAAGGTCGCTTTCGCTTGCCGTGTCCGTGACTCTGAAGCCTGTTGAAAGTCCCTTTGTCACGGGGGTTGCGGAAACGACGGTCGTCTGAACGATTGCCGCGGCAACCGCCGATTGATCGAGGGTGTATTTGTCGTTGCCGACAAGCCTGAACTGGTTGGATGACGAAAGCGCGTTTACGGAATATACCGCATATTTGCCGTCATTTGCGTTTTCGGCTATCGCGACATAAAATCTGTTGCCCGTGTCAAGCGATTTTGACGATCCGACGCCGAGCGTGTATGATTTTCCGTCAACGCTTATGCTTATAACATTTGCAGATGAGAAATCGATCCCGTAGCTTGAAAGAGCCGACTGTTCGATCTTGTCGTCCACGAGGGTCGCGCTTTTGCCTTCGCCCTCTCCTGCGGCGATGAATTTAAGGTCGTCATTTGAAAAATAAAGATTTGAGCCGGCATATTGATACTTTGAATATCCCTCCTGAACATAGGAACGGATTGTATATTCCTCGGAAGCCGTCTTTACATGCAGCGCCTCAACATCGTTTCTCGTTCTGAGCGGGAAAAGATAAAGGACGGAGGTGGATTCTTCAAAATATTCGCCGTCATAGATGACGTCGGGGCGAACCTTCACCGTCTCCGACGGTTTTATCCATATAAAATATACGGGAAGAATTATTGCGATTGCGACAAGACAAGCGATTATTGCAATCGCCTGCTTTGTCAGAAGGGAACGGTCGCCGTTTTCTTTCTTAACAAAGAACGCTTTGACCTTTGCGAAAAAGTTTTTCATGAATGGCGTCTCCTTATCCATACGAATGTGCCGAAGGCAATTATCAGCACGGGCAGAACGGCAACACAGACAACCGTCCATGTTGTTGCGGCAGACGTCGATACCGAAAGACCGTTTGAATCGAATTTTTTCATGCTGATGTTCTCATAGTTGACGCTTTCGTTGCGGTTGATATATGAGAAGACCATGTTCATAATGCTGTTGTTTATCGGTATCTGCGGGTCGACAAATGTGCTTGAACCGAAGCAGAATACACAGCTGTATGTGCCGTTTGTATCATTTTTATCCCATACGACTCTGGAAAATGCCGCAAGCGCGACAGAACCCTTCTCGCCGTTGCACTCGGCTGTTTTATAAGAGGGGAGAAGCTCATACGTTCCGTGGTCGCCGCTTTCGAGCGCAACGAGCTGACCGTCCGTATTGTTTGTGCGGGTATCGCTCATGCCGTCGCCGTTTTCGTCATTTTTGACGATAACGGATTTTGCGCTGTTGAATATAGCATCGGGATAGCTTTCGCTTGTGTCCGTATCTATAATACGGCTCAGAAGTCCGCGCGCCATGATGTTCTTTGCGTCAAGCTCGGAATAGTCCGCGAAGATTTTAACCCCGTTCGAGCCGGAAACGGAATGAGCATTATCGGTGACGGAGGAGCCGTAGCCGAGGTTCCATTCGGAGAGGAGCTCTTCAAGGGCATGGAGCTTCGGAGTTGACGAATTCTCCATAACTATAAGATTTCCGTAATTCGTCTGCAAAAATTCTCTTATCTTCTTCGCCTCGGAAACCATGTCCGGATTTTCGCTTGTGGGGGCGAGAAGGTCATATATCGGCGCGTTGATTATTAGCACGTCCGAATTGTGTTTTGCGCCGCTTTCATAGGGGAAGTCCTCATATGAAAGGTTTATCGCCTTTACATTATAGCCGATTTTATCGAGAAGGTCGACCCAGTCGGACGCCTGGTCGAGCGTCGGCTCGCCATGACCCTGAAGGTAATATGCCGTGGGACGGTCTGCGAAGTTTACAAGGCGGGATATTGCGGAAATGAACGCAACCTCGGCATTATAAGCATAGATGCTTTTTGTCGTCTGACCTGTCGATTCGTTTGTGGTGTTCATCCAGGTGAAGAAGTTTTCAAGCGAATAACGCTTGGGCGCCCTCTCTATTATGGGATTGCCGTTTGCGTCCGCAAGCTCAATCGCAACGTCTGTCGTATAGATTGCGTCAGCTTCGTTTAGCTGATAGCGGGTCTTTTCCTCCGGATTTTTGATGATGTCCTTTGAAACAAGGCGGACATTGTCAAATCTCTTTTCAATCTGCTTTATTGTGTGATAAACATAGTTTGTGTAAGCGGAGTTTACTGAGAACCTGTCCTCGTCCATCATTATGACTATGTTTATATACTTCTTTTCGCCGCCTTCGGGGTTGAGAATTTTATCAAGCTCCTGCTCAAAGTCATCGGAGATCGAATAAATGCTTGCGCCCGTAAGGTCTGTATACCATGAGTTTGTTGAAGCAAGCGATGTCACAACAACGTTGAGAATAAGCACGAGCGCAATAACGATAACCGTCAGCGCGACGGCGCTCCCGCCGTATTTGAATTTCTTGCTTTTGAAAACCGAATTTTTCATTTTATTTATTCCTCCTTTGTATATAGTCACGACCAGCGGCGCTTTTCAAAAGCTCTGACCGTGAGGAAGAGGAACAATGCCGTTACCGAGGAGAAATAGACTATCGAGGCATAATCGAGTATGCCGGAGGCAAATCTCTCCGTGCGGGCGGAAAATGATATTGCCGAGAGGATAACGCGCAGAAATTCCACGTTTATATAGTTGTTGAGCAGGCTTATGTTTATGAGAAGGATTATCGCGGCGATTGTTCCGAGAGCCGCAATAAACTGGTTTTCCGTAAGTGACGAGATGAAAACGCCGATTGCAATGAACGCCGCACCGGAAAGAATAATCGAAATGACGCTGCATATATAGCTTGCGAGGTTGGGCGTGCCGTAAAGGGCGAGGGGGATATAATAAATTATCGAAGAGATAACGAATGTCCCGCCGAAGAGAGTGAACGCGGCAAGAAACTTTGCAAATACCATTCCGAAAAGCGAAACGGGGCTTGTCAGAATGAGCTGGTCGGTGCGCATTTTCCTTTCTTCGCTGAGCAGCTTCATTGTTATCAGCGGTATGATGACGATGAAAATGTAAAGAATATACATAAAGTAAGCGGCGACGTTGCTGTTCTCGCCTGCCTGAAGGGTGCAGTCCATGAAGATGAACGCAGAGACGGCAAGAAATACCGCGACGAATATATATCCCACGGGGGAGGTAAAGTATGATTGCATTTCGCGCTTATAGATGGCTGTCATTTTCTTTTGCCTCCTTCTTCTTTTTCGGATTCATCAACAACGGAGATGAATATGTCTTCAATATTTGCGCCCATATATTCCATTGACATTATCGGCCAGCCGTTCTGCGCCAGCATATAGAAAAGGGGCTTGCGGATATCGACATTGTTCTGACTTTCAATCACAAAGAGCGATGACCCGTCGCCATAGGAAACGGAGCAGGCGGCGTATGTCACGCCGTTGATTTTCTTTATCGACGAGAGAACGGAGGAAGTCGGCCCCGAAATGCATACGGAGAGCTTTCTGTTGCCGCGCAGTGCCTGTTCGATGTTTTCCGTCTTTTCGTCCGCGACGATTTTTCCGTCATTTATGATGATAATTCTGTCGCAGATGGCTTTCACCTCGGAAAGGATGTGCGTGCTTAAAATGACGGTGTGGCTTTTGCCGAGCTCTTTTATAAGGTTACGGATGTCGATTATCTGTTTTGGGTCGAGGCCGTTCGTCGGCTCGTCGAAAATGATGACCTCGGGACTGCCGACAAGTGCGCCCGCAATGCCCACACGCTGACGGTAACCCTTTGAAAGGTTCCTTATCACGCGGTGATATTCATCTTCAATCTTTGTCACGCGGCAGATTTCCGCAATGTGCTCCTTGCGGTTGAGCGTGCACTTTTTGAGGTCATAAATGAAGTTGAGATATTCGCCGACGGTCATTTCCAAATAGAGCGGGGGCATTTCCGGAAGATACCCGATCTTCTTTTTGACAGCCATCGGATGTTCCAGAATGTCCAGCCCGTCGACCATGGCTTTGCCGGAGGTTGAGGAAAGGTATCCGGTGATAATGTTCATCGTTGTGGATTTTCCCGCGCCGTTCGGACCGAGAAAACCGACGATTTCCCCGTCCGCGACTTCAAAGCTGACGTCGTCAATGGCGTATCTTTCGCCGTATTTCTTTGTTAAATGCTCAATTTTTATCATTTTGTATTCTCCGTTAATTTATTCAAGAAGCAAGAGCCTGCCGGGCAGAACTTCCGCGTCCACTTTTTCATATTTTCCGCCGAATTCTCCGTCAACCGTCCATTCGGGCGGGTCGCAGAGGAATTCCATCGTAACCTTTTCCGCCGTTATCCTTGTGACAAGCGGAGAGGTGATCGAAGGGTTGAAGAGCGCTTTTACAGCCTGCTGCAATTCCGGTACGCCTTGCGGATAACTGACAAGCGTTATCTCCAGCTTTCCGTCCTTCAGCATATCGATTGTCCCTCCGGGAAACATTTTGAACCCGCCGACTGAGATTGAATTTGTCACCATGCCGAATATAAAATCGCCGAAGATTATCCGTTCGCCGCATGTGATTCTCATTTTGAGGGGCTTCAATTCCTGCAGCTTTTTCGCGCCCTCCGCAAGATATGCCATCCTGCCGAAGGAGGCTTTGTCCGCCTGCGGCGTTTTATAGCACACTTCGATTATAGCGCCGAATGCGGCGACATACGAAAATGCTCTTTCGCCGAGCTTACCCATGTCATAACTGTGCGGCTCTGCCGGCACAAGATTCTGAAGCGCGGCTTTGATGTTCTTCGGAATACCGTGAGACGACGCGAAATCGTTTGTTGTTCCCGTCGGAATATAACCTATGGGAACGTTCTTTCCGCAGTTATAGACGCCGTTCAGGGTTTCGTTCAGAGTGCCGTCGCCACCGCAACAGACAACAGCGTCATAATCAGCGGCGCATTTTTCAAGCGTGTTTATGATATCCCCCTGTGCCTTTGAAAGATACACCGTCACAAACCTGTATTTTTCCGAGAGAAGGGAAACCATTTCATAGATCCAGCGTTTTGCAATTCCGTCTCCGGAGTTCGGATTTATGGCCAGAAGCAGTTTTTCGTGCAAGTTATTTTCCTCCCGCCTATCATATTTATTGTATACAGAATATATTTTACACCTTATTTGTTAATAAATCAAGAAAAATTCCCACTTTTCTTCGTCGTACTTTTCTTTGAAAAGAAAAGTACGACGAAAGAAACTTCGGTTATTGGTTTGTGCGGATGTTTTATTGTCTGCATATACGGATGTTTCATTGTAGGGGAGGGATATGCAAGTGCTTGCGCATTTGCAAAGCTCCCTTTGTCGGCGGGAGGCGCGCTCCGAGAGTCCTTTGTTTTGTGCCTCCAAAACAAAAAGGACGCACAAGGCGTCCTTTGAAAAGTTTTGCACGGAAATATAAACGGGGTTGTCTTTTGTCCGCGCAAGACCTGTTGGGGGATAATATATGGATTATTTCCTATTACGTTTGGTCCTGTTAAATGGAAAGGAGCAAAAATGCTAGCATGATTTTTTCATCGTTATTACGCATTTGTTTTTTGTATTTGCGCTTATATAAGTGCAAAAATATTATATCACCTCAGTATACTATCGTCAATAGGTAATTTTGAAAAATATATAAAAAGGAGAAAAAATGAACCGAAAAACAGAGAAAATTGTAGGAAACAACATAAAAATTCTCAGGGAAAAGGCAAATATGACACAGGAAACTCTTGCGGCGCGTCTTCAGCTACACGGTTGCGATATCACAAGGAGCGCCATTGCCAAAATCGAGGTCGGACAGAGACACCTTTATCCGGATGAGATCATTCTTATAAAAACAATTCTCTCCGTTTCATATGAAGACATCTTCAGAATGTGACACTATATATCAGCCGTAAAAAGAGCACGGAATGCATTTTGTATTCCGTGCTTTGATTTTAATGTCGGAACGAGCTTTCATATCGACGAAAAATCGCATGAGGAAAGCTCGCTTTTCGTCTTCATCGCTTTCGCAAGGTTGTCCGGCAGGGGCGAATTTTCCGCAAGACGGAAAAATGCCGCCGTGACGTCGACAAGTGAATTTATATCGGGCGAGGTGAGCGTATAACCGACAGCCGCGACGCGCCACAGCCCGTAAACGGCGCACATGGCTTTCATGTTGTCGGAAAGAGAACAGCCGTCATCGGAGAAGGGGAGACCTTCATAGAAAAAGTGGTTGACGAGGACATTTTCAAACATTCTTTCCCATTCCGGAAACGCTTTTTCAAAATCGGAGCTTGCCTTTTCGTAATTTCCGGCAAACCTGTCCGTGTCAAAGCCGAGGTTCTCCGCCGCCTTTTGCGCAAACGGATAGATTGAATGTCTGAAATCAAAGCCAGAGAGCAGTCTTGCGGCAATTTTCAGAGCAGAAAGCTCCGCATGCTTTTTTTCTGTCGACGGCGACGCGCCGTCTGTTGACGAAAGTGCCTTGCGGATTGTGTCATCCGTACCTTTTTCAAATGCGACGTCGAGCTCTTCCGCGATTTTCACGGCGAAGGAAAGTCTTTCGGAGAGAGGCGCTCTTCTGTCCTGCAGGACGGATATCAGCTTTTGCCTGACGGGAACGTAAAACCGCGTTTTTATGTCATCGTCCGGAGAAGGGGTGAAAACTTCGCGGAAGTCGAGCGGGAGTTTTATAAACGAAATGGGTTCTTTCTTTGCGAAAAGCAGCTCGCAGACTCCCTCGCACGACGCGACGACAGAGCACTCGTTTGCATGGCGGGTGCGCGGGCTTCTCGGATAAAACCGACAGACAGACGTAAGCGAGTCTTCGCCGCAATGGCGCTGAAGTGCACAATAACCGTCAGGGTCGTGCATGGGACATTCGCCGTCATATCTTTTGGCAAGCACCGCATAACGCTCGCGCGTCGGATGGTCGAGAACATAGACAGAGCCGTCCAGTCTTTTGCGCAGGTCGCGCGGACAGTTCATCCCGATAAGTCTGAAATATTCCTCCATCCCGAAGGTTATCTCCCAACCGTAACAGCAGGTCTGTCTGCATGAAGATATCTTGCATTTGAAATCCGGATAAATATCCGGAACGGTGAACATTTTTTCGGGCATAAACTGCGCCTTTCCGCAAAAAATAAAAAATATGCTATATTTTATACCCTTTTTTTGGGAAAATCAAGAGGGAAAAATAAAAAAATCCGTCTGCGGACGGATTTTTCGGAGTTCGCGCAACAAAAAACAGCGGAAGAGTGTTCTTTCGCTGTTTTTGGATTTTGAAAAATTACTTCTTGTTATAGGTTGCGCCGCCGATGGTAATCGTTTTTGCGCTCTTATCCTGAGAGAAGGACTGATAGCCGCTGTAATTTGAGCCGTCGCCTTCGTATGTGAAGGTGATTGTCTCCTTGCCGTCGTCGCCTTTTGTAATCTTATATGTGCCGCTGTAAGAGGTTTCCTTCTCAAATCCGAGAACCGAAGCCTTTACCGTAACGGTAACCTTGCTGCCCGAGAATTTATACGTAACTTCGCCGCCGGCAAACCCGAAAAGGCTTGCTTTACCTGTGTATTCGCCGAAGAGCATTGTTGCGCAGGACGTGAGCATAAGAGCTGCCATTGCAAGAACAAGGGTGAGTGCGATGATTTTCTTCATAGTGATATTGATCCTTTCTTTGATTGTGATATTATTATAGCCTTTTTCGCGGCGATTGTCAATAAGGGAAACAATTATTTTCCGCGGCGGCGATATCGTTTTTCAGCCTTTCGAGCGCGGTGTAATATGCCTCCGGCACGACTCCGTCTCCGTCCGGCGCGATGTTCAGAAGCAGGTTCCCGCCGAATTTTTTTGCCACCTCGTACTGATGAAGCGTTATCTCCGGCGCACGGTATTTGTCCGCGTTTTTCACATATGACCAGCCCCCGCCGACATGCCATATCTGCGCCGTTTCCCAAGGGACGTCGGGTTTTTCCGTTGGCAGTTTACATTCAAAGCGCGAGCAGTAATCGCCTGTGCCCCAGAGCCTGTCGTTTACTATGATCTGCGGCTGAAGCGCACGGATTTCGTCAATTTTCATTGCGCTTTCAAGCGACGGAAGTGTGCCGTCGAACCAGAGAAGGTCGATCTGCCCGTAGCGCGTCAGAAGCTCGCGCACCTGACCGTTGAAATAGCGGACGAGCATTTTCTTGTGCTTTTCGGGCATTTCGGGAATTGTGCCGACGGGCTTATGGTCGGCGTCCTCGTGCGGTCTGTCCGGATATTTTTCGGAGCGGGAGCCCGTCATAAACGACATATATTCCCGATTCAATCTCCAGTCCGGAGGGGAATAATAAAGCCCGATTTTAAGCCCGACCTTGCGGCAAGCCGAAACATATTCCGCGACGAGGTCACGCCCGCCGAGATACTGCTTTGTTGAAAAGTCGCCGAAGTCGGAAGGCCAAAGCGCATAGCCGTCATGGTGCTTTGTCGTAAAAACGGCATATGAAAAGCCTGCGTTTTTCGCCGCCGAAAGCCACTTTTCCGGCTCGAAATGCCCCGGATTGAATTTCTCCGCAAGCGCCCAGTATTCGTTCGGGGTCAGAATTCCGTTGCCCTTTGCCCGGCGGTCGGGATTGTCCATCATGCCCCACGAAATATCGATATCGTCACCCGCGGCGGAAATGCCGAAATGAATGAAAAGTCCGAGATTTGTTTTTTCAAAAAACCAGCGGGCACCGGCGTTTTTCGTTCTTTCAAACGCCCAGTCCGACGCCGCATAGCCGATTACGTTATGTTGCTCGGCTGCGGTTTTTGCGTTATCCGACATGATTTTTCCTCCGTCAGTCCTCGTCATTTTCTATGTGACCTTTTCCCGTTCTTTCGGGAATGTCCGCTCTGGCGTCCTCTTCGGCTTCTTCCGCTTCTTTCGGATTGTTCTTGTAATACGGGTCAATCATCAGTTTTTCAACCTTCGGATATCCCGCATAAACGGCGATATACGTCATTGTTGAGAAGAGAATGAGGATTGCAATGATAATTCCGATGGGCATAAACAGTGTCGACCCCATGAACGCCAGTGCGCAAAGCGCAATGCAGGCGAGAAGGGCAATGACGTTTTTGCCGAGATTGAGAATTGAGAAAATGAATGAGTTTTTCAGCATTTTCGTAAACTTCATGTCAAAGGTGACTATCATCAGGTACATATAAACGCGCAGGAAGAGGTAGACCGCTGTCATGAAGATTGAGCAGAAGAAGAGAATGTAATACGTGTTATAGTTGACGTAATACCACATTATCGAATAGCCGCAGGCGAAAAGCATTGCGCAATCGATTATGCCGAAAAGCAGTCCTTTTCCGAAGTTGTTTTTGATTGCGGAAAAGAAATCATCGAAAATGAAAATATGCTCGCCGCGCACCGTTTCTCTTATAAGGTACGTACAGCCGACGTTGACAAGGCCGAACGTGATTATAAACAGTGCGCCTATGCCGAGAAGAATATAGGTTGTGACTGTCGGCGCGGCGGTTTCCGCCATTTTGCCCCATGCCCCGAAAAGCACTCCGAATGCGGGATTTGTTCCGCCTGCCGTCTTTATGCCGTAAAGCACGGAGAAAAACGGGCTTGCCGGCTCGGATGAAAGGTTGCTGAAATAACCGCTGAGCGCAAGGAAAAGAAACAGAACGGGGAAGTTTCCGAAGATGTAAAAGAGGTTTATCGTCATGATGTTTGAAATTCTGCGGAAATAGAGACGGAAAAAGTTTCTGAGGCTGTAACCTTTTATAACGTCCTTTTTGTCGACGCCTTTTCCGTCTCTGAGTATGCTTCGCCAAATGAAATTCGGCTTTTTCGGTGTTTTATCTGCCATTACGGATTTTCCTCCTCTCCGTCATATTCAACATCCCCCGCCCATGCGTCGGCAAGGTAATTTATGTCGCCTGAAAGTATGCTCAGCACCCCGCGATAAAGGAGCTCGGGGTCTTCATTGCAGTTCATTCTCATCAGCTCCGCCTGATGACGTGTTTCAAAGAGTACGGAAAGCGAAAAGAACTCGCCGTTTTTATCCGTATAGCGACAGATGAGCCGGCATTTTCCGTCAGCGGCGTCCTCAAGGGTGCATGACTGCTTTGCCCCCCTACTGTGGAACGAAAGAAGTCGCATTGCCGAACGCAGACTGCGCTCGCGTATTGACTGAATGATGTTGCTTTGCATTGTTTCCGCGGCAACCGTTCCGTCAACCGTTATTTCGTAAAGCTCGACGCCGTCTTTTTCAAATTTACGGACGGCGCTTGTCTCGCAGAGCTCGTAAAAACAGTCCATAAAATCGAACTGATTGACAAATCCGTCCTGAACGACAATGTCGTTTAGCGTCACCATATCGACGGGACGTTCAATGTTTTTCAGCAGGTACAATATGAAAATCTTTATATCGTTTTTATCCGTAAGCTGTTTTGCCATGGTTTTCTCCGTAAAAATATTCTAATTCACATTAAATATTAACACATTTTTGCCCGGTTGTACAGAGCTTTTGAAAGTATTTCGGGAAAATTTATTTTGAGACTTACGGAGTTGTGACTGAAGGGAGTCGTTAACAAACTCCTTCCGTCATTTTATCGCGAAAATGCCACCCACCCTCTTCTCGGCGACGCCTGCCGAGCTTTTCGGCAACCCCGCGCCGCAGGCGCACCTCTTCTTTTCACTCTTCTCTCTTAACTCAAAAGCGCCCCTTGCCGGGCTCGGCAAGGGGCGGGTTTATGTAAGCTGTATTTGGCGTTTTGTCATCAATCTTACTTCATCGATTTGATATCCGCTATGCATGATTGGCAAATGACAAATTCGTCATCATCGCTCATGTCCGCACCGCAAAGCTTACATCTCGGAAGCACCTTTTTGATTACTATCTTACCATCCTCGCAGGCAAGAAGAAGCTTTTCGCAAGGTTCTGCGTCAAGCTCCCTCCTCATTTCAACAGGTATTACTATTCTTCCGAGCTCGTCAAGAGTTCTTTCCGCAATAAGTTTCATGTTTTTTCGTCCTTTCTCATGTAATCACCGTTCTTTCCACGGTGTCATCGTGATTATATCACATGGAGTATGTCGAAATTTGTAAAAACACGCCTTAAAGCAAAATTTTCTTCAAATATTTTACATATTTTTATTTGCTGCGGCAATTTATGTGTTCTCAATATACGCATATATGACAGCGCACAGCCGTTCTCTGTCCTTTTTCGGCAAAGAATTTATCTTCTCCGCAATATCCGAGCTGACTATCTGCGAGCTTTTGTCGATAAGGTCACAAAAGAGCTCATCCGCAGAGCAACCGAGCGTATTTGCTATAATAACCAGCTTTTCCGGACTCGGAAAGCTGTTTCCGCGTTCAATATCGGAAAGATAATTCGGTGTCAGCCCGACCATTTCCGAAAATATCTGTTGCGTATAACCCGCCCTGTTACGCAAAGTCTGAATTCTTGCTCCGAGCTTCTGATTTATTGTGCTGTCCCCCACAATTGCGTCCCCCTCGTATAACATTGGTTTTTCCCGTTAAACTTACGATGATGTCGTTATAAATAGTATATCGGACAGCGAACGTAAAATACATTAGGCGACGTCGTTACAGTCATTCCCTTGTCGTTACAAGGCGCAAAAAAGAGGCAAAGCGGAAGATGAATTTCCGCCTTGCCTGCCGATTTTCGTAACCGATTATTTGTTTTTCTTCTTCGAGCTTACGACCACAACAGCCGCAACTCCGCAAACAACCATAACCGCAATAACGATATAAAGTACTGCGGAGGAGCTCTTTGCAACCGTTACAACGCAGAGCGGAGGAACGATCGTGCTGTCTGCGCTTGCGCTGACTGTGTATGTCTTTCCTCCCTTAAGGAAAAGAGTTACTTTACCGTCTGCGTCTGTCTTGTATTCAGTCTTTTCGCCGTCAACAGTTATAGTTGCGCCTTTGAGGGGCGAAGCAACGGCGTTCCAGTTTTCGTCATAACCGATATAAGAAAGCGTCAGCGTCAGCTCTTCGCCACCCTTGACGTTTGCCTTGTTTACGTCGAAATATGTATACTTATCGCTGTATGTTGTTGCGTCCGTATAGATATAAGCGACAACGCTGTCGCCCGCGCCGACCTTATCGGAAAGTCCGCTTGACATTTTGTTGTTTACGGTATACCCGAAGGCACCGCTTTCGTCACCCCAGAGTTTTTTAACATAAAGACCGTAATCTCCCGTAGCGGAAGCATAGCCTTTATCCGAGCC
>ULTO01079447.1_pt1 | contig 25135 bp, 27 predicted proteins | sample 1957601 | NCBI WGS metagenome assembly ULTO01 (sample SAMEA4835734, study PRJEB28245) | human gut metagenome | biome: gut microbiome; material: fecal sample | place: Denmark | collected 2008 | reverse complement strand
AAAAAGACGGCTCCGCCACCGTTACCGACAACGGCCGGGGCATTCCCATCGAAATGCACGAAAAAGGCATCAGTGCGGAAAGACTTGTTTTTACCACCCTTCATGCAGGCGGTAAATTTGACGATTCCGCCTACAAAACAAGCGGCGGTCTCCACGGAGTAGGTTCTTCCGTTGTCAACGCCTTATCCGCCCATTTAAAGGTCCGGGTATCCAAAGGCGGCCACATTTACGAAGACGAATACGAGCGGGGAATCCCTGTCCTTGACCTTCAAGACGGTCTGCTTCCCGTTGTAGGAAAGACAAAAGAAACCGGGACCAGTATCAATTTCCTTCCCGATGACGAGATCTTTGACAAAACCTGGTTCAAAGCGGAGGACGTTAAAAGCCGGCTTCACGAAACCGCATACTTAAATCCCGAGCTGACCATTGAATTTGAGGACAGAAGAGGGGAAGTAACGGATGCGGAAGTTTTCCATGAGCCGGAAGGGATCGTAGGCTTTGTCAAGGCCATGAGCGGTTCCAAGGACGCGGTCAGCGACGTAATCTATTTCAAAGGCGAAGCTGAAGGGATTTCCGTAGAGTGCGCTTTCCAGTATACCAACGAATTTCATGAGAATGTCATGGGATTTTGTAACAATATCCACAATGCGGAGGGCGGCACCCATATTACGGGCTTTAAATCCTCCTTTACCAATGTGATCAACTCCTATGCAAGGGAGTTAAATATATTAAAAGAAAAGGACCAGAATTTTACCGGCGCAGATGTGCGCAACGGCATGACGGCCATCGTTTCCATCAAGCATCCGGATCCCAGGTTTGAAGGCCAGACCAAAACCAAGTTAGACAATCAGGATGCCTCAAAGGTGGTCAGCAAGATAACCGGCGAAGAGGTCGTGCGATTTTTTGACAGGAATTTAGAAACCTTAAAGGCCGTGATCGGCTGTGCGGAAAAGGCGGCTAAGATCCGCAAATCCGAAGAAAAGGCCAAGACCAATATGCTGACCAAGCAGAAGTTTTCCTTTGATTCTAACGGGAAACTTGCAAACTGCGAATCAAGGGACGCCGAAAAATGTGAAATTTTCATTGTAGAGGGCGATTCTGCAGGAGGTTCTGCAAAAACCGCCAGAAACCGTAAATACCAGGCGATCCTGCCCATCAGAGGAAAAATATTGAATGTGGAAAAAGCCAGTATGGATAAGGTTTTGGCAAATGCGGAGATCAAAACCATGATCAACGCTTTCGGATGCGGTTTTTCCGAAGGTTACGGAAATGATTTCGATATCAGTAAGCTCCGCTATAACAAGATCATTATCATGGCGGATGCGGATGTGGACGGCGCACATATTTCCACTTTGTTGTTGACTCTGTTTTACAGATTTATGCCGGAGCTGATCAGCGCGGGCCATGTTTATATTGCAATGCCCCCTTTGTATAAGGCCATGCCGTCAAAGGGAAAGGAAGAATACCTCTATGATGACAAGGCCCTGGAGAAATACCGGAAAAGCCATAAAGGACCTTTTACCTTACAGCGCTATAAAGGTCTTGGCGAAATGGACGCCAGCCAGTTGTGGGAAACGACCTTAAATCCCGATACAAGGAAACTGAAGCTGGTGGAGATCGACGATAATTTCCAGGCTGACAGAATTACGGAGATGCTTATGGGTACGGAAGTCCCTCCCAGGAAGAAATATATTTATGAACATGCAAATGAAGCTTTGCTTGATATTTAACGGAGGCGCCAATGAACGAGACAATTATCAGAACTGAATATTCGGAGGTCATGGAGCAGTCCTATATCGACTATGCCATGAGCGTTATCATCGCAAGGGCGCTTCCCGATGTGAGGGACGGCTTAAAGCCGGTTCAAAGGCGTACCCTCTATGATATGCACGAACTTGGGATCCGTTATGACAGACCCTACAGAAAATGCGCCCGTATCGTAGGCGATACCATGGGTAAATACCATCCCCACGGCGACAGTTCCATCTACGAGGCTTTAGTTGTAATGGCCCAGGAATTCAAAAAAGGAATGCCTTTGGTGGACGGCCACGGCAATTTCGGTTCTATAGAGGGCGACAGTGCGGCTGCCATGCGTTATACGGAGGCAAGGCTCGCCAGGGTAACCCAGGAGGCTTATTTATCAGACCTTGACAAGGATGTTGTGGATTTTGTCCCTAATTTTGACGAGACGGAAAAAGAGCCGAGCGTCCTTCCGGTCAAGATACCCAATATCCTGATAAACGGCGCAGAAGGAATTGCCGTAGGTATGGCTACCAGCATTCCCCCTCATAATACAGGGGAAGTAATCGAAGGCTTAAAGGCCTATATGCAGAATCCCAACCTTACTACCAGGGAGCTTATGAAGTATGTTAAGGGACCTGATTTCCCCACGGGAGGCATTGTCTGCAACAAGGACGAGCTTTTGAATATTTACGAGACCGGTACGGGCAAGATCAAGCTGAGGGGCAAGGTGGACGTGGAAAAAGGCAAAAACGGACATGTCAACATTGTTATTTCCCAGATCCCCTATACCATGATAGGAGCCAATATATCCAAATTCTTAATGGATGTTGCAGCGCTTTCGGAGAGCAAAAAGACCAACGATATTGTGGATATTTCCAACCAGTCCGGCAAAGAAGGCATACGTATCGTCATTGAATGCAAACGGGATACGGATACGGAGCAGTTTATTAACATGCTCTACAAAAAGACCAAGCTGGAGGATACCTTCGGGGTCAATATGCTGGCGGTTGCAAACGGTCGTCCGGAAACCCTAAGCCTTGCCGAAATCTTTAAGCACTGCGCGGATTTCCAGTTTGCCGTAGCTACCAGAAAATACCGGAATCTCCTTAACAAGGAACTGGAACGAAAGGAGATCCAGGAAGGCCTGATCAAGGCCTGCAATCTCATCGATCTGATCATAGAGATCTTAAGGGGTTCAAGGGACCGGAATATGGCCAAGGAATGTCTGGTACACGGCGTGATAGACGGTATCCAGTTTAAGTCCAGGGAATCCAAGATCATGGCGACCCAGCTTTTGTTTACGGAAAAGCAGGCCAATGCCATTTTGGAAATGAGATTATACAAATTGATCGGCTTAGAGATCAACGCCCTTATCAAGGAGCATGAGGAGACCATGGCCAATATTTACCGTTATGAAGATATTCTGGCCAGCCATTCTTCCATGACCCAGGTGCTGATCCAGGAATTGGACCAGTTAAAGAAAGCTTTTTCCGTGAAAAGAAAAACGGAAATTACCAATGCCGAAGAAGCGGTCTATGTGGAAAAGAAGATGGAGGAAATGGACGTTTATTTCCTGATGGACCGTTTCGGATATGCGAGATGTATCGACCTTGCAACCTTTGAGCGGAATAAGGAGGCGGCAATTGCGGAAAACCGATATGCTTTCTTATGCAAAAATACCGGAAAGGTATGTATTTTTACGGCCCAGGGCCAGATGCATACCATTAAGATCTCCGATGTGCCTTTCGGTAAATTCAGGGATAAGGGTACTCCTGTGGATAATATCAGCAATTTCCAGGCCGACAACGAAAATATTATTTTTGCCTGCTCCCAAAGCGACGTCAATCTGTACCGGATGATCTTTGTTACCAGGCAGTCCATGTGCAAGATCGTTGACGGCGGAGAATTTGATGTAGCAAAAAGGACGGTGGCCGCTACCAAGCTGTCAGAGGACGACGAGCTGGTAAGCGTTTCCATGCTCATTGACAAGCGCAATGTGATCATGCAGACGAAAGACGGGTACTTCCTTCGTTTTCCCATCGAGGAAATTCCCGAAAAGAAAAAGGGCGCCGTAGGCGTACGGGGCATGAAATTAGGAAACGGGGATTATGTGGAGAATGTTTATTATACCCAGAATGCCGTGGAGTGCACCGTAGAATATAAGGAAAAACAGTTGGAATTAAATAAGATCAAACCCGGAAAACGTGACAGTAAAGGAACGAAGATAAGGGTTTGACAGTCTGGGAGTAGTTATGAGAGTCATTGCAGGAACAGCAAGAAGTTTAAGATTGGAAACACCGGCGGGAATGGATACGAGACCCACCACCGACAGAATCAAGGAAACCCTGTTTAATATGATACAGTTTGATATTCAGGGGGCCTGTTTTCTGGATTTATTTGCAGGAAGCGGCGGGATCGGCATTGAGGCTTTGAGCAGAGGGGCAAAGGAAGCGGTATTTATTGAGAATGCAAAAGAAGCCTGCGACTGTATTCATGCAAATTTAAAGCATACAAAGTTAGGCGATAAGGCTCTTGTATGCAGACAGGATGCCTTTGTGGCGCTGACGACGTTGGAATATCAAAAAAAATTCCGTCTGGTCTTTATGGATCCCCCTTATCACAAAGAGCTGGAGCAGAGGGTTTTGGAATATTTTACCACCTCTTCCTTAGTGGATGAGGAAACCACCATTATTTTTGAAGCGGCCCTTGATACGGATCTGGACTTTATAGAAAAGCTTCCATATGATATTATCAAGATTAAACAGTATAAAACAAATATGCATGTGTTTGTAAAAAGGAGAAAACAGGATGAAATCAGCAATTTACCCCGGTAGCTTCGACCCTGTTACCTATGGTCATCTGGATGTGATCCGCCGGTCCGCCAATATTTTTGATGAATTAACAGTCAGCGTCTTGAATAATGTTGGGAAGTCTGCATTGTTTTCTGTGGAAGAACGTGTTAAAATGCTAGAAGAAGCCACAAAAGATTTATCAAATGTGAAGGTGGATTCCTTTAGCGGACTGTTGATCAACTATGCAAAACAAAAGAATGTCCACGTTGTAATCAGAGGCTTGCGTGCTATTACGGATTTTGAATATGAGCTGCAGATAGCGCAGACGAATCACAAATTATCCGGCGGAGAACTGGATACGATGTTTTTGACAACCTCTCTTGAGTATGCTTATCTCAGTTCTTCCAGTGTAAAGGAAATTGCCTATTTTGAAGGGGATGTAACTCCCTGTGTGCCGGATTTTGTTGCAAAGGAATTATATCGAAAGTATCACGGAACGTAATTGTGTTAGGAGAATGTTATGAGCAGTAGAATTGAACAGTTAATCGATGAAATTGAGGATTACATTGATAATTGCAAGCCCCATGCCTTTAACAACAATAAGATCATTGTTAATAAAGAGGAAATCGATGAACTTTTAAGGGATCTTCGCATGAAGACTCCCGATGAGATCAAGCGTTATCAGAAAATCATCAGCAATAAGGAAGCCATTTTAAACGATGCCAGGGAAAAAGCGGAGGCATTGATCAACGAGGCTACGGTACATACCACGGAACTGATCAACGAGCAGGAGATCATGCGACAGGCCTATGAGCAGGCACAGGAGATCGTGGAGCTGGCTACGAGACAGGCACAGGAGATCCTTGACAATGCCACAATAGAAGCCAATCAGGTTAAAGCATCCGCCATCCAGTATACGGATGAAATGCTGGCCAATGTAGAGAATATCCTAAGCCATTCCATAGAGATCACTGCCGCAAAATACGAGGGCCTTATTAATTCCCTGACAGACTGTTACAACATTGTAACGGCAAACCGTTCAGAGCTTTATCCCGTAGAGGCCATGGCGGAAGAAGAGGCTACGGAGCAGGTCAGTGAACCTTCAGGGAAAGGCGGTCTGGATATTATCTGACGGCTAAGCAAACATACAATAAACTGTTAACAAGATACCGATGATGCTGCACAGGATAAGCTTGTGCAGCATATATTTTTGTCTGGATAAGTCTGTGCTGCCCATAATGTGAAAGGTCTGTAAATGGCAGGAGATGCCCGTAAATACCAGGGAAAGGTGGGTAAGGGCAAAGGTCCTTGCAGCAGGCAGATTTAAGTTTTTTATGGATAAAAGCCCGCCGGAAATTTCAAGAAGGTTGTGGAAGAAGGCGCAAAGGTACGGATTCTCATAAAACAGCGTTTTGGGGATAATGACTAACAGATTACAGACGATCATGTAGCCTCCCAGCATGGAGATCTGCATAAGTCCCTGATTGATGCTTTCATCCATAACGGAAAGGAAGGGTTTTGCGGCGGAGGGGCCTTTTTTGCGGCAGGAAGCCCCCGGTGCGATATGCAGACGTTTGTATACGGTCCTCCTTAAAATAAAGCCGTACAATAAAGGCAGGACATATAGAAAAAACAAGCCGTGTGAAAGGGGAATGCCTGTATAGATATTTCCGTATACAAAAGAAAGAAAATAGGCGGGACCGATATTGTTGGAAAAAGACAACAAAAACTGGGCTTCATCCTTTGAAATTTTTCCTTCCTCATATTCCATTACGGCAGCTTTGGCGCCCATGGGAAAGCCGCACAAAAATCCCATGACCAGGACATAAACGCCTGCGTCGCTTATTTTATACAAAAATTTAAAAATACCTGAAAAGGGCTTTATGAGAAGCTCATCCAAATTCAGCTTGATGAGCATGGAAGAAATGATCATAAAGGGGAGCAGGGATGGGATCATCTGCTCAAACCATATGCTAAGGCCTAAGTATGCGTACTGCTTTGCCATGGCGGAAAAGCGCAGGATAAATCCCATAAGCGCGGCAAAAAGCAGAACGGGGATGATATTTTTTCTGAAATTTTTCATAAAAGCACCCGTATATCAGCAAAATAGTGTATACTTAAACATATTAAAAAACAAATCATTTCATGCAGGATAGATTATGCGTTTGGAAAAATATCTGGCCGACTGCGGCGTAGGAAGCCGCAGCCAATGTAAAACCTATATCAGACAGGGACTTGTTAAAGTTAACGGAAGCGTTGCAGAAAACGGAGCGCAAAAGGTTTCCGGCACGGAAGAGATTTCCTTTCAGGGGAAAGCTTTAACACTTGCCAAAAACCTGTATTTTATGTTTCATAAGCCCGCCGGATGTATCTGCGCAACAAGAGATAACAGCCAAAAAACGGTCTTAGACTTTTTTCCGCCGGCTCTTTCTAAAAAGCTTCTCATTGCAGGACGGCTTGACAAGGATACGGAAGGGATGCTGCTTTTAACCGACGACGGCGCCTTTATCCATCAGCTCATGTCGCCCGGAAAGCATGTGGAAAAAACCTATTTTTTTAAAGCATCCGGCAGGCTTTCAAAAGACGCTGCGGACAGGGTCGCGGCAGGGATGGATATCGGAGACGAAAAGCCCCTGAAACCGGGCAGGCTTTATCATATACAGATAACGGGAACGGATGCATTTTCCGGATGCCTTACCATAAAGGAAGGCCGGTATCACCAGGTAAAGCGGATGATAAAGGCCTTAGGGGGAGAGGTGTCCTATTTAAAAAGGATCTCTATAGGGCCCGTAAGCTTAGATGCTTCCTTAAGCCCGGGGGAATACCGTCCCCTGACAGAAGAAGAATTACAATTGCTTGGAAGAGAAAGCGTGAAATAGAGTTATGCCATTTTTACCTATCAGTCGGAAGGACTGTCAAGACAGAGGAATCGAACAACTGGATTTTGTATATGTCATCGGGGATGCCTATGTGGACCATCCTTCCTTCGGACATGCCATCATAAGCCGCGTGCTGGAATCCTTCGGTTATTCGGTAGGGATCATTTCCCAGCCGGACTGGAAAGACCCGGACAGCATTTCAATTTTGGGTAAGCCCCGTCTCGGATTTTTGGTAAGCGGCGGCAATATGGACTCCATGGTCAACCACTATTATGTCAGTAAAAAGAAGAGGCCCACAGACGCTTATACGCCCGGCGGGGTCATGGGTAAAAGGCCCGATCATGCGGCGGTTGTCTACAGCAACCTGATCCGCAAAAGCTATAAGCATACTCCCATTATTTTAGGGGGGATCGAAGCGAGCCTTCGGAGAATGGCCCATTATGATTACTGGTCAGATTCCTTCAAACGCTCCATCCTCTTAGACAGCGGAGCGGATATGATCTCCTACGGTATGGGCGAGAAATCCATTGTGGAAATTGCAGATGCCCTAAACAGCGGCATTGATATAAAAGACATTACCTTTATCAAAGGAACCGTATATAAGACAAGGGATACGGGGCATATACAGGACGGCATCCTGCTTCCTTCCTATGAACGGATGAAGGAGAAAAAGAAGGAATATGCCGCCTCCTTCAAAATACAATATGAAAATACGGATCCCTTCAGCGCAAGGCCTCTGATCGAGCCTTACGACCACGGGGTCTATGTAGTCCAGAATACGCCCGCCATGCCCCTAAGCACGATGGAAATGGATGATATCTATGACCTTCCCTATATGGGGACCTATCATCCTTCCTATGAAAAAGCCGGCGGCATTCCGGCCCTTTCAGAGGTCAAATTTTCCCTGATCAGCAACAGGGGATGTTTTGGCGGCTGCAGTTTTTGCGCCCTGACCTTTCACCAGGGACGGATCGTCCAGACAAGAAGCCATGAATCCATTTTAAAGGAAGCGGAGCGGATGACTAAGGATCCCCTGTTTAAAGGCTATATACACGATGTGGGAGGGCCTACTGCAAATTTCAGGGCCCCGGCATGTAAGAAACAGCTGAAGCAGGGAGTATGTACGAACAGACAGTGCCTGTTTCCTGCGCCCTGTCCCAATCTGGAAGCGGATCATACCGATTATGTGAAGCTTTTGCGAAAGCTCAGAAAGCTTCCCGGCGTAAAGAAGGTTTTTATCCGTTCGGGGATCCGTTTCGACTATCTGCTCAAGGACAAAAACGATACTTTTTTCCATGAACTTTTAAAACATCACGTAAGCGGGCAGTTAAAAGTGGCGCCGGAGCATATTTCCGATGAGGTCCTATCTAAGATGGGAAAGCCCGAAAACAGGGTTTATGAACAATTTATTAAAAAGTATGAAGCCTATAATAAAAAAATAGGAAAAAAACAGTATGTGGTGCCTTATTTCATGTCCTCCCATCCGGGCTCCACCTTAAAGGAAGCCGTGGCTTTAGCGGAATATATCAGGGATTTAGGATATATGCCGGAACAGGTGCAGGATTTTTATCCCACACCGTCTACACTTTCCACGGTCATGTATTATACCGGATTGGATCCCAGGGATATGAAGCCCGTATATGTGGTAAAAAGCCCCCATGAGAAGGCTATGCAGAGGGCGCTGATCCAATACCGGAATCCGGAAAATTACCGGTTGGTAAAGGAAGCGTTGATTTCCGCCCACAGGGAAGATCTGATCGGCTTTGGAGAAAAATGCCTGATCCCTCCCAGGAAGTTGAATCACACCGGTACGAAACGCTCAAACAACAAAAAGAAAGGTAGAAAAAAAGGATGAAAATAGCGATCATAACAGGAGCCTCCAGCGGAATGGGGGCGGAATTCGTCAACAGGATAGATAAGGCATGCAATGATCTGGATCAGATCTGGGCAGTATCCAGAACAGTGGAAGAAACAGAATTTCCGGAAACGAAAGCGGAAATCGTAAGGATTCCTCTCGACCTGACAGGAGAAGACGCCAAAACCGTATTGTCAAAAAAGCTGGAAGCTGAAATGCCCAAAATCAAGATCCTTGTAAACAGTGCAGGATTTGGGAAAATGGGTAAATTCGAATCCCTGCCCCTAGAGCTTCAGACTGATATGATGAAATGCAATACCATAGGATTGATGACCATGTGTCATTTGTGCATCCCATATATGGTAAAGGGAGGTTATATCATCAATATGGCAAGTGCTGCGGCATTTCTTCCTCAGATGCGTTTTGCCATATACGCCGCGTCCAAATCCTTTGTGCTTTCTTTTTCAAGGGCTTTGGGATATGAGCTTAAGGACAGGAAGATCAGTGTGACCGCAGTATGCCCGGGCCCTGTCAAAACCCCGTTTTTTGATATTGCGGAAGAAGAGGGATATACATTGTTCATCAAAAAATTCTTTATGGTAAAGCCGGAAAGGGTAGTCGCCCATGCTCTTAAATGTGCAAAGGAACGCAGGCAGGTTGCCGTTTACAGTCTTCCCATGAAAGGGATGCGGTTTATCAGTAAAGCGCTGCCGCACCGCCTGATTTTGGAAATTTATGATAGAATCGTGTGATCGGAAAGGAAGCAGTTTGTTATGACACAAAAGGTAAAACAGGGAGATTTTGAATATTTCAATAAAAAAAGACAGAGGGAAGTCATAAAGACAGTCATCTATTTCGGAGTGTCTCTTTCTTTGTTTATCGCAGGATATGCGGCAACGAAGACAAAGGCAAACTTCTTAACGATCGTAGCGGTGCTGGGCCTTCTTCCCGCAAGCAAAAGCTGTGTCAGCATGATCTTATATCTGCGCTACCATGGATGCAGCAGGGAGGACCATGAATTTTTAAAAGGGACCCTGGAACATTTTAAACATGCATACGGGCTGGTATTTACTTCTTATAAAACAACTTATGAGGTGGCAGGCTGTATTGTCAAAAACGGCTATATTTACGGCTGCCTGACCAATCACAAGAATATGGGCACGGACCTTGAGGAGCATATTGCGGGAATCGTGAAGCAGAACGGGTATCAAGCCACCGTAGGCATGTTTTCCAATAAAGAAGATTTTGTAAACCGCTTAAAGCAGCTTCAGGATAAAGAAACGGAGAATGAGGAAAATGATGAAAAGCTTATGGTCCTGCTTCATCAGATTTCCCTTTAAGATCTGCTATGAAAGAGTTTGAGATAAGAGAAAACGAGGCTGGCCAGAGATTGGATAAATATCTGGGAAAGCTGCTTTCTAAAGCGCCCATGAGCTTCGTTTATAAAATGCTTCGCAAAAAGAATTTCACATTGAATGAAAAAAAGGCAGGCGGCAGTGAAATCTTAAAAACAGGCGACAGGGTACGACTGTTTTTATCCGATGAGACCTTTGAAAAATTCTGCAAAGAAGCGGGGCGGGATGGCGAAAGACATTTTTCCCTGTACACAGGAGAGGACTTAGAAAGACTCGGGCTTGCTGTCGTTTATGAGGATGAACATATTCTGGTTTTTAACAAGCCCTCGGGAATGCTGTCCCAAAGGGCGGAAAAGGAAGATATATCCGTCAATGAATATCTGATCGGTTATCTTCTTTCCCAAAAGGTCCTGACAGAAGAAATGCTTACAACCTTTAAGCCTGCGGCGGCCAACAGGCTTGACCGCAACACATCCGGGCTTATTCTGTGCGGAAAAAGCCTTTCGGGCCTGCAATACCTGTCGGAGATCATAAAAAACCGTACCCTGGAAAAGCATTACCGCTGCATTGTGGAGGGAAGGGTGTGCCTTGAGGAAATCTCTTCAAAGAACCCTGCCTCAAAACAGACGGGAACGGAACTGGTTTTAGAAGGGTATCTTACAAAGGATAAGGAAAAGAACAAAGTAACGATCGCCAAATCGCCTTCATCCGGCGGCGGGGCAAAGGAATTGGTAAAAACAGGCATTACCCCTATCAGGACCTATGGCCGGGGAAATAAGGCCTATACGGAATTATCCGTACACCTGATCACGGGAAAGCCCCATCAGATCCGCGCCCATTTGGCGGGAATAGGGCATCCTGTGGTGGGGGATATGAAATACGGCAGAAAGAACGGGCTTTCCGAGAAACATCACGTCAAAAGCCAGCTTCTTCATGCCTACAGGGTCGTTTTTCCGCCTTCTTCCGGGAAATTCGCTTATTTGTCCGGTATGGAGTTATCCGGCGATCCGCCCCTTCAATACAGAAAGATATTAGAGGAATTAGCAAATGGGAACATGGAATAGCAGGGGCTTACGGGGCTCTACGCTGGAGGAGCTTATTAACAGGACCAATGAAAAATACCGGGAAAACGGACTTGCCCTCATTCAAAAAGTGCCAACGCCCATTACGCCGGTAAAAATAGAGCAGGAAACAAGACATATTACCCTGGCGTATTTCGACCAGAAATCCACTGTGGATTATATCGGCGCCGTACAGGGGATCCCCGTCTGTTTTGATGCGAAGGAATGCGCGGTGGATACCTTTGCCCTGCAGAATATCCATGAGCACCAGGTGGCTTTCATGGCGGATTTTGAGAAACAGGAGGGAATTTCCTTTTTCATTATCAACTATACCCACAGAGATGTGTTTTTCTACCTTTCCTTCCGTCAGATGTTTGCCTTCTGGAAACGGGCAAAGGAGGGCGGCAGAAAGAGCTTCCGTTTTGAAGAACTGGATCCGTCCTACATATTAAAGCCCCGGGCCGGACTTTTTGTCCCTTACCTTGACATGATCCAGAAGGATTTAAATGAGAGAGAGCCTTCATGAGAAAGCTTTCCGGTTGACAAATAAAGCGTTTTTTTGTATACTGTCGTTAGTTTTATATGCTAACACGCTATCACAATACCGCTTTAAATCATTAAAGTAAAGGCGTAGAAAAATAACTTTTTTACAGGTTGCTGTTACCCAATATATATCCGGTTAAAAGCAGTCAAAGGAATATTTATCTGATTAACGGAGGAAATTATGCAGAAACTTATACATACGCCGGAAGGCGTCAGGGATATTTACGGAATGGAATGTAAAAGAAAGCACCGGCTTCAGGAAGCGATCCATGAAAATTTCATGCGCTTCGGCTATGAGGATATAGAAACCCCTGCTTTCGAATATTTTGACGTATTCGGAAGGGAGATCGGGACAACCCCCAGTAAGGAATTATACAAATTTTTTGATAAGGAAGGCAATACCCTGGTGCTTCGGCCCGATTTCACGCCTTCTATCGGCAGATGCGCCGCAAAATACTTTACGGAGCAGTCTGTTCCCGTCAGGCTGGCCTATGTGGGCAACACCTATACCAATACCTCTAACCTGCAGGGAAAATTAAAGGAAATAACCCAGATGGGAGTGGAACTGATCGGAGATCCTTCCGTTATGGCGGATGCGGAAATGGTACATCTGGCAGTCTCTTCTTTAAAAGAGGCAGGCTTGAAGGAATTTCAGGTCAGCATAGGGGAGATCGGTTTTTTTAAAGGCATTTGCGAGGAAGCAAAGCTCCATGAGGAGACGGAAATGAATCTCAGGGAATTTATTTCCGCAAAAAATTATTTCGGGGCGGAAGAGCTTTTGTCAAAACAGTGTCAGCTAAAGCCTGCCAAAATTGAAACCTTCCTAAAAGTAACGGAGCTTTTCGGTTCTTCTGAGGTTTTGGACGACGCTTTGGAACTGGTGGACAATAAACGCAGCAAGGAAGCGATCATACGTCTGCAGCAGCTTTATGAGCTGTTAAAAATGTACGGGGATGAGAAGTATATCTCCTTTGATTTAGGACTGGTAAGCAAATATCATTATTATACCGGGATCATTTTTAAAGGCTATACCTACGGCGTAGGGGATGCGGTCGTGACCGGCGGCCGCTATGACAGGCTGCTTTCTTATTTCGGCAAGGACGCGGCTGCTATCGGTTTTGCCGTTAATACGGACGGTCTGATGCAGGCCCTTGCATCCAGAAAGCTTGAACAGGAAGTTTTACCGCGCACGACCATGCTTCTTTATGAGGAAAACGTAATAAAAGAAGCCATCAGATATGCCTGCGAATTCAGAAAGCTGGGAGAATGCTGCGAGCTTTTAGAGCTTTCCGACGAGCAGGATGAAAAGGCTTATGTGGCGTTGGCAAAAGCGGGCAATAAAAAAGCTGTTATGAAAATCACTTCAAAGGGTATGAAGAAACTGTACGAAGTTTAGGAGAAATGATAGAATGAATAAAGACATGAGATATATTACCTTCGCTCTGGGGAAGGGCAGACTTGCAAAGAAGACCCTGGAGCTTTTGGAAGAGATCGGCATTACCTGTGAAGAAATGAAGGATAAAGACACAAGAAAGCTGATCTTTGTTAATGAAGAGCTGAGGCTGAAGTTTTTCCTGGCAAAGGGGCCGGATGTTCCAACCTATGTGGAATACGGCGCTGCGGATATCGGCGTTGTGGGGAAAGATACTTTGCTGGAAGAGGGCAGACGTGCTTATGAGGTACTGGATCTGGGCTTTGGCAAATGCCGCATGTGCGTATGCGGGCCGGAAAGCGCAGGAGAGCTTTTAAAGCATCATGAAATGATCCGCGTGGCCAGCAAATATCCCCGGATCGCAAAGGACTATTTTTACAACAAAAAGCACCAGACTGTGGATATCATCAAGCTAAACGGTTCTGTGGAATTAGGACCCATGGTAGGACTTTCCGATGTGATCGTGGATATCGTGGAAACGGGTTCCACTTTAAAGGAAAACGGACTTGTGGTACTGGAGGAGATCTGTCCCTTGTCGGCGAGGATGATCGTCAATCAGGTCAGCATGAAGATGGAAGCGGACAGGATCAAGGATCTGATCAAAAGGCTTAAGGAGCAGATCGCAAAATAACAGGGATAAGAGGAATAAAAGGAATAAGAAGAATAAGAGGGACAAGATATGGAAAGAAAAGCAATGATCGAGAGGAAAACAAAAGAAACGGAAATTGCCATGACCCTGAAACTGGATGGCATGGGAAAGTCCGAAGTTAAAACCGGCGTGGGATTTTTGGACCATATGTTTACGGGTTTTGCCAAACACGGTTATTTTGACCTGGAATTAAAGGCTTCAGGGGACCTTGAGGTGGACGCCCATCATACGGTGGAGGACTGCGGTATCGTCTTGGGAAATGCTATTTCCAAGGCATTAGGGGATAAAAAAGGCATCAGCCGTTACGGCTATTTCGTTCTTCCCATGGATGAGGCTTTGGTGCTCTGTTCCATTGATCTGTGCGGCAGGCCTTATTTTTCCATGGACGCTTCCTTTAAAGGAGATTTTGTGGGAGATATGGATACCCAGCTTGTTAAGGAATTTTTCTATGCGGTTTCCTACAGCGGAGCAATGAACCTCCATATCAAAGTATTAGCCGGTAATAATGACCATCACATCATTGAGGCAATGTTCAAAGCTTTCGGAAAGGCTTTGGACATGGCGACAGCCATAGAACCAAGATGCGTGGATGTGCCGAGCACAAAGGGTTCCCTTGCCTAGCAGACGGAAATTGTTTTGTTTGTGGCAGGAAGTCTTTACAAAAGAAATACCAAAGATACTATAGAAAGGTCGATTATACCATGATTAAAAAATTTGCAGCATGTATCTATTTATATGAAGGTAAGGCAGTTAAAGGATTTTCGGACCATTCCATTCTTTCCATGGATCCGGTTTCACTGGCCATGTCTTATGGGGATGCGGAAACCGACGCCGTTATTGTGTTCGATCTGTCCTACAATGACGCCACCCATGAAGAAAGCATTCTTTTGATCAAACAGATTGCGGAAAGCGTTGCAGTACCCGTCTATGGCTCAGGCAATATCAAGCGCATGGAGGATGTAAAAAAACTCCTCTATGCCGGATGTAAAAAAGCAATTCTGAATCTTAATAAGGACGCTTCTTATGAGATTTTAGAAGAGGTTTCCAAGAAATTCGGCAGGGATAAAATCGGTGCTTCCTTTAAAGAAGCGCAGCGTATGATGATAAATCCCGATGCACTGGAAAAGTATGCCAGCGAACTGATCTGCTTGGATGAGCATGAAATTAAATATGCCATGCCTTTATGCCCGTTACCCATGATCGTAACATTGCCGGAAATCTCCCTTGATAAAATGCTTTCCATGCTGGAAAACAGCAAGATAAGCGGTGTTACGGGGCCTTTGGTAAATGACAATCTGAAGGAACTGGGTTCATTAAAGGAAATTGCGGCGGATCGGGGAATTGATATCCATATTTTTAAACCCCAGATGCCCTTTAGCGAATTGAAGCCGGGCCCTGACGGACTGGTGCCCGTTGTGGTACAGGATTACCGGTCGGGACAGGTGCTGATGGTTGCCTATATGAATGAAGAGGCATACAATAAGACCTGCCGTACAGGGAAAATGACCTATTACAGCAGGAGCCGTAAAGAATTATGGGTAAAGGGTCTGACCAGCGGTCATTTCCAGTATGTGAAAAGCTTAAGCATCGACTGCGACAACGACACGCTCCTTGCTAAGGTAAAGCAGATCGGCGCTGCCTGCCATACGGGAAATTACAGCTGCTTCTACAGAGATTTGATTCCTATGGAAGAAGAGGATACGCCCGAGAATCCCCTTACGGTATTTGAAAACGTGACCAATATCATCAAGGACCGCAAGCTTCATCCCAAAGAAGGCTCTTACACCAATTATCTCTTTGACAAGGGCATTGATAAGATTTTGAAGAAGCTGGGAGAAGAGGCGACGGAAATTGTCATTGCAGCCAAAAATCCCAATCCCGAAGAGATCAAGTACGAGATTTCCGATTTTCTTTATCATATGATGGTCTTAATGGTAGAAAAGGGCGTTACATGGGAAGAAATCACAAGCGATCTTGCCAAAAGATAAAAGTATAAAGTGGCGTTATAAGAAGGAATATAAGAGTGATGAGGGGAAATGTCATGGATAAGAAAGAAAAGGAAAGATGCGTGACAGCCATGCTTTTACTGAATATTGCTGCGTGGCTTATTTTTCTTATAATGGATGCAGCAGCGGAGCTTCTATTGAACGAGGACGGGGTGTTAGATTACGGATTTTTTACAATTCCCTGTGTTTTAACAGTGTTGTATATCATCGTTGAGAAAAGATTATTTTCAATAGTCCGTTTTAAAGCAAGATACAATCTTTTACTGACGGTCTCATTTGTTTTGACCGCCGCTGTTTTGGGCGGGATAGTCTGGTTCATGTGTCTGACTATGAATATATGGCCTATCCCTCAGGCTAACCGTGGATGGATTAGCTTAAACGGAATAGAATACCTGATATTTCCTTTTACATACGGGATCATTTCTTTGATTCTTGGCTTTGTGATCAAACTGATTGCTTATATTGTGTATCGAAGAAAGAAAGTATGATATTTCCGGTAAATTCTGCCGCAGTCTTTGCAAATCCTATCATATCCATGGTACAACCCGCATAAACTGTTTACAAAAAAGAGCGGGTGTTGTGTCATATGCGAAAAACAACGGACCGGGACGATAAGCTGGAACAGATCATGCGCCTTCGGGAATATCAGCAAAACAATTCCACTCATGTAAATACTATGGCGGGCATTATGTCTCCCGATGAGGGCTATGGAGAAGGTTCTGTGGGAGATGGAGGGGAAGGACCCGAGGCCTATCGAGGCTTTTACACAAGGCTGCGCCTTGTGTTGTGTCTTCTTTTATTCGGATTTCTTTGTATGTATCATTTCAAAATGGAGCCGGAAGACGGAACCTTTACCAAAGAGCTGCAGGCCGCTGTCAGGATCGATTATTCTGATAAGGTCATTGATTTTATGAAGGATTTCACTTATACTTTAGATTATGAGAAAACTAGCCTTAACTGATGAAATATTATTAAAGATCGATAAGCCCGCACGTTATATCGGCGGGGAAATCAATTCTATTATGAAAGACAGAGAGCGCGTGGATATCCGTTTTGCCATGTGCTTTCCTGACGTTTACGAGATCGGTATGTCACATCTGGGCATTCAGATTCTTTACGACATGTTAAACAAATTTGAAGACACGTGGTGTGAGCGTGTCTATTCTCCCTGGATGGACTTGGACGAGATCATGCGTAAGGAGCAGATTCCCTTATTTGCCTTAGAGTCTCAGGATCCGGTAAAGGAATTTGATTTTCTGGGGATTACCCTTCAGTATGAAATGTGTTATACCAATATCCTGCAGGTGCTGGATCTATCGGGAATTCCAATTTTTGCAAAAGAGCGCACATGGGAAGATGCCATCGTCATCGGCGGCGGTCCCTGTGTTTATAATCCGGAGCCCATCGCACCTTTCTTTGACCTGTTCTATATCGGAGAAGGGGAAACCATGTACAGGCAGCTTTTTGATTTGTATAAAGAGGCGAAAAAAGCCGGAAAAAGCCGGGAAGAGTTTCTGATTGAGGCAGGAAAGCTGCCCGGTATTTATGCGCCGGCATTTTATGAGACAACTTACCACGAAGACGGCACCATTGCGGAATTTTATCCCGTAAGACCGGAACTGCCGGGAAAGATCATGAAGGAAATGGTAAGGGATTTAAGCGATACCTTTTATCCGGAGAAGCCTGTAGTACCATTTATCAGGGTAACCCAGGACAGGGTGGTTTTGGAGATCCAGAGAGGCTGTATCAGAGGCTGCCGTTTTTGCCAGGCAGGACAGTTATACCGGCCCGTGAGGGAACGTTCCCTGGAATTTTTGAAGGAACGTGCCGTTGCAATGCTGAAGGCCACCGGACATGAGGAAATTTCCTTAAGTTCCTTAAGCTCCAGCGATTTTTCGAAGCTCCCGGAATTCATAGACTATCTCATAGAAGAATGCAGGAAACGGCATGTGAACATTTCCCTGCCTTCCTTAAGGATCGACGCTTTTTCCCTGGATGTCATGAGCAAGGTGCAGGATGTAAAAAAAAGCAGCCTGACCTTTGCGCCGGAGGCAGGAACCCAGAGAATGCGCAACGTGATCAATAAAGGTCTGACCGAAGAGGTTATTTTAAACGGTGCAAAGCTTGCCTTTGAAGGCGGCTGGAATAAGGTTAAACTTTATTTCATGCTGGGGCTTCCTACGGAAACCGAGGAGGATGTAAAGGGAATCGCTCTCCTTTCCAATGAGATTGCCAAATTATATTATGAGACCGTGCCAAAGGAAAAACGCAGCGGAAAGGTGCAGATAACCGCAAGCACCTCCTTCTTTATTCCCAAGCCTTTCACGCCTTTCCAATGGGCGCCCATGTGTACGAAGGAGCAGTTTCTGGACAAGGCCCATACGGTAAAAACAGCGGTTTTGGAGCAGTTAAATAAAAAGAGTATCAAATATAACTGGCACGAGGCGGATGTTTCCGTGCTGGAAGGCATTCTGGCAAGAGGGGACAGAAAAGTGGCCGATGTAATTTATATGGCATATAAAAAGGGCTGTATCTATGACGCATGGGGAGAATATTACAAGCATGATATCTGGATGGAATGCTTTGATGCCTGCGGCCTGTCAGTGGATTTTTATACTACAAGGGAAAGAAGCCTGGACGAGAAATTCCCATGGGATTTCATTGACTGCGGCGTAACGAAGGAATTTTTGAAAAGGGAGTGGGAGCGTGCACTTGGCGGGGAAGTGACGCCAAACTGCAAAATGGCTTGTCAGGGCTGCGGCGCCGCCAGATTCGGAACGGGTATTTGTTTTGAAGAAAGGAAGGATGCTCCGTAAATAATCGGCGCAGCGTTATGAGCAGAATATGAAAGGATGTTTATGAAATACAGAATTAAATTTTCCAAATACGGTTCTATGATCTTTATCGGGCATCTGGATATGATGCGTTATTTCCAGAAAGCGATCCGCAGGGCAGAGATCCCCATCGCTTATTCTACTGGATTTTCACCGCATCAGATCATGTCCTTTGCAGCGCCTTTGGGCGTGGGCTTATACAGCGGCGGTGAATATCTGGATATTGAGGTAACGGAAGAATTATCCACCGCTTACATGAAAGAGGCGTTAAACCGGACCATGGCCGAAGGCGTTGAGATCCTTTCTGTTAAGGCTTTGCCGGAAAATGCGGAGAATGCCATGGCCAGCGTAGCGGCGGCAGGATATTTCATAAAGATCAGAGAAGGACATGAACCGGATTTCAGATTCGGAGAGGGCTTTGATGATTTTTTTGCCCAGCCGGCCATTCCTTATGAAAAAGAAACGAAGAAGAGCAGGAAACTTCTTGATCTGAAAGAAGGTATTTATGATTATACGGTAACGGAAGACGGCATCCGCCTTTTGGTCAATGCCAGCAGCAGCGGAAATATCAAGCCGGGAATGATCATGGATGCTTATTATGCGTATCTTGGAAAGAAGCCGGCGGAATTTGATTTTGTAGTGACAAGGGAAGAGACCTATACGAAAAACGCCGAGGGACGGTTCATATCTTTGGACGAGGTAGGAAGGGATATCTGATGCAGACGGTTATTTTCACGGATATAGAGGAAAAGAGAAGCTTTTTTTCCATTGATGAAGGAAGGCTTTACCTGGCGGCCTTCGATACTTCGGGGAGCAGGGATATGAGCCGGATCTATGTGGGGAAGGTTACCAACATTCTACCTAATTTAAAAGCGGCATTTGTGGAATACAAAAAGGGAGTCCAGGGCTTTCTGCCATTGACAAAACAGCAGTTAGCCCAGCTTAAGTGCAACAGTCTTCTGCCTGTCCAGGTTGTAAAGGAAGCGGTAAAGACCAAGGACGCCGTGCTTTCCTTAGAGCTTTCTCTGACAGGGATCTACTGCGTTGTGACGGATCAGCCGGGAGGAATTACATTTTCCAAAAAGCTTCCATCCTCTTTGCGGGAACGGCTTTTAGAAATATGCACCCCTTATGTAACGGAACAGATGACCTGTATTGTCAGGACCAACGTGATCTCTTTGGAAAGCGAAGATTATCATCTGCTTACCGATGAGATTACCACACTTTCAAAAGAATTGGCAAAGCTGAAGGATACGGCAGAGAGCAGGACCGTTTATTCCAGGCTCCATGAAGGAACTTCCTTTGTAAAGGCCCAGCTTTCCAAAATAGATTTTAAAAATGTTTTTAAAATTGTCACGGACTCCCAAAAAGAGTTTGACCAGATAAGTCAATCAATTCCGGATAAACTTTCAGGAGCCTTGCAGTTTTATGAGGATGCGTCCTTTCCCCTGCAGGCACTCTACGGCCTTAAAGGCAAGCTCCATGAGGCTGTAAGCCGGACTGTTTGGCTTAAGTCGGGGGGCTATCTTGTCATCGAACCTACGGAGGCGCTTACGGTCATCGATGTGAACTCCGGGAAAAATATAAGAAAAATGGACAAGCGAAAGCTTTGCGCCCTTACCAACAAAGAAGCGGCGGAGGCCATTCCATATATTTTAACCTCCCGCAATATTACGGGAATCGTTATCGTGGATTTTATCAGTACGGATTCCGAAAAAGAAGACGCAAAGCTGTTAAAACTCCTTCGAAGCGGTATCGCCATAGACCATGTAAAAACCGATGTTGTGGACATAACTCCTTTGGGACTTGTGGAGATCACAAGGCAGAAGAAGGAAAGTCCTTTGAAAGACCAGTTGTGTGAGGTGGGACTTTATGAAACTGTTAGGCATTGAAAAAGTAAAAGACGGCAAATATCTGAAAAGCTATGAGCTTACTTATCTGAATAAAAAAGGACGGGAGAAAAAATATGAGATCGTCAGCCGCAGCGAAATAGCCGGGCCGGAAGATCTGGGCACATCCATAAGCGGGCTTTCCCTTGTTGTAATTTGCGAGGACAGGCTTTTATTGTTAAAAGAATTCCGCATGGGGATCAACCGTGAGATATACAATCTCTGTGCGGGCATGTTAGAGCCGGGGGAATCCGTAGAAGAATGTATCGAGCGGGAATTGTACGAGGAGACAGGGCTTAAGGTAAAGCGTATCATCGATATTTTACCGCCTTCCTTTGCAGCGGTGGCATTTTCCGATGTCAAGACGCGGATAGCCGTTATTGAGGCTGAGGGGGAATTTTCCGACCATACATCCGAGAATGAACAGATTCAGGCGGCGTTTTATACAAAAGAAGAGTGCAGGCGGCTTTTGGAAAGCGCGGAGTTTTCCTCCAGGTGCCAGATCATTGCCTATTTCTTTACAAAAAATGCCTTTTCAGAGCTTGACAATTGGTAAGGATCCATGCTATTATACTACGGTATGCCGCATAACGAGGTAAAAGTATGTCCAAATCCGGTATAAAATGGCGGAAGAGACATCACCGCAGTTAGCGAGTAATTAATAGGAGGTGCCTTATGTACGCAATTATTGCAACAGGTGGAAAGCAGTACAAGGTTTCTGAAGGCGATATTATCAGAATTGAAAAATTAGACGCTGAAGACGGAAGCACTGTAACATTTGACCAGGTTCTTGCAGTAAATGATAACGGCTTAAAGGTTGGTTCCGACGTTGCTTCTTCTACAGTAACAGCAACTGTTATGAATCAGGGAAAAGCAAAAAAGGTTATTGTATATAAATACAAGAGAAAAACCGGTTATCACAAGAAAAACGGTCACAGACAAGCATACACTCAGGTTAAAATTGAGAAGATCAATGCTTAATGATCAGGTGGCATAGATGACAGCCATAACAGTTTTATGCGATAAAGAATCAAAAACCATGAAAGGATTTGAGATCAAAGGACATGCAGGCTGGGCCGATTCCGGTCAGGATATTGTATGTGCCGGGATCTCGGTTCTGGCAGTCAATACGCAAAATGCCGTTGAGCGTTTTTGTGAGGACAGATTTAAGCAGACCTATGATGAAAAGAAAGGTCTTATGAGATTTGTCATAGAAGGTCTGCCGGGACATGATGCGGAGCTTCTTTTGGAAGCGGCCAGACTGGGGTTTGAAGGAATCGCAGCGGAATATGATGAATTTGTATCGATGAAGATCAAGGAGGTGTAACACCCATGTTAAAAATGAACCTTCAATTTTTCGCTCATAAAAAAGGTGTGGGCTCTACAAAGAACGGTAGGGATTCCGAATCCAAGAGATTAGGTGCGAAGAGAGCTGACGGACAGTTTGTAAAAGCCGGAAATATCTTATACAGACAGCGCGGAACCAAGATCCATCCGGGCATCAATGTCGGCAAAGGCGGCGATGATACATTATTCGCTTTAGTTGACGGCGTTTTAAGATTCGAAAGAAAAGGAAGAGATAAAAAGCAGGCTTCCGTTTATCCGGTAGAGGACTAATCAAGGACTTAATTGCAGGGACTGTCTCATTATGTGACAGTCCTTCTTTTTTCATAACAGCAGCAGAAAAAGTTATGAAAATCAAAAAGTTGCGAAGGACAGAAATCATAAGAAATCAATAAATGACACAAACTACCCATGAGGTGAGAATATGTTTGCAGATCGGGCAAAAATTTATGTGCGGAGCGGAAAAGGCGGAGACGGCCATGTTTCCTTCCGCAGGGAAAAATATGTGCCAAACGGCGGCCCTGACGGCGGAGACGGCGGCAACGGCGGCAGCGTTATTTTTGAAATAGACGAAGGCCTGAATACCTTAACGGATTTCAGGCATATCAGGAAATATTGTGCGAAAGACGGAGAGCCGGGCGGAAAAAGAAACTGCCGGGGCAAAAACGGCGAGGACATCGTGATCAAGGTCCCCGAAGGCACGGTTTTAAAGGAAGAGGAGAGCGGACGGATCATTGCGGACATGTCCGGCGACAACCGCAGGATGGTGCTCCTAACAGGCGGAAGAGGCGGCAACGGCAACCAGCATTATGCCACAAGCACTATGCAGGCGCCAAAATATGCCCAGCCCGGCCAGCCTTCCAAGGAACTGAATATTCTCATGGAATTGAAATGTATTGCCGACGTAGGCCTTGTAGGATTCCCCAATGTGGGCAAATCCACCCTGTTGAGCCGTGTGACCAATGCCAGACCCAAGATCGCAAATTATCATTTTACCACCTTGAACCCCCATTTGGGCGTTGTGGATATGGAAGACGGCGGCTTTGTTATTGCGGACATTCCGGGATTGATCGAGGGAGCCTCCGAAGGGGTAGGCCTGGGCCATGAATTTCTTCGGCATATTGAGCGGACCAGAGTCATCATCCATATGGTTGATGTGGCTGGAACTGAAGGAAGAGACCCTGTGGAAGATATATATGCCATTAACAAAGAGTTGGAGGCATATAATGAGGAAATTGCCAAACGTCCCCAGATCATTGCGGCAAATAAGACCGATGCCATTTATGACGACGGTAAAAGCGCCCCTGTGAAGCGTTTAAAGGACGAATTTGAGCCCAAAGGGATCCCTGTGTATCCTATTTCGGCCGTCAGCGGAGAGGGGCTTAATGAGCTTTTATTTGCGGTTAAAGATATGTTGAAGGAAATCAATGAGCCGCCCATTATATTTGAAGCGGAAATTGTTCCGGATGAAGTCCTTCAATATTCCAACGAACCTTTAAGCGTTACTTATGACGAAGCAGAAGACGAGTATGTGGTAGAAGGCCCCCGTATCGAAAAAATGCTGGGGTATACCAATCTGGACAGCGAAAAGGGATTTGTTTTTTTCCAGAAATTCCTGAAGGAAAACGAAATCCTGGACCAGTTAGAGGCGTTGGGCATCAAGGAAGGCGATACGGTCCGTATGTATGGATTAAAGTTTGATTATTATAAATAATGATCTTAACAGATAAACAAAAGCAGAGCAGCCGCGGGAAACGATTACTTATTGAGCGGCAGACGGAGAGGAACATGACAAGCAAACAACGAGCATATTTAAAAGGCCTGGCAATGAATATCGAACCTATTTTTCAGGTCGGGAAATCAAGCCTGACACCGGAAGTGACGGAAGCGGTAAGCGAAGCCTTTCATACCAGGGAACTCATCAAGGTTACCGTTTTAAAAAACTGTATGGACGACCCTAAGGTCATCGCCCAGGTGCTGGCAGAAAGGACACGTTCCCAGGTGGTACAGGTAATCGGGAAAAAGATAGTTCTTTATAAAGAAAACAAAGATCATAAAAAAATTGAACTTCCAAAGTGATATTTTTATAATGGTCTGATGGAGAGAAATTTATGTCCAAAACCGGCATTATGGGGGGAACCTTTGATCCAATTCATATAGGGCATATCAGACTGGCAGAGCAGGCGATGGCAGAGTGTAAGCTGGATTCTGTACTTTTTGTGCCCAACCATACGCCATGGATGAAGCATGACAGAGCCGTTACAAAAGCGGAGCAGAGGGCGGCCATGACAGAGCTTGCCATAGAAGGGCATCCCGGATTCAGATTGTCTACAGTGGAAATAGACGCCGGAGGCGATTCCTATACCTGGCAGACCTTGGAGACACTTAAGGAGCAGTACCCGGATGAGGAATTTTTCTTTATTTTGGGGGCAGATTCCCTGTTATCCATAGAAAAATGGGCACATCCGGAAAAGATTTTTGAAAATGCCGTGATTCTGGCCGCAGTGAGGGATGACTGCGATAAAACAAAGCTGGAAGAGCAAAAAGAATTGCTGGCCTCAAAATATAATGCCCGGATCCGGCTTCTTTCCATGCCCTTTGTAGATGTTTCATCCACAAAAATCAGGCAGGAATTTTACAGCGATCCGGAAATACAAAAGCTGGTCCCTCCAAAAACCGCCGCCTATATTCTTCAAAATCATTTATATTCGGTATAATGAGGGAGGGAAAGGTTATTTTGTGCACATTCAGTA
>ULTO01048217.1_pt1 | contig 25389 bp, 36 predicted proteins | sample 1957601 | NCBI WGS metagenome assembly ULTO01 (sample SAMEA4835734, study PRJEB28245) | human gut metagenome | biome: gut microbiome; material: fecal sample | place: Denmark | collected 2008 | reverse complement strand
CCGCCACTACGCCCTAAAGAAAACTTAAGAGGGAGATAGAAAATGGCGAAAAAACAGCAAGGTTTAAGAAAAGAAAAAACCATAAAAGAAAAAGAAGCCGACTTACTCCGCACTACGGTAGCGAGTACAATTTTTATGATGATCATCATCATTTATGTCGGATGGAATGTGCAGGCATATGCCAGTATGCAGAATTCCAGAGATACGAATATCATGGATTTATTTTCCGGAGCAATCGAGGAAATGACAAAAGATCCATTGTATTTCTTACCCATTAATTATCCATTTTATAAATCCATACTGATTTCTTTATTTGCACCATTATTTTCATTATTAGGATACACAATGAACAAACTGCGTGTACACCATGATGTAAACACCTTAAAGGGATCATCCAAATGGGCAGATATTCCATCCTTAATGCATAAATTTGCAGAATGGGAGAAAAAGGGAAATAAAGAAGATTATCATCAGGCATATGGAAATATCATCTTATCCAAAAATGTACAGATTTCTACCAATATTAAGAAACATTTCCATGCATTAAATGTGTTAGTTATTGGTGAAACTGGTGGTGGTAAATCCCGTTTTATCTTAAAGCCAAATTTATTGCAGATGAACTGTAACTTTGTAGTCACTGACCCGAAAGGTGCTATTTTACAGGAATGTGGAGAAGCCCTACGCCGTTTTGGTTATCATGTAAAAGTATTCGATTTGATCAAAATGGGAGACTGTGATCTGTATAACCCTTTGAAATATTGTAAAAAAGAGTCTGATATTAAAAAGGTAGTACAGGCATTTATTAAGAACACAAATCTGGATAGTAATGGCTCCGGTAGTAAAGACCCTTTCTGGGATGATTCCATGAATGCATTCCTTTGTGCATGTATCGGACTTTTAACTCAGAAACCGGAAGGCAGCGATGTGCCTTATGCAAAGATTGATGATGTTATCGGTGGTAAAGACGCACCTCACTACGAAGCTTGTTTCGGTAACCTTTGTGAATTTACCCGTATGGCAAACCATGCATATAATCCACAGACCAGCCCGATTCAGTTGATTGAAGGAGCTTCCGCAGGGAATACCAAAAATAATACCGCAACCGGATCTGATTTAGCCGTAATCTTCGAGAATTTACGAATTTATGAATCTAAGAGACAGGATTGTAGTCCGGATGAAATTGTAAAGCCCTATTGTTTAAAAGAATGGGAAAACTTTAGAATCGCACCGGAAAAGACATCTACTACAATTCTGATGACTACCGCAGTAAGAATGGATGCATTTAATATCGAGCAGGTAAAGAACTTAACGAATACCGATACAATTGACTTGTATAATTTCCCGAAAGAGAAATCTGTATTATTCGTAATTACACCTACCACAGACTCTACCTATAACTTCTTGGTATCCTTCCTTTATACGCAGATGTTTGACATTTTGTATAATACCGGTACAGAATCTGCGGGTACAGAAACTTTAAAATTATCAAATGGTGAACTGGTGAAGTATTTTGACGCCACACAGGTAGAAGCCGGAGAATCTGCTGAATTTAAGGAAGCATTAAAATCTGCCACATATGAAAGAGTAGAAGTTACCGGAAAACAGCAAGGCGAAAGAGAAGTTAAAAATAAGAAGGGTAAGAAAAAGAAAGTCAAAGTTACTTTGGACGATGCTTACTATGATATCAAATTAGCAGATGGCACTTGGATTTCCAGACGTCCCACGGAAAGTGAAGCTAAGGAATATATTAACGCACTGAAAAATGTAAAAGTGCAGCGTGGTAATGGTAATGCAGTACCGTTCCATACAAGATTTTTGCTGGATGAGTTCGTAAATACCGCAGAAGTACCGGAATTCGATCAGAAGCTTTCCACCATGCGTTCTTATGAAATCAGTTGTACCGTTATTATTCAGTCTATCACACAGTTAAAGGAAAAGAGAGAAAAGACTTATGAGACCTTTGATGGTAACTGTCCTGAATTTGTATTCCTTGGTGGTGACGAGAATGCGAACAACGAATATGTAAGCAAAAAGCTTGGTAAACAGACCGTGCGTGGTTACAATAATTCGATTGGTAGTAAAAACAGTGTAACCTCTTCTATTAATGTAGAAGAAAGAGACCTGATGAAACCGGAAGAACTTGGACGTTTACCTTTCGATGAGCAGATTGTTATCCTTTCCCATGAAGATCCGATCAGAGATAAGAAATATGATTATCCTTCCCATAAGAATTACAAATACACATGGGATTATGCATGTGAATGTGGATTGGATAAGGTTTATCGATTTGATCGTAGTGAGTATAGTAAGGTTGCAACAGATTTCAAAGCTATCTGGATTCCACAAAAGGCAGTTGCGGTTCCAAATATCATGGCATTAACAGACGAACTTTTCAAACTGCATATGTATACGCAGGATAATGCAGAAGCGAAAAATGTTGCTGTTGAAGGCTATAAGAGACAGAGTTTTGAAGATAGTTCCAGTGCAGTGGTCTGGGGCTAAATAAGAAAAATAAGTAAGAGATAGATAATTCGTGATAATAGGTTAGAGAATGATTTTAAATGATTATTTAACTTAAGATTATGAAAAGTCTATCTCTTTTTTATATAAAAATTCCAAAAATCGTAAAAAATCAAGAATTTTTTGACATATATAAATAGCTAATAGATATGCAAAAAGAGGAAATAGACATGAAGAAAAAGGAAATTTATGGAACTATTTTAAAAAATGTGCAGATCATCAAGCAGGGAATTATGACGGAACTTGCAGATGAATTGCCATTTGGTATCACAAACACTGCCGCAGTATCAGAATTGGAATCTCTTGCTGACATTAACGGAATCGTTATGAAAGAACTGCATAAACATGGAGAAGCCTATTTACCAGTAGATGGAAAGCCGCAGTTTGTAGCAATGGAAGTGAATGGAGAACGATATATCAGCCATATTTCCAAAGTGGAAGAAGTGGATGTGCAGACAAAAGCAAAAGATATTCCGCCTGCCAGGGAAGAGGTCCTACCCAAAAGAGAGGAAACTCTGGTAGCACCTGTGCATATGTCGATACCCGTACCAGCACCTGTAACAGAGGCACCTGTAAAAGACACCCCCCTAGCAGAAACAGAAAACTACGATTTTGTATCACACGTAGAGGAGTCCGCACCTGTGGAGGAACCGATTCAAGAGGAGAATTCCATGCCAGTAGAAACACCGGTATCTGAGGAAAGTACAGAGGAAACTACTCCTATGGAAAACACCACACCTGTGGAGGAACCAGCGGATATGGATGAAACAGTTGCCATGCCAGAACAGAATTCCGTAGAGGATGAAGTACAGGAAATTCCACCAATTCCTGCGCCTCAGATCATTGGAGAGATTACTTCCTTACCCAATATCAATTCCATGCAGAAAGCAGAAATCTTTACAGAAGAAAAAGAGAAATCAATCGATGAATTCGTATATGATATCCGCCGTATTATGGTCAGTCATATGGGTAGTGCACCGGAAGAGATGCAGTTCTTTATCGCTCCGTTAAAGATTTATAAATATAGCTGTACTGCTGCACCGATTGTAGTCAGTGTTTATTACAGAGGAAGATATTATAACTTCTCATCTTATGACAAGATTGAAGACGGCAGAAATATGGTCAGTGCAGAAATAAACGAATATTATTTCCTGATCCGTGGCTTCTTTGATGAAAAGGGACGTTTCTGCTCTACGATTCAGACCACAGGAATTTCTGCAAATCAGAATGACAGAATTAATGTAATCAGTTCGGATGCACATCATCCCACAGGACCTGCCGTTGGAAATGGACATTTGAAGTTCAGATTTAATGGAGACGATGGAGATGGCATCATTGAGGTATTTCCGAGAGAACCCGGAGAAGATGAGTATCTGTTAGTCATCCGATATGGTGAATTTTTGGATTATCCGATTATTTCGAAATCCCCTGGTGGAATTCAGAAGTATCGCTTAGTAAATGATGGAATGAACAGTGAACTGGTCTGTGTATGGAATGGGGATATCCTATCTGCGGAGATTGTTCCCGTATAAAAATAGAAAGGAAACACAAAGAATGGATTTGGGAAATAATGTAACACTGATAGGAGTCCTAAAAAAGAAAGAGAAGCATGCAAATAATCCGGATATCAAACGTCCGGTATTAGAATTAGAAATCGTGTATTTTGAAAAAACCGGAGAGGTATGTCTGTGTACTGCAGACGTACTTCTTTCGGACATGTTACTTTCCAAAAATGTCGTTGGATTTAGTACCGGAGAGATTTTATTAGTCACGGGTACGATACATAACGATGCAAACGGATTATATGTAAATGCAAATACGATGCAGAGATTACTACCTGCGACAAAAAAGACAAGGACCCAGGCGATTGCAAGGTCAGAACTTTTACGATTACCGGCGCCTATCAATATGACAGTTTTAACAGGGGTATATATTGCAGAAGAGGAACAGGGTTATTTAAACCGAAAAAGATCTGCTTATCTGCGTGGGGACTTAAAAATCGAAGATAGTATTTTAACAGAGACCATACAGGGACAAATGGAGTCCGGAAAAGAATACGTCTGTATGGGACAAATTGCAAAGAACAAAAATAAAGATACGGTCTTTTTAGTATCTGATTATAGAGAGGTGAAAAACAATGGCTAATGTACAGGACGTACAGGCACAAATCTTTGAAGAGATTAATGATCCCAGTAATAAGATTATGCTGCAGGTACAGAAAAAACAGATTAACCGTGATAAATATTTAAAAGAAATTGAAGCCAGATGTAAAAAAGAGGGTCTATCTGAGGAAGAAGCAGAAGATATTGTATATCTGGTAGATAAATCTCTTTGGGGATTTGGTATTCTGGATGACTTAATTTCAGACCCTGATATTTCGGATATTCGACTGGTTTCCGAAAATTGTATACGAATCAAGAAAAATGGTAAACGTATGGATGCCGGAATTAAGTTTGCATCCAAAGCAGAATATGAAAGATACATTGAGTTTATTACAAACCGTAACAATACGAACGTATCTATTCAGAATGCAGCACAGGTATTTACCGATAAGGATTCCAGCAAAACAGATATTTTAAGATTCTCTCTGGTATCTGATCTGTGTAATACCAATGGTCGTCCAACTTTGCTTATCCGTAAAATTCCAAAGGTAAAGAAAACTTTTGAAACATTAATCAACCAGAAATTTTGTACACAAGAACAGGCTACATATTTAAAAAAGAGATGGGAAGATGGAAATGGTATTTTAATATGTGGACCTAATGGATCTGGTAAAACCACATTAGCGAACGCATTGTTGGAGTCTACCCCAAAGGATAAGAGTGCTGATATTATTCAGGAATCCGAAGAATTATTCTGTGAATCTCATCCAGAAATGATTTTCCGCAAGGTAATTCCCGCAAGAAATGGTAGTGCGATTGCATATAGCTTAAAAGACCTTGCAAGACTGGCACTGATGGAGTCCTTCGATATTATTGTTGTAGGTGAGATTAAAGGCGATGAAGCAGCAGAGTTATCTTATGCAACTTATACTGGATCTCAGGCGATGACGACAGTACATAGCAATTCTGCAGAAGAGGGCTATGAAAAATTGATTGACTATGGCTTGGATGCACAGCCGAATCGTACCAGAGAGCATTTTGCAAAGCAATTAAAAGCTTTGAATACCGTAGTATTTGTAAAGGACTATAAAATCAAACAGATTTTGGAAGAAGACGGATTCGATAAGGTAAATAGTAACTATATCTTTAAGGAGGTGCAGGTATAATGTCAACAATTATGGAATTATTTAAAACTGCCTTTATCCCTGCAGAATTTAATGCACTGGGTATTGTTACCTTAATATTCCGTATTTTGACATTGATATCTTGTGCTACACTTATCATATTTTTCGGGAAATATCTGATTCAGTACCGTGTATTCGAAGGTTTTTGGGCAAAACTGACCGGTAATATGCACGAGTATGACCGTATTAAGAGACAACAGTTAAAGAAAGATATTGCTGCAAGAGAAAACAGTTTTAGTAAAGAAAAGACAAAAATGAGTTTCATCGGAAAGATTTACGCTTTGATCACGGCATCCGGTATCATCGAAACAGTTCCCGGGTTTTCCGAGTCAGCTTTTTTAGCAACCTTGATTGCATTAGTACTGATCATTTTTACCGTAGTATCTTTTTTCAGAAATGCCATCGTTGGACTGGTATTTGCAGCAGTATTTCTACTGATTACATGGTATACATTGGACCTGATTGCATATAACCGAAAAATGAAACTGGAAAAACAGTTGTTACAGTTTACGAATGCCTGTGCATCTGCATCCTTACAGTATTCGAATATCATTGATATTTTTGGTGCGATTTATGACCAGTTTGAATCTCCGTTAAGAGAGGGGCTGGAAGCATGTTATGTCGAAGCAAAGAGTGATAATGATAAAGAGGCTGCAATTAAACATTTGCAGGAAAAATATAATTCTTCACAATTTAATTTTGTAATCGATAATTTACAATTATGTTCCTCGGTAACCGGTGATTATTATTCGGTTTCCAGAGATATTTCGGAAACGATATCCATTTATAGCCAGTCGCATGAAAAGAAACGTACTTTGCTTCGAAATGCAAAGGTAAATATTTCCTTGATGTTTGTTATAGCATTAGGTATTTTATACAGTTTGTCCATCTTTGTAGGTGGTATCTGGAATATTTTATTTAACACTACGGTTGGAAATATTGTAGGATTGGGACTTATTGTTGTATTTTTCTATGGTATGAACCTAAAGACAGAAAAGTAAGGGGGAAGTAGACATGATAGGAATTTTATTAAAGATACTCACTTATCTGGTAATGCTTGGCATCTGTGTCTGCTTCTTCTTAATTATCAGCAAAATTGGAAAAAGTGCAGAGGGTGCTGGTAGAAAAGCAACCGAGAGTATTGATGATGTTTTTAAAAAGAGGGGCCTTATGGACAAATATAAGACCACTTTATCGAAACAAGGCATTATGTATCGGGTAGGGAATTATGATATGAATCCTTCCTGGTATGTATGTGCGAGATTAGGAGTCGGAGTATTATTAGGGCTTTTGATGTTTGCACTAACTGGAAATGGAATCTTATTCCTGCCAGGGATGGTCTTTGGTTTTATTGCAACAGACATGTATTTCAAAGCACAAAATCAGTCAGACAACAAAGCAATGATGATGGATCTGTATAATACCTATGCAAACTTAAAGATTCAGATGTCTTCTGGAGTATATTTAACGGAATCTTTGGAGTATTCCCATAAGGTTGCACAAGATGACAGATACAGAGAAGCATTAGGAGAGTTGATTTTAAATTTAAGTGATAAAACCATTTCCATGCAAAGATCTGTGGAAATTTTTAAAGACAGATTTGATTCAAGAGAAATCGATAAATTATGTGCACTGTTACACAACTGTGTAGTATATGGTATTTCAGATTCCTATGCAAACGATATCATGGGTGAAATTCAGGGCATTATTTTAGCATCTACACTGGAAAGTGAACATGATATTGAAAATAAAGCAGGTATGGTAAACTTTATTTTCTTTGCATTGATCATTGCACTGGTAGGATATACCGTATTTACAAATTTCTCAGGATTGGATTTGTTCTTCTAAGAAAAAGAAAAGAAAAAAAAGAAAAGGGAGTTTTTAAACTTCCTTTTTTGTTACGTTAAAAACTGAAAAAATTTCATTTTTTTAAAAATAATTTTCAAAAATTGAGAAAAATCAAAAAGTTTTTTACATAAATAAGGGAAAGATATGAACGCCAAAATGGTTCATTTTCATATTGTATTTTTTAAAACATAGGAAGAAAGGGGGAACCACTGGTGAACTTAGGCAGATTTGACAGAAAGAACCGAGAAGCCAATGAGGAAGCTGCAGATATTCAGAAAGAGGTAGTACATGGTGTTTTGAGCATTGTAGAGGAAGAAGGTACCGTAAGAATAGATCTTTCCGGAAAGATTGATGCTTCAAACTATGAATCCATTCAGACAACATGTATAAAACTACTGGAGAAAGATACCGTAAACAGTTTTGTTTTTGATATGGATAAGGTAACTTATGTATCCAGCGCAGGTTTAAGAATGTTTTCAGCAATCAACCGTAAGTGTATAGAGTTAAGTAAGTCTTACCGTCTCACACAGATGAGTGAATCGTTGTTTAAGATGTTCCAGATGACTGGATATGCATCTGCTTTTACCATTGATGTAAAAGAGGAGTAAATCAGACTTATAAAAACAAAAGGAGAAAATAAAGATGAATAAAGTAAAGAACGCATTCGTAAACGCACAGACTAAGTTTATGTGCCGTATGGCAGGAGTTCCTACTGAGCAGGGTGATCACCTGTTGGAGGTACTGGGTACTATTATCATCGCAGTCGTAATCCTGATCTTCTTCCGTAAGCAGGTTATCGACCTATTCAATGGCGCAATTTCTAACACAACTAAGAGTGTGAATGATATGTTTGGCAATGTCTAAAATATCATAAAATATAATATCCGCATTATCATTTGGAGCAATCTTATGGTAATGTGGATATTGCATATCAAAAAGACAAAGGAGTTTTATCTTTTCATGAAATGTAAGATACCTTTTTTGAAACATCAAAAAATTTCATATGAAAAATATTGTAAGCATTATGCGTATGGAAACATAATAGATTTAATGGGTAGTCTTATTGTCATGATGTTTTGTTTTGCTTTGATTTTTGCCATGATGTGTTATGGAAAATTAACGGAAATGAAGCTTTCCATTGATGAGGTTTGTAAAACCTATCTTTATCAGATGGAACAGGAAGGATGTCTTACCGTAGAAAATCAGGCAGATATGATTGATGATCTGGTTGCTTTGGGAGTAAGAACAGATTCCATTAAATTTGATGGTACGACCAATCTTGGTACAAATCAGGCCGCATATGGAGATAAAATGAGATTGATCACCACAGTAAATTTTACAAACCCATTATATACAATGTTAGCCAGAGAAACCAAAGGAGATGATCCGATGTTATTTGTAGTAGAAAAAGGCATTTTATCACCGGAGGTAACCTATACAGTCGATATGACAGCTACTGCGAAATGGTAGGTCAACCAACTCGGTAATTGAATTACCGAGCATGAGAAAGTTTATTTAACGGTCTTCATGTAAGGAATTCAGTTTGGTTGAGTAGCTTCCTGTCTAAATATTTCTATTCGGACAGGATGTTATCTGTGTCATGGCGGCATCGTGCGCTTCTCCAACACGTAGCCCGCCGCCGGTGGTTAAACATGCAACCCGAGAATAAAGCAAGTGCTGCTGGCAGCACAAGCACAGATAACCAGGCGAGGAGACGTAGGGACATCCACATAACAAGGGCGTAACAGCCACAAAAAAGGAGAAACTATGGTAATTGCATTAGATAGACACAAAAAACCGCTTGGTTTTGTAATAGAGCGGCGGTGCAGAAAACTGCTTGAAGTACGGCGAGCCGTATTTTACAGGCATTATCCTGCAGTCATTATCCTAAAGGATGTGGATGCACGGAATATATACAAACTGCCGTCATACCGGATCAAAATTGATCCAGGTGCAGTACATACCGGCATAGCCATAGTATGTAACGAAACGAATGAAGTGATGTATTTTCTTCAGATCGAACACCGTGGAAGCGAAGTAAAAAAAGCACTGATAACAAGGAAGCAGACACGCAGAAACCGGCGTAGCCGGGAAACACGCTACCGCAGGTGTAAGTTTAAAAACGGTGGAGATTTTGACAGTAGCCGAAAAAACGGATGGCTTCCGCCAAGTGTAAAGAGCACTGCAGATAATGTTATCCATTGGGTAGAAAAACTGTGCCGGTATATCAATATCACAGAATGCAGTTTTGAAGCAGTGCGGTTCGATTCACAGCTGATGGATAACCCGGAGATTGGGGGTGAAGAATATCAGCAGGGTACACTGTCCGGCTATGAACTGAGAGAATACCTTATGGAGCATTTCCGCCATACATGCCAGTACTGTGGCGGAGAATCCGGGGATCCGGTCCTAGAATGGGAACATAAGATTCCACGTTCAAGAGGTGGTTCTGACAGTGTAAAAAATGCAAGCCTTGCCTGCAGCTGCTGTAACAGAGACAAAGGTAACCGCACACTGGAAGAGTATCTTGAGGATTCAAAACATATTTCACCGAAAGGAAAAAGTGAGAAAGCACTCAACGAAGCAAGAATCAGCCATATATCAGGTATTCTTGAAAAAGGTACAATCTACGGAAGCAATCGTTACAGTGCATGGGTAAACAGCACCCGGAGATATATTGAAAAATATTTGTTTTTAATGTTTGACGATGTAGAATGTTGTTCCGGCGGAAGGACAAAATATAATCGCATAAAGCTCAAACTGCCAAAGGACCATCACTATGATGCTCTCTGCGTCGGCAGCGTCCCAAAAGAGGGTTATACAGACCGTACAAATAGTTACGTCCTGTATGTAAAAGCCACAGGCAGAGGAACTCGTTTCAGAGGACAATGTAACAGCTGCGGTGTCATTACCGTCAAATACAAAAACAACAGTAAACGTAAGTTTGGCTTCCAGACGGGCGACATAGTGCAGTTGAATAAGCCAAAGGGCAAAGATACCGGACAGTATACAGGCAAAGTCGCCGTCAGAAGCTCAGGATCATTTGACTTGATAAGGAAGGGTTGTAAACGTATAACTGCGAACTACAAATATTTTAGAATGATGCAGTATTCTGATGGCTATGAATATTTGGGTCCGTTACGCCCAATTCCTCACAGTGCTTAAAGAACCGTGTGTCATTGGAGGTTTTATCGTGAAACGATGGATTAACAATCAAATTGCAAAATATAAGAAAAAAGAGATTGCAATGGATACAGGAGATGGTATCAGTTATGCAATGTATTTTGTTGTTATCATTATGGGCGTGTTTATATTCGCCTTTCGTATCTTCCATTTCGATTTATTAGTTTTGGAAGAGACTTTGGAAAATAGATTACATGTCATAGAAAGTGCGGTAATTACATCTAATCAGGGCAGCATTATTGACGGAAAACGAAATGATCCCTATGAACGTGAATTAAAACGTATGCATATCATTACAGAGAGTGTTCCGGGAAATAATGCATTAATGGTAGGTACCAAAGAATACAATCAGGTTTATGCATTGGGCGCAATGTATGAAGAGACTTTTAAAAAAGAGTTTTCTTTAAAAAATGATGCAACCCCGGCAGACAGTAGTATTTTTACGAAATTATGTGGACCGGATGGAAAAATAATTTCCGGGGATGTCGTCACAATTTATGAACCTGTTTATGATATTACAGTCACCAGAGAGGATAATCCGGGTTATACAACAGAAACAGATAATAAATATGCAGATCAGAAATATAAATTCAATATTCATTATAATATTGTAAGCTGGATTCAATATGATTTGATTTTTAACAGTAATAATGAATTTCAATCTGCGACAAAGAAATTATTATCAACCACACCGAAATTATCAAATGGAGATGACTGTGAAGGCGCCACAATCGAAGCTACGGTAAATGTAAGTTTCAAAGGCGTAAGAAATTTATTTGCAGGCATTGATGGTGGTAATCCAAAAGTTACAGGAACAAAGGCAGACGGCACTGATTTTGGAGTTACTGATACCGGAGGAAAAGGAATGTTTGCAACGAAAGAGAGCATGGATGCATCCAGAGTTACTTATGATGTCACGGTAAAACAATCAGTAGATATTGTACTTGCCGATAAAGATAGACGAAAAAAGTAAAAGAGAGGTTATGAACAAAATGGAAAAGAAACCAAAGATTCAAAAGATAAAACAGCCGAAAAAGAAAATTAAGGCAAGTAGTTTAGCTTTTGTATTGTTATCTTTAGTGCTTACTATTGCACTATTTTTTGGATTGGTATTGTTACAGAATATCTTATCTGAAAAGATTGTTTATCAATCCGTAGTAGTAGCAAAGGAAGACATTCCGGAAAATACGATACTGACAATGGAAAATGCGGATAAGTATTTAACCATGAAGAATCTGAATATTCTGGATATGACCAGTACGACATTAACAAGTGCGGATGATCTGCTGGGCAGAAAAGCAAGAGTTATGTTATCAAAAGGTGAATGTGTCACTTTAAAAGATTTCGAAGATGTAAATGCTTATACCAAGGATATTACAGATCCTGTTGAGGTATCTATTGAGATTGCCAGTGCAGCAAATGCAGACGGTGGTAAATTACGTACCGGAGATTTGATCAATATCACTATGATGTATACGAAAGACCAGTTAAATTATAGTGGAGCATCTTCAGGCGTAAGCACCAGTAAAGATATAGATGACAGTACCGGTAGAAACTGGTTTTCCGGATATGAATTGGAAGAGGATACCGATGTTACTCCTGCTGAGGGAGAGAGCACTGCAGATGTAGAAAATACAGATGTAGAGAATCCCACTGAAACACCAGAACCTACTGCGACTCCTGCACCGATTACTCCTACGATTACCGATGTTACAGACAACCCTTACGAATATAAAATGAATGCTTACAATTATGACAGCTATTCGAAATATGTTATGGAAAATGTCTGTGTAAGTAAGGTATTGGATAGTAATGGAGCTGAGATTACATCTACGGATAAAGAATCCACAGCAAGTGTACTTATTTTTACAATTTCCAAAGCGGATGAACCTATTTTAAATGAAGCATTGGTAAACTGTACAAACATGAGAATTTCCAAGGTATTGGAACATCCGATAGTAGTAGATGTAAATGGTAGTTCTACTGTACAGGAAGATGCAGCCCCCGCGCAGGGTGAAGAAACAGAGGAGACAGAAGCAGATGAAACACTTAAATAAAGCAATTATCACACTTTCCGTTTGTGCCTTTCTTTTATGTGGTTGTGGGAAAGAGGAGGAGACAGTCGTAGAAACGATTGTCCCTACTCCTGAACCCGTGCAGTCCACGATTGAAGTGCAGATTGAACCGGATGTAACCATAGAGGAACATAAAGGCAATACCGATATTCATATTGAACAGGAAGAGACCATTCCTGCTGAGGCATATGAAACAGAAACGCCGAGTGCAGAGCAGACGATAGAAGAAAGATTGTTTGATATTACTACGGAAGATATCCGTGATATGAACACTGAGGATTTCAAAACATATTTGCATGATGTTTATAAGTATCAGTCTGCTGAGTTTACTGAAGAAGACCTGGCATGGATTGGCGAGATGTCCGATGCTGATATTGCAGAAGCAAAACAGATTATGATCGATGAATTAAATAATGCAGAATAACATAGGAAATAGAGCAGATAAAAAACGCATTTGCTCTATTTTTTTGTATTTTTACGGAATTTTTTTACATATATAAATAGATTATGTAAAAAATTAGGACACAAAGGAGAAAAATTGTGTGCTTAAATGATTTTTGTTAAACTGAAATATCAGAAAATTTGTATAACGAAAGGAATATAGAAGTATGGAGAGACTGACACAAAAAGCGCCTGATTCAGAAATGGTATGGTTTAAAGAGAAAGAAAGACTATTTGAGCCATGTGAAATGAGTGCTCATCAGAGTAGGATGGCTATAGCAAAGCTGGCAGAATATGAACAAGCCGAGGAACAGGGATTGCTTCTGCGGTTGCCATGCAAAGTGGGAGATTCCGTTTACAGATTTTGGTATGTTGATGAAAAACCATATAAAGTGCAAACGCAGGTAATCAGAACCCTAGCAAATTTGGTTGCGATTATGGAAAGTGGAGAATTTGGCAAATCAGTATTCTTCTCTCTGGAGGAAGCAGAAGCAAAGCTATCAGAAATGGAAGGTGCGGAATGATGATGGACGATAGATATTTATACCGTGCAAAGCGAGTTGATAATGGAGAATGGGTGGAAGGTTTTTATTTTTGTATGACGTATCTGGACGGTAGGCACACACACCATTTCATCATTCCATTAGGAGCAGATTTGATCCTCGGGACACCTGTTGAAAAAATACAGGTTGAGGTAGACCCGGATACTATTTGCAAGTGTACCGGACTTAAGGACAAGAATGGGAAGCTGATTTGGGAGAATGATATTGTAGATTTCTTAGGATATAAAGGGACTATCAAGTTTGAATGTGGCAGTTTTGGAATTGGGTATCGAAAAAATATTGATTGGAAAGAAATACAAGCCAATATTATGCGTGTTACAGGGTGCGAAAACATTTTATATGCTTGCGAAAACGATAATTATATATCCTTATGGGAAATCTATTGGAATTTTAACGATGAGGATGATTCGTTAAACATAGTAGAAGTTATCGGCAACACATTTGACAAACCGGAACTGGATAAATACAAGAATATGGAGGATTGCGAGAATTATTATGATGATGAACAGGAATGGAATAGCTAAGAATGACGGTTATCAAGATAAAGGAGAAGATGAAGATATGGAACAGATAGGAAATCGAATTTCATTTGTAAAGGGATATACAAAAGCAGAAAAGATTGCGATTAATACGAAGATTGACCGAATTTTGAAAGAGTTATCCGATATGCAGCTTGGACCTTGTTCCTTTAAGCTTAGTGAGGAAATAACATGTGTATATTGTAAAGAGAGTATCAGACATGGTTGTAACACAATAGAGGACATGCCTACGCAGGAGGAAAGTTTCAATTTCTGTTAGGAGAGCCTTTTACATAGTAAAATTTACAATTTAGGAGGAAAATATATTGAAAAAAACAGAACAGGAATATATTAACGGATGTTATACACGGTATGGAACAAGACCATTAAATGTCATGGAGATTAAAGCATCTACAACTTTAAAAAATGGCATGTTTGCAGTATGTGGCATCGTGCCGGAAGATGGCTTATCCGTAGATGTTTATCGTGATAAAACGAAAAAAGAACTCATATTTATGGAGCATGGATTTGTTTAACATTGCCAATGTTTTTGGAAATTTGTGCAATACTATTTAAAACATTTTGAATTTGTCAGCCATAAGAAGGGAAGAACAATGAAGGAGATTGTAAAGAGAAGGATGTCGATGGCAAAGAGGATAATATCCAAAAAAGTAATGCCAAGTAAGAGATATAGCATGCCGATAATTAATGAAGAGACTATAGCAGGGATTTTGCGTCATCCTAAATTCTTTAGAGGTCATGTAAGAACTGAAACTGGAAAAATTTATAAAACGGGTGAGTTTGAAAAACGAAGTGATAGAGTTTTAGGGATGAGGTTGCCATAGAATATGTTGGATAAATATGCTAATGATATAAAAGTATTGCGGACATGGTACCAGAGAGCTAAAGAAATTGCAATAAAGGCAGAGTCGATGGATTCTCTTAATAAAGCATATATACAGCCTTTACATGAACTAAGATACTGCTTGGATCATTTTATGAGATGTTTTGACTATGAAGAGGATGGAAAAAAAGAGGATTTAATTAGTGTCTGCTGATTAAGCCGCAAACACTAATTAAGAAATCAATATCTAGCAAGCAAATCAGATAATTATGAGTTATTATTCATGATGGCAGAATCAAGATGCAAGGCAACGAAAATATAAGAAAGGTATCATTTGAGGTGAAAAATTATGATATACTTTTTGATAGCATCAATAATGGCTATTTCATATTTGGATTTCAAATTGATTTCATTCATTTTGAAACGAAATTCGACTGATTTCGAAGAACATAAAAAATATGGAAAACGCTTTACAAAAATTGGAATATAAACAAGCAATTATTATACCAAATGCTAGAATAAAAGAAGTCAGAAATATTAACAGGGAAAATAGAAAAAAGCAGGAGAAATTACTGCAAATATTATAAGGAAAGCTATACAAGAACAAAATAGAAAAAATCAAAAAGAAGAGCAATATGAATATCAGGAAAGCATTATAGAAAAAACACTCATAGAGAAATCGAAAGGGATGATTATGACTATGAGCGATAACTACATTTCCTGATCTTTCTCTGCCAGGGGAATCTTATTTTACAGTCATCAATTTAGGTGGCTGTAATTTTTTTTAAACAAATAAAAATTTTTTCAACTTTTTATCACTTTTGGCGGTTTTTTTATACATAAACATATAGACAAAAGAAAATACATAAAAATCATGCCAAATATAAAAAGGAGAGAACTAAATGATTAATACTAAAGCATTTAAAACTCGTAGTGAAATCATCGAAAAGAAGCTGCCACGTATCAATGGGAATAATCAGTATAAGGGTAAGACCATTGTAGCACTGGATATTGGATATTCCGGAGTAAAAGGAGCAAGCCCGAACAGAGTGTTTACCTTCCCCAGCTATGCAAAGAAGACACCCAAGGATCTGGATGTAGTAGGTAAGGTAAGACCCAGTGATATTCAGCTTCGAAATGATAAGACTGGTGAATGTTGGTTAGTAGGACAGGCTGCTGAAACTATGATGGACCAGGTAGATATTGAATCCACGACAGATGCTTCCCTGTATACCAGATATCGTTATGATAGTGAGGTATTTAAGGTGCTGGCTATGACTGGTATGGCACTGGGACTCTGGGGCACCGGTAGTGGAAATGATATTTATCTGCAGACTGGATTACCTGCAACCTATAAGGACCGTGATGAGGGTAAGATTGTATCTGCTCTTTGCGGAGATTATGCCGTATCTATTAAGGTAGGTAGTGGCGATTGGGTACCGTTCCAGTTTACTCTGGATGAAAACCATATCGATGTGATGGAACAGCCACAGGGTACGCTTTGTGCAACTGCATACGATAATGGTGTCGTATCTCAGATGGGTAAGGACATCCTGCGCAGCAACTCCATCATTTTGGATATTGGATTTGGTACCGAAGATATTTTCTCCATCCGTAGTGGATATAAGAATGCACATCAGACGTATTCCGATACCGGTATGAGAGCAGTATTTGAAGCTGTAATTAAGCAGTTGCAGGCAGACCATAAGAATTATGCTCTGGAAACCAAGATTTTTGAGCTGCAGAGATATATGGAAAATGGTGAGGTACCGTATTTTGATGCAGACGAATTTCAGATGCATAACCTGCCTTTTGCAGATATTTTGGAAGAGAAGAATAGAGAAATCTGTGATAAGTCTATCCGTAGACTGATGCAGGATTATGGAAACCTGGTAGGCTATAACTATCTGATCGTAACAGGTGGTACTGGTGAGAGCCGTTTCGAACAGATTAAGGAGATGCTTTCCGGACTACCCACATTGCAGGTATTGCCTGGTAACTTAAATACGCAGGATTTGGCATTTAGTTATTCCAATGTTATGGGATACTACATGTTAAGACACGCAAAGCTTGCTGCAGAAGTACGTAAGTTAGGTATGACACAGTAGGAGGTAGCTTATGCGTGGGAGTATCATACTATCCGGCAGACGAGATCCAGATTTAATTTCTCTATATCGTACTGTTGGCACACAAGAATTTTCAAGAATCATTAAGGACGCCCTGCGCATGGCGATACGTGGGGGCTATATCCCCCGCACAAAAATACCGGAAGGGGCTACTCTACATAGAGACCCCAAACCGGTCAATGTAAAGGTGGATTTAGTAATCACGGCTGAAGGTGACGAGGACGTTCGTGTATTTTTGAGTCATGCAAGAAAACGAGAATTAGGTTTTTTAGTAAAACAGGCAGTGCGATTTTATATTGGTCCGGCATTAACGATGCAGGCATTTTTGGATGAAGAATGTCAAGCTGCATTACAAAAAATGGCAGTACCCGTACAGGTATTTTCATTAGGACAGACGGTAACCGTAACGAAGACAGTACATACCAAGAATGTTGTAAAAAAGGATACAACAAAGACAAAAGAAACCAAAGTTATTCCTGCTCCCCCTGTAAATACAGAGAATATTGCTCCACCCAGCTTTAACTTACCGAATCCTACTTTTGATGACACCGCAAACCTAGCCCCCCAGACAGAGACAAATGCAGGTGGAACAAATGAAGAGGATGATATGTTAGCCATGCTGGAAGGTCTCCTGGGATAAAAATGACAGGAGTAAGACCAATGGAGAAAAAAACGTTAAACTTGGGTTATGTAGAAAATGAAGAGATGGAAGACACATCTCCCAGAGAAGTAAATGCAAAAGCAAAGGAATTGTTAAATCTGTGTAAGGAAGCTGATGTACCTGTTTTTATCGCATATTATCTTGCGGAAAAAGGTTACAAATATAAGGCTTTGTTACCGGAAGAGGTTATGGATCCGAAAAAGAATCTAACCTCAGAATATGGTAAGTTTGCAGCATTTCTTCGTGTAGTAATGGATTTCAATAAGGCAGATTATTTGCCACAGATACATTAAAATTTTAATCCGGAGAGGTGGAAATACCCACTTTTCCGGATTTTTTTTACATATATAAATAAGAAAACATTATGAAGTTTTGGAGAAAATGCAATGACAAACTACGATAAAATCCGAAATATGAAACCCATCGATTTAGCAATTTATCTAGTTGAGATGAAAGAAAAGGCTATCGATGATTATGAGGAAAATGGAAGATATCCAGATGGTATCGTAGAGACATTGCATATGTTAAATGAGGAAATCACTGAAAACAATGAGGAGATGGAAAGATTATGACAAACGAAAGATTTGAAGAATTAGTACATAACTTATTAGCTTATGATGAAGCAAGAAATGTTTTGAAACTTTCTGACCTAGAGAGAGACGCTTTTCAGAAAGAGATGGAAGATAAATTACATCCCACAAAATTAGAAATGGAAACCCCAAGAGGTAAATTAGTATTGGAGAAAAATGAAGATACTTTAAGTACTTATATTGGATTAGAGAGTAATATCAGTGGGGAATTTATTGATGTTGCACAGGTAAATTATCTGAATCCGGAGAACTCCATTGATAAAGATAACTTTGGAGAACTTTGTGTCTATACCTATGGAGATGCAATGGAAGAAGATTATACAGAAAAAAGAATCGTGGAAAATTTAAAAGATTTTGAAGATTGGCAGAGAGAGGAAGTAGAAAAAACATTTCCACATGACGAGGAGAGAGTAAATGATTAACTTTATTTGTGGCAGAAGTGGATCTGGAAAAGATACCATAGCAAAAGAATTATTAGAAAAATATCCTGATTTGCAACCGATTGTAACTTATACAACAAGACCTATGAGACCCGGGGAAATAGACGGTAAAGAGTATCATTTTTGCGATACAGAAAATTTGAATTGGTATCGAGATACGAATAGCATTGTAGAGGAACGTATTTATCATACTGCACAGGGTACATGGTTTTATTTTACAGTAAATGATGGTCAATTTGATTTGGAGCATAAAGATTATCTTGTAACAGGCAGCTTGGAAATGTATCAATCTTATATGAATTATTTCGGAGCAAAAAATATGAATCTGTTATATCTGGAAGTCCCTGAAAAACAGTTATTATTAAGGACCATTCAGCGGGAATCTTTAAGAACAAATCCAAATTATGCAGAAGTCTGTCGTAGATTTTATGCAGATAGTAAGGATTTTTCCGAAGAGAGATTACAGACACTTGGTATTTCAAAAGAAAACCGTATTCAGAATACAGGTGTACTGTATGAAACTATGCAGCAGATAAGCATGAAAATGAAAAACTTAAATGCACCAATTATACATATGCGGGATTATGAATTGAAACAGGCACAGGAAAAAACGAAAGAATTATTAAGTGAAATGGAAATAGATATATAGGAGTAAAATATTATGAAAAACGCACCGCAGCATTAGCTACGATGCGTCCTGTAATATTTTATAGTTTTAAACAAAGCCCAGGAGGTTTATAAAATATTATGAACGTAACGATAACAGGAAATCTAGGAGCCGGAAAAACCAGTGTATGTAACGAATTAAAGAAAATGGGATATGATGTAATATCCGGTGGAGATATTTATCGAGCTTATGCACAGGAGCACGGCATCACCATTGTGGAATTAAATGAAATGGCAAAAACAGACCGCAGCGTAGATATACAGATCGATGAGCGTACAAAGAAACTCGGCACAGAAGTTGATCATACCATTTTTGATAGCAGGATGGCATGGCATTTCGTACCGGACGCCTTAAATATCTTTTTAGCGGTAGATGCCAAGACAGCAGCCAAAAGAGTATATGCAGATAAACTCAGAAAAGGGGAAGAAATATACTCTAATTCAGACTGCGAATATACCGAAAAGGAATTGCAAAAAAGAGCAGAACTGGAAAGAGAACGCTTCATTGAGATGTATGGAGTCGATTATTTTGACCAGTCTCATTATGATGTGATCATCAATACAGAGAAATTAACACCCAGAGAAGTTGCAAAAGAAATTGATCAGTTGGTAAAAAGAATCGAACATGCAAAAATCTGGGTACAAAATGACTTAGAGGATATGGAGCGTTAGTTAAGATGAATAATATTTTTGTAGAAAATAGGACAAATTTAAAAATTGGAGATGTTGTTTCTTTTTATAATCATGGAGTTGGTGGATTTTTATTTGGAATTATTGTAGCTTCTGATCCTAATACAGCAAAGATTTATAGTCCTGATTCAAAAATAGAAATATGGCGTCCGAAATCTAATTATGAGATGGAATCTATAATAAATGTAGTACCTATATCTATGATAAATGATGTTGCATTTTATAGAAGAGACGATTTGTTGGAACTTATAGAGGCAGCAGATAATCAAGGAATTCCTTATACATTTATTATGAAAAAGGAGGAGTTAGAGAAATGACAAGAAAAGAAAAGAGTAAAATAATTTGTAAAGAAATCAATAAAGCCTTTGATTTAGATCAGACTAGCTTATTTTCCTGTGTATGGGATGCTTTAAAAGAAATAGAGGAAAAAGAAAAACGAGACCCCGAAGTTCGAAGTATAAAAACATTAACAGATAGAAAAGAATTTGTATTTGATTTTTTGTCTCTAATCGGAGGTACTTTTACTTATATAGCGAAAGATAATGGAGATTTTTATATCTATGATCAATCCGGTCAAAACTTCACATTAAAAATCATAGATGAAAATAAAATTTTCATTGATAATTATTCTATATTTTTAAATGACTCTGATTGTTTAAAAACTTTAAAAGATACACTTCCACAAAAGAGTTTAAGACTTGTCATTGTCAAACACTTTGAGGAAAAATGGGGCTTAAATGAAAAGGGAATAGAGGAAGATTTTGAAAGATAATTTTAGAAAGGAGAAAATTATGATTACTAAGTTAGCAAAATGGATTTTAGGCTTTTGTGGATGTCATGGTAGTAGCGACTGTCATAATGGATATGAAAGATAGGAGATAAGCCATGCCACTCGGGGGAAAAGAAATGCAAAGGGCACTGGAAGCGGATAAGCGAAAAGGTGCCCTTAGTGAAGTAAATAAGCAATATTTATCTAATATGCAGAAAGCTTTGGATGAGAAAAATATAGAATATCTCTGTTTTGAAAAAGATATGGATACTGTATATATGGTGGTTTGGAAAAGAGATCAAAATGCATTTTTGGATATACAAAAAGAAGTTTATGATTATCACTTTTCCATCGAACATAAAAAAGAAATTGTAATTCCTCAAATATACCACGGTTCTGATCACGTTTTAGAGGTCCCGAAGTATGGATTTGGTAGTACTGATGCTGATTATGGACAAGGATTTTATTTGACGAAAGATAGACAAAAAGCAGATGAGTGGGCAGCATCAATGGGAAATATTGAGAATGCTACTACAAATGAATATGTTCTCGATTTGCAAGGACTTAACATTTTAAATCTTGATGATTATGGACCATTGACCTGGATTGCAGAAATTGCTTATAATAGACATGCTAAGTCAGAATTAGCTTTATTAGCTGCCGAACTCATTTGTGATATGTATAAAGTAGATACCAGCGATGCAGATATTATCATTGGATATAGAGCAGGCGGAGTATATATGAATGCATTAAATGCTTTTTTGGAAGGTGCCATTACAGTTGATGAAACAGAAAGATTATTTCGAATGGCGAATTTAGGTGAACAATATTTTCTTAAAAGTGAGAAAGCTTTTGAGCAAATTGTATTTACAACATCCCACAAATGTGAAAAAATAAAACTACAAACAAGTGATATGTTAGCAAGAGCAAAGATGCAAAAATTTTTGGATAATAGATATGAAGAAATTCGTCATGGATATAGACCGGAATTAAAAGGATTGACAGTTGATGATGTAACCGCTAACAAATTTAATTATAATAAAGATACAAATTCATATGAATTGGAAGGAAGAGGTAATGTATGAGTGCTTATGGACATTATGATTTTATAACAAATATTGAACTTGGAAAACTTATGTTCCATATTTTTAATGAAGATAATACAAATAGTTGTTTTAACTATGGCGATCAATTAGATACATTAGACTTTATCGATGCCTATATGAAATCCGATGTGCGAAAGAAAATGGATGAAGGGGATTATATCGCGCTTGATTATGGCAGCAAACAAGTATATAACCGCATCGATAAAACGAATTGTAAACCCAAGACAATGACTTATGATTTGGATATCTTACATTGGATGGCAGAAGTATATTGTACCTTGCAGTGGACGTATTGCATCTATTCCAAAGATATTGACAGTTTTCTGCCTGCTGGGGACTTATATGCAAAATATGAAGCAATGAAAGATTTGCCTATGGAAGATTGCTGCAAACAGTTATATGAAACTGTATTGGCAGATAAAAATTTACAAAATACCCCACCTTATAAAGGAATAGACATTGAGGAGGTCGAATATGACAACTAAAATAAACAGCTTTACAGGAGAATATTATTTTCTGAGTAATTTCTATGAAATCCCTGTTACTTACAATGGAATTACCTTTCTGAATAATGAAGCTGCATTTCAAGCACAGAAATGCAAGTCCAGCGCAGAAAGAGAAATGTTTGCTGATTTGAATGCATCCGAGGCAAAAAAGCTGGGTAGAAAAGTCCCTTTACGTAAAGATTGGGAAATTATAAAAATGGGTGTTATGATGAGGATTGTGCAGGCTAAGTTTGAGCAGCATCCGGAATTAGCTGAAAAATTATTACAAACTGATACTGCATATCTGGAAGAGGGGAATACCTGGGGAGACCGTGTGTGGGGTACCGTAGATGGAAAAGGTGCCAATAATCTTGGTAGAATCCTGATGGAAGTCCGTGAAATATTAAGAGAAAAACAGATAAGTATGGAGAAGTAATGCGAGTTATATTTTTAGACATAGATGGGGAGCTTACTTATACAGGTTATCGTAATGAGAAAACGCATAATATAGATCCTAAGAAAGTAGCATTATTAAAAGAAATTGTAGAAACTACTGATGCTAAAATTGTGCTTTCATCATCATGGAAATGCGGATATAACAAAATAACCAGAGAAAAAAAGATCTTTTATCGGACTTTGGAAAATATATTATCTGCTATGGGATTATTTATATATGATATCACAGAGGATATTCCTGGAATAATGACAAAAGAAAAAGAACAGCCCTGGCATGAGGATAAACCAATATCGTTAGGTGAATATGAGAAAATCCATTTCCAGTATGGAACTGGTAGAGCCGCTGAAGTAAAAAAATGGATAGACGACCATACGGTAGAGAGTTTTGTAATTTTGGACGATGAAGATCATGACTGGGAAGATTATGGATTGGCAGATTATTGGATTCAACCAAGCTGGTATGATGAAAATGGCGGATTACATAGAGAGCATGTAACAAAAGCAATTCAGATATTGAAAACAAACCAGTTAATAACTAAAGAGGAGGATATAGATAGGGAATGACATTTACAAATTCCTGCGATGGATATTATAAGGATAGTTTAGACGTTCGTTTTACAAAAATGTGTGATAACAACTGTCCTTTTTGTATAGAAAAAGGTGGAATTACTGGAAAGTCCACGAATGTACCGGCAATGATAGAAGCTACGAAAGCATCTGGAAAATCAACCGTATTAATCCTTGGTGGAGAACCTTTTCTTTTACTGCCGGAACTCAAAAAATATATCGAAGGTATCTATTTATTCGTGAAAGAAATCTATATTACGACTTCCTTACCAATTACCATACAGGAAAATATAGATTTGTTTTGCGAGATAGCAGATATGGTAACCGGCATCAATATTTCTTTTCAACATTATGATGATGAAAAAAATAATGAAATTATGCACGCCAGCAGACCTTATAAACGGACGGAGACTTTGAAAAAACTATGTGATATGGGTTATGCAGATAAATTTCGCGTATCTATTAATCTGGTAAAAGGAAGTATTGATACCGTAGAGAAAATCGAAAGTTTCCTTTGGACAATGGAAAATCTTGGTGTAAAACATGTAAAAATCAATGAATTACAACATGCAAATGATTTATATATCTCTTTTGAGAAAGCATACGGTATCGAATTGCCATCCCCATTTTCACATGGATGTCAGGACACGATTTCTCTGCCAGGGCATGATCTTCGCATTACTTTAAAAAGAGCCTGTTTTTGTGTAAATGATGGATTAAAAGCGACATTACCTGATTTATGCAAAGCAATTATAAAACAGACGACTAAAAAATATTGTGGATCTCAAATCGTATTATATGAGGATGGTACTTTATCCGATGGCTGGAAAAAAGAAAAATTGGGGGCGTAAAAATGCCATTAATTACTTATACGGACAGATGGTGTAAATGGAATTCTCCGATATATCAGGATGCTGTAAAAAAACAAAGTGAGAGTACACAGGACCTGCAGGAAGAGATAGAGATAAAAAATGATAGTCTGGATAATCGTTAAAAGCCATATCACTCGACATATATTTATGTTGGGTGATATTTTTTTGCAAAAATATATCAGATTCACGGTTTTTTTATACATATGTATTTAAGAGGAGACATTATCTAATAAATGTACAACAAATGTTAGGAGGATAATATGAAATATTTGGTTTACTTTAATGCAGATGGACAGCCTGGAAGAGCAATTGTAACATTACAAAATGTGGATGCTTTCACAGAAAAAGGTGTTTATTTTATTGAAGAACAGATTAAAAAGGAACAGCATTGCGAAAGTGTGATTCTGCTTAATATGATTCCACTGAGGGGGTAAATGGTATGAGTGTAATTTCAGTTTTTGCTATAATATCAGTTGTTTTACTTTTTATTGGATTTTGGGTATCATTGATTACCGACTTTGATAGTTATATTGGCATCATTATTTTCTTTTGTGGTTTAATACTAGCAGGAATAACTTATTTCGCAGGTATACAAAATAAGGAAGTTATTAATACAGAAACGGAAGTTATAGAAACAGAATCTACAACAACAGAAACTGACAAAGCTGTGGAAAATCTAATAA
>ULTO01003635.1_pt1 | contig 25622 bp, 27 predicted proteins | sample 1957601 | NCBI WGS metagenome assembly ULTO01 (sample SAMEA4835734, study PRJEB28245) | human gut metagenome | biome: gut microbiome; material: fecal sample | place: Denmark | collected 2008 | reverse complement strand
GGTGGGCAGCAGCGCCTTGCCCAGCACGTCCAGCTGCTCCATGGTCTCCGTGCCGGAGCCGATCATGGTCTGCACGTCCCCCGCCGCCGTCATGGTGATCACCAGCACGAAGGCCAGGGGCGTGAAGTTGGCCATCAGGGGATGGCCTGCCGCCTGAAAGCTGCCCTCCGCCACGCCGTACAGCAGCACCGTGCCCAGCAGCACCACCATCACATGGACGCTGCCCCGCACCTCCGCCGTCAGCAGCGTCCAGGCATTTTCCCACAGCTTCGCCGTCCCGGCGGACAGCGTGCCGCTGTCGGGGGTATCGCCGTCCAACTGCTCCAGCAGCTCACGGGCATCGGGCGAGAGGGCGTCGTCCACGTTTTCCGGCAGGGATGCCCAGGCAAAAACGGTACATAAACCCAGGATACAGACCCCAATAACGGCGGTTATGAACCCTTTTTTCACAGCAGTCCCTCCAGCATCTGCCACGCCGCCCGGAAGAGGGGCAGCGCCACCAGCACGGCGGCGAAGGCGCCCGCCGTTTCCACCAGACCCGCCATGGCACCCTCCCCCGCGTCCCGGCACAGCGCGCCGCCGGTGCGGCTGACCAGGGCGATGCCCACGGTCTTCAGCAGCGGGACGAACAGCTCGGCGGACAGTCCGCCACACGCCAGAAGCTGCCGCAGGAAGGCCATGACCTCCTCCAGCCCGCGGCACAGCGCCGCCAGCACCGCCGCGCACACCGCCAGTGCCAGCAGCAGCGCCATGTCGGGGCTTGTCTTTTTCAGAAGCGCCGCCAGCAGCGTGCCCATCAGGCACACCGCCGCCACCTTGGCCGCCGTATCCATTACAGGGAAAACAGCCGCTTCACCAGGTCGAACAGGTCGCTGATCTGCTGCAGCAGCATCATCAGCACCACGATCAGCCCGGCCAGGGTGGTCAGCAGGGCCTGCTCATCCCGGCCCGAGCGCACCAGTATCAGATTCAGCACCGCCACCAGGATCCCGATGGCCGCGATTTTGAAGATCAGATCCACATCCATATTGTCATCCTCAAATCAGTAAAATGATCAGAAGTCCCGCCGCCGACAGCATCCCTGCCGCCCACAGCTTTGCCGACTGGCGCTGCCCCTCGCTCCGCCGTCGGCAGCACGCCTTCAACTGCCGGGCGGTATACAGCAGGCCGTCCGTCAGCTTCTCCTCGTCGCCGGAGAGCTCCAGCGCCGTCATCCACGCCCCGCCGACGCTCAGGCGGGAGAATACCCGCTGCCACGCCTCGTTCAGGGGCTTTCCCGCCCGCAGCAGCCCGCCCACCTGGCGGAAGTAGGGCCCCGCCAGGGGATAGCGCTCCATGGCGGCGATGGCCTCCGGCAGGGGACGCCGCTGCCAGCGGATGGCGGCGGCCATGGCGTCCAGGGCGGCCGCCAGCTCACGCAGCAGCGCCGTCTGCCGCCGCTGGCGGCTCAGTACGGACAGCACCGTCCACAGCGCCGATGCCAGCAGCGCCGACGCACCCAGCAGCTTTCCCGTCACAGCGCCGTCACCTCGTACAGCCGCCGGCCCTCGCGGCGGGTGATGGTCACGGCCTTTTCAAATACCCGCAGCCGCAGAAGCTGGGCGAACAGGGGTTTGCGCTTCAGCTCCGCCGCGTCGGCGGCGTGGATGGTGGCCAGCAGCGTCACGCCGCAGTTGGCGGCGGCGGAGATGGCGGCCAGATCCTCCCGCACGGTGATCTCGTCCACGGCGATGATCTGGGGGTTGGCCGAGCGCAGCAGCATGGGGATGCCCAGCGCCTTGGGACAGCCGTCCAGCACGTCCGTATGGCAGCCCACCGCCAGTTGGGGCACGCCCCGGTGGACGCCCGCGATTTCGCCCCGCTCGTCCACCACCGCCACACGCCGGGCGGCGTGCTCCGGTGAGCCGTCGGACAGGGCACGGATCAAGTCCCGCAGCAGCGTGGTCTTGCCCAGACCCGGCGGTGACAGGATCACCGCGGCGCAGAAGCGGTCGCCGTCCCATAGCTGGGGCAGCACCTCTTCGCAGAGGCCCTCCTGCTCCCGCCCGATGCGGATGCAGACGGAGGACAGATCACGGAGATTGCGGCTCTCGCCCTGGCGCACCACCGCCGTGCCGCACAGGCCCACCCGGAAGCCGCCGGGAGCGGTGAGATACCCCTGGGCCATGGTGTCGGACACGGCGTAGCGGGAATAGCCGGTGACCATGTCGCACAGCTGCTCCAGATCCGCCTGGGCCACCCGGGGAACCGGCTGCTCCCCGCTGGGCCATACCTCCCCCTCCGGCAGCAGCACCGTCATGGGCTGTCCCGCCCGCAGCCGCAACTCCTCGGCGCGGGCCTTCTGATGATCCGGCAGCTGCCGGGCCAGCCGCTGCCACCGGGGCGGCAGCAGCAGCGCCGCCTGCTCATACCGCGCGATGGCGTACCGCTCGTCCATCCGACCACTTCCCTCCTGTTAGATAGTCCACTGTATGAGGGGGCGGGCCGGGTTATGACAACAAAAAACCACGCCCCAGCCGGATGGCCGGAGCGTGGTTTTTTTGTCGTTTATGGTGTAGGGCTCCTATCTGTGATCGGACGGCGGGGTGTGGTCACCCCGCCCTACGGCGTTCTGTCGGTAGCTATTTCGTAGGGCGGCATGACCACATCGCCCCCCCGCGAATGATTTTTCGATAGCGCGGTTTTATTGCGCGGCGGCCTTCCGCTTGGCAAACCGCCAGGCCAGCAGCATGGCGGCATAGCCCAGCAGCAGATAGATCACGGCGTAAAGCGCAAACGCCATTTCGGCCATGGTGAAGAGCATCCACGCGCCCATCAGGAACAGCGCGGCGAACAGCAGAGGCTGGAGCCACGCCTCGCGGACATTGCCGCCGGAGAAAACGCCCAGCAGGATCGCCGTGATGGGGTTCACCGCGAAGAACAGCAGAAAGATGACGGCCATGCCGCCGTCGCCCCTGACAAACGTGACGGTGAGCCAGGGAAGCAGCAGCGCCACCAGCGCGGCGATCAGCAGGGGGATGATGGTACGTTTCGTCATAGTGTCCTCCTTATTGTTGTGCGGGCGGCCGCAAGGGCCGCCCCTACGGGTGGTCATTGCTGTACCGTGCGGCGGGGCGGGGTGAGGGCACCCCGCCCTACGGAGCTCTATCGGTGATCATTTCGTAGGGGGCGGCGTCCTCGACGCCCCGAAACGGTGAACGAATCCTTTTGCGTCACAAGGCGGGCCGTCGAGGACGCCGGCCCCTACGCAACGTTCTTCGGTGGTGCGCCTGTTATTTCATCCCCCGTACAGAGCCGTCACCAACTGGGAATACACCTGCTCGGGGTTGCGTTGGAAGCGCTGGGCCAGATCCTCGGCCATCTCCTTGGTGGCCACCATGAGCTGCAGATGCATCACGTTGTCCACATCGTCGCTGAGGCTCAGCTCCACGGTGTAGGTGCCGTTCTCCCGGCACTCCACCCGGGAGCGCACCTGGGCGCGGCGCACCAGCTCCTGCCGGTGGGCGGCGATGAGCCTGTCCGCCTTCAGCCGCACGGAGCGGGGCAGGCTGGACTGGCAGATCTCGCTGTTTTTCAGCCCCTTGGGGGTGATGGCGTACTTCTGCTCGTCATTGATCCGCAGATGGCCGGTCTTCACCAGCTCGTTGAGACACTGGGAAAAATCGAAATAGTCGATGCCGTCGTCGATCATGGTCAGGGCCTGGATATCGCTGAGGGGCATAGGCTCCGCCACTCCGGCGGTCACATACAGGATGAGAAACTTGATCTCCAGCTTGTCGCGGATAAATCCGACGCCCATGTCATCACGCTCCCTTCTCTTTGTATCATACGGAAAATTTTAGGATTTGTCAATCGCGGCGGCGCACCACCACATTCTCCTGCCCCAGCCACTGGCGGCACTCCTCCAGGAAGGCCGGGTGGTTCAGGCATTTGCCCGCCAGCAGCTTTCCCGTGTCGGCCAGGCGGATCTTCACGGGAGTCTCCCCCTCGAACATGGTCATCACCAGGCGGATGTGGCGGAAGGCTACGCTGTCCATGCTGGAAAAGCGCAGAAAGATGGTGCTGTTCTTGTCCTGCGCCCTGGCATTGGCCGGAAGGGGCGCCGTGCCGTCGGTGTTCAGGGGATAGACGGCGTCGCACATGATCTGGGGCGGCTTTTCGTCCCGGACAGACAGGCGGCCCTTCACCACCACGGGGGTGTTGACGGCCATGTACGCGCCGCACTGGTCGATGGTGCGGCTGAAGCACAGCAGCTCGATGGACGCCGCCTCGTCCTCCACCACCACATAGGCCATCAGGGTGTTATTCTTGGTGGTGCGGGTCTTGTTGGAGATGACGATGCCCGCCACGGTGACGTTCTGCCCGTCGGCAAAGCGGACGGGGCCGTCCTCGCCGTTGAAATCAGCCAGGATCTCGTGGATGGGGGTGGCGCCTGCCGCCTGGGCGGCGGCGCGGTAGTCGTTCATGGGGTGGCCGCTGAGGTACAGGCCCGTGGTCTCCTTCTCCATGAACATCCGCTCGGTGGCGGAGTACTCGGGGATATTGGGCAGATGGATGTCCGAGGAGGGGCCGCCGCTGCCGCCGGAGGCCATGCCGAACATGTCGAGCTGGCCCTCCACGTTGACCTTGCGGCTGTTGGCGATGGCGTCCAGCACCTTTTCGTACACCTGAACAAGCTGGGAGCGGTAGGCGCCCAGTCCGTCGAAGGCACCGGCCTTGATGAGGTTTTCCACGGCCCGCTTGTTCATGTCGCCGCAGTCAAACATCCGCTCACAGAAGTCCGGAAAGGAGCGGAACAGGCCGTTTGCCTCCCGCTCCCGCACCAGGGCGCGGATGAAGCCCCGGCCGATGTTCTTGATGGCCACCAGACCGAAGCGGATGCCGTCCTCCTCCACGGTGAAGCCGTCGTGGGAGCGGTTCACATCCGGCGGCAGCAGCTTGATGTCGCAGCTGCGGCACTCGGCGATGTACTCGGACACCTTGTCGGAGTTATCCAGCACCGAGGTCAGCAGCGCCGCCATGTATTCCTTGGTATAGTGACACTTGAAGTACGCCGTCTGATAGGCCACCACTGCGTAGGAGACGGCGTGGGCCTTGTTGAAGGCGTAGTTGGCAAAGTCGTAGATCTCGTCATAGATGGCCTGGGCGGTTTTTTCCGGGATGCCGTTGGCCACGCAGCCCCTGATATTCCGGCTCTCGTCGCCGTGAAGGAAGGCCTCCCGCTCCCGTTCCACGTCCTTGGCCTTCTTCTTGGACATGGCGCGGCGCACCATGTCCGCCTGGCCCAGAGAGTAGCCCGCCAGCTCCTGGAAGATCTTGATGACCTGCTCCTGATAGACGATGCAGCCGTAGGTGCCCCGTAGGATGGGCTCCAGGGACGGGTGCTTGTAGCTGACCAGCTTGGGATCGTGCTTGCAGGCGATGAACCGGGGGATGGATTCCATGGGGCCGGGGCGGTACAGGGCTATGATGGCGGTGATGTCCTCGATGGACTGGGGCTTCAGGCCCAGGCACACGCCGGTCATGCCGGTGGATTCCATCTGGAACACGCCGGAGGTGCGGCCCTCGGTCAGCATCCGGAACACCTCCGGGTCGTCCATGGGGATCTTCTCCAGGTCGAAGTCCGGGGTGTGGCGGCGCACCATCTTCACCGCGTCGTCCAGCACCGTCAGGTTCCGCAGGCCCAGGAAGTCCATCTTTAAAAGGCCCAGCTCCTCCAGCGTGATCATGTTGTACTGGCAGACGATGGACTCGTCGTTCCGGGCCAGGGGGACGTATTCATACACCGGCAGCCGGGTGATCACCACACCGGCGGCGTGGGTGGAGGCGTGGCGGGGCATGCCCTCCAGGGCCTTGGCGGTGTCGATGAGTTTCTTCACCCGCGGGTCGCTCTCATACAGGTCGGAGAGCTGCTTGCTGAGCTTCAGGGCGTCATCCAGGGTGATATGCAGCGCGCCGGGGCCGGAGGGTACCAGCTTGGCCACCACGTCCACCTCGGCATAGGTCATGTTCAGGGCGCGGCCCACGTCCCGGATAGCGCCCCGGGCGGCCATGGTGCCGAAGGTGACGATCTGGGCCACATGGTCGTCGCCGTACTTGCGGCGGACATAGTCCACCACCTCACCCCGCCGTGTATCGCCGAAGTCCATGTCGATATCCGGCATGGACACGCGCTCCGGGTTCAGGAAGCGCTCGAAATAGAGCTGATACTGCATGGGGTCGATGTCGGTGATGTGCAGGCAGTAGGCCACCATGGAGCCGGCGGCGCTGCCGCGGCCCGGGCCCACGGGGATGCCCGTCTGGCGGGCGTAGTTGACAAAGTCGGACACGATGAGGAAATAGTCGGTAAAGCCCATCTTCTCGATCATGGCCAGCTCGTATTCCAGTTGTTTGCGGTACTCCGGCTTCTCCTGGCCGTAGCAGCGGACAAAGCCCTCGTCGCACAGCTTGCGAAGATAGGTGGGGGAGTCGTAGCCCGGCGGCAGCTTGAATTCCGGCAGGTGATACTTGCCGAAGGTGAACTCCAGTTGGCAGCGGTCGGCAATGCGCTGGGTGTTCTCCACCGCGTCGGGATAGCCGGAGAACAGCGTCTCCATCTCCTCGGTGGAGCGGAGGTAGAAGTTCCGGGGCTCATAGCGCATGCGGTTCTCGTCGTCCACGGTCTTGCCGGTCTGGATGCACAGCAGCACGTCGTGGCTCTCGGCGTCCTCCTTCCGGAGGTAGTGGGCATCGTTGGTGCAGACCAACGGGATGCCCGTCTCGTTGTGCATCCGCAGCAGGGCGCGGTTCACCGTGGTCTGGTCGGCGATGCCGTGATCCTGCAGCTCCAGATAGAAATTGTCCTCCCCCAGAATGGACTGTAGCTCCAGGGCATGGGCCTTGGCCCCCTCGTAGTCGCCGTTCATGATGCGGCGGGGGATCTCACCGGCCAGACAGGCGCTGAGACCGATCAGCCCCTCGCTGTGCGCGCGCAGCAGGTCAAGGTCGATACGGGGCTTGATGTAGAAGCCCTCGATATACGCCTGGGACACCATATAGGACAGGTTCCGGTAGCCGGTCTCGTTTTTGCACAGCAGCACCAGATGCCGGGACTCAGTATCGAATTCGTGCTGCTTGTCGAAGCGGGTGCGGCGGGCCACATACCCCTCGCAGCCGATGACGGGGTGGATGCCCTCCGCCTTGCAGGCGCGGTAGAAGTCGATAGCGCCGTACATGGCGCCGTGGTCCGTGATGGCGCAGGCGGTCTGCCCCATCCCCTTGACCAGCTTGGGCAGGTCACGGATGCGGCAGGCGCCGTCCAGAAGGCTATATTCCGTATGGACGTGGAGGTGGGCAAACGCCATTATTGCGCCTCCCGCTCAGTGAGCATGTCGCTGAGCAGCTCCACGCCGGACACCACCAGCAGGCGGCAGTGCTGGGTCACGCCCAGCTCCTGTGCGGCGGGGGTGCCCTCGATGTCCTTCTCCGCCAGCAGATCGCGGCAGTCCAGTTTGCGGAAGCGCTCTATAAACCGGCGCTGGAATTCCTGGGTCAGTTGGGTGGAGCGCTTTTTGCCCTCGCCGCCGTTTTCCAGCGTGGCGGGATAGACCATGCCCAGCACCACCGCCGCGGCGTTGACCACGCCGCACACGCCGCCGCAGCGCAGACCGCCGCCAAAGCCGCTGGCGATGGCCATGCTCTGGCTCTCCGTCAGGCCGGTGACGTCCGTAAAGGCCAGCAGCACAGACTGTCCGCAGTTGAGGCCCTTTTCATGAAATTCCTTTGCTCTCTGGCATCTTTCCATCTTTGTCATAGCTTTCGTGCCTCCTCCATGATCTTTCGTATCCGATGGTTCAAACAGGATTTGCTGATGGGGGGATCGAACAGCGCCGCCAGTTGGGCCAGCGGCAGCTCCGGGTTCTGCATCCGCAGCCGTGCCGTCTCCTGTATCTTCTCCGGCAGCTTTTCCATCTGCCCGGACTTTTCCAGCTTTTCGATGGCCTCCTGCTGGGCGGCCACCGCGTCCAGTGTCTTGTTCACGTTGGCCATGTCGCAGTTCATGGCCCGGTTGGCGCCGTTGCGGATCTCCTTGTCCACCTTGGCGGTCATGATCTCGGTGGCGGCCACCGGCGCGCCCAGGGTGGTCAGCAGATCCTCGATATGCTCGGACTGCTTGAAGTAGATGACGGCGCTGCCGCCGCGCATGACGCTGCGGGGCAGGAAGCCCATCTCCTGCAGAAGGGCCGACACCTCGCGGCTGGCCTGGATGTGGGAGGTGGACAGCTCCAGGTGATAGCGCTTTTCCGGATCGGTGACACTGCCGCCCGCCAGGAACGCGCCCCGCAGAAAGGCCGTGCGGCAGCAGTCGTCCTCCAGCAGGGCGAAATTCACATGCAGTACCAGCGACTGGCGGGGGTCGTAGCCCAGGGTGTCCAGCACCCGCCGCAGCTTGTCCGGGTCGGTGATCTGGAAGATCAGCTTGCTGCCCGGGGCCTCGTCCGCGGGCTGGCGGTCGAATTTCACGCCGAAGGCGCGGTGGAACAGCCGGGGCAGCCGCGCGGCAAACTCCGGATTCTCGGTGATGATGCGCACCTCCTGCATGGTGAAGGTGTTGCAGTACAGCAGCACGCCGTAGCACTCGGCCCGGGCGCAGCACAGCCGCTGCACCGCCGCACGGCACAGCTCGGCCTTGGCCTTATAGGAAAACGATTGCATGGAAAACCTCCTCACCGGGTGGGGCTCTTCTGTGTATACGTCTCGTAAATGGTCATCAGCTCATGGGCCAGGTGGCCGGGGTTATGGCGCACCAGGCCGTTCTCCAGCGCGGCGATGGGCCGGTCGATCAGCTCCACGCCCAGGGCGCGGCACCGCTCCGCATCGTGGCGGATGGGCTCCGCCCCCTCCTGGGCGTACCGCAGGGCGATGCACTCCGGAATGGGGGTGGAATTGGTCAGGCACAGCCGGAACAGGCCCGGATAGCTGTGGTGGAACAGGGCCTGGATATGGTCGGCCACGGTATAGCCCTCCGTCTCGCCCTCCTGGGTCATGACGTTGCAGACGTAGAGCTTCAGGGCCCGGCTGTCCCGGATGGCGTCGGCGATGCCGTCCACCAGCAGGTTGGGGATAATGCTGGTATAGAGGCTGCCCGGTGCCAGCACGATCATGTCGGCGCTGTGTATGGCCTCCACCGCCGCGTCCAGCGCCTTGGGATGCTCCGGCAGCAGCCGGACGGAGCGGATGCGGCAGTCCTGCTCCTTCTTGCAGTAGAAAATGTGGGACTCGCCCAGCACGGTGGCCCCGTTTTCAAAGGTGGCCTCCAACTGGACGTTCTCGTTGGTCACCGGCAGCACCCGGCCCGTGATGGCCAGCACCTTGCTGAGGCCGGACACCGCCTGGTCGAAGCTGGGCATGATGTCGTTCAGCGCCGCCAGCAGCAGGTTGCCCAGGCTCTGGCCCGCCAGGGAGCCGTCGGTGAACCGATATGCCATGAGCTGGGCCATCAGCGGCTCGCAGTTGGCCAGGGACTGCAGACAGCTCCGGATATCGCCGGGGGCGGCCATGCCCAGGTCGTGCCGCAGCATGCCGGTGCTGCCGCCGTCATCCGCTACCGTGACGATGGCGGTGATGTTGCGGGTATAGAGCTTCAGGCCCCGCAGCAGCGTGCTCAGGCCCGTGCCGCCGCCGATGCCCACGATCTTCGGGCCCTGCTCCGGCGGGATATGATACAGGTTATGGGACATGACAAGGTCACTTCTTTCCAATGCTCAGCGGGAGATGTCCCGGTGGCTCTCGGTCACCGCGAAGCCCGCGGCGGACAGAGACTGGGCCAGGGCGTGTGCCACCGCCACGCTGCGGTGGTGGCCGCCGGTGCAGCCCACGGAGATCACCAGTACCGTCTTGCCCTCGGCGTTGTACTGGGGCAGCAGGAACAGCAGCAGCTTCTCCAACTGGGCCATGAACTCCCCTGTCTGGGGGAAGGAGAACACATAGTCCCGCACCGCCGCGTCCAGGCCGGTGCCCTTTTTCAGCTCCGGCACATAGTAGGGGTTGGGCAGGAAGCGCACGTCGAACACCAGGTCGGACTCCAGGGGCAGGCCGTGCTTGAAGCCGAAGCTCATCACGTCCACATGCAGGCCCTGGCGGTCGCGCTCCCGGCCGAAGAGGTTCAAAAGCTCACTGCGGAGCTTCCCCACCGAGAAGGCGGAGGTGTCCAGCACGATGTCCGCGTGATCCCGCACCGGCTGGAGCATCTGCCGCTCCAGCATCACCGCCTGCTCGATGCTCCGGCCCTCCGCCGACAGCGGATGGGCCCGGCGGGTCTCCTTATAGCGGTTGATGATGGCGTTCGTGTCCGCGTCCAGAAACAGCAGGCGGCAGGTCACATCCGTGCGCTTCAGCCGCTCCAGCGTGGCGATCAGCAGATCAAAGGGCTCACCCGCCCGCACGTCGTACACCAGCGCCACCCGGTCATAGTGACCCCGTGACGCGGCGCAGAAGTCGGCGAATTTCACCATCATCTCCGCCGGAAGGTTATCCACGATATAGTAGCCGATATCCTCCAGAATGGAGGCGGCGCGGCTCTTGCCGCTGCCGCTCATACCGGTAATGATCAGAATTTCCATAGGTTCTCCCCTGTTTTATTTGACAATGCGTACTTCCGGCTCCAGCGTCACGCCGGAGTTTTCCTTCACCCGGCGCTGCACCTCCGCCATCAGCGCCAGCACGTCGGCGCAGGTGGCGCCGCCCACGTTGATGACGAAGCCCGCGTGCTTTTCCGACACCTGTGCGCCGCCCATGGTCAGGCCCTTGCAGCCCGCCTCCTCAATCAGGCGGCCCGCGAAATGGCCCTCCGGCCTTTTGAAGGTGCTGCCCGCGCTGGGGTATTCCAGGGGCTGGGACGCCTTGCGCCGTGCCATCAGCTCGTCCATGCGGCCGCGGATGGCGGCGCTGTCGTCCGGATGCAGGGCGAATACGGCGGAGAGCACCACCGCGTCGGGGTGCTCTATCAGCAGGCTGTGGCGGTAGCCAAAGGCCATATCGCCGCAGGGGACGGTCCTCACGCCCTCGTCGGGGAACAGCACGTTGACGCCTTCGATGACCTGTGCCAGCTCACCGCCATAAGCGCCTGCGTTCATGCACACGCCGCCGCCCACACTACCGGGGATGCCGTGGGCGAATTCCAGCCCCGCCAGTCCCTGCCCGCAGGCATAATTGGCCACCCGGGCCAGAGACGCGCCGGCCTCCGCCCTGACGCGGCCACCGTCCAGCAGCCGGATATCCGCCATGTCGCGGGTGTTGACCACCAGCCGGTCGATCCCCTCGTCGGGGAACAGCAGATTGGTGCCGTTGCCCAGCACGAAGGGCCGCGCGCCGCATTCACTGGCGAAGCTCATCAGCAGTACCAACTGCTCGGCGTTCCGGGGGAAGGCCATTCGCCGGACCGGGCCGCCGATGCGGAAGGAGGTGTATTTCGACAGCGGTTCCTCCGCCGACACGGGAAGGTCCGGCAGATAGTCCCGCAGTTTTTCGTCCAATAGCTCATACCAACGCATACAGTGCCTCCTTGTGATGGATGTTTCAGATGATCCGCTTATTCTTCCCCAGCAGTGCCGCGCCGATGATCCCGGCGTCGTTGCCCAGTTGGGCCTTGACGATCTTCGTCATCTTGTCGTAGTTGCAGGGCAGGCTGTGGGCCGCCACCTGTCGGCGCAGGGGCAGCAGAAGCTGCTCGTCGGATTCGTTGCTGACGCCGCCGCCGATGGCCAGGGTATCCGGCTGGAAGATGTTGATGATGTTCACGGTACCGGCGGTGAGATAGCGGATGTACCGGTCGCAGACCGCCTGCCCCACCGGGCAGCCCCGGCGGGCAGCGATGAAGGCCGACTGGCCGGACACATGATTGTCGTTCTCGGCGATGACCTGGGCCAGGATACTGTCTGGGTTCTCCTGCCATGCCTTGGCGGTCTGGCGCTTCAGGGCGCTGGCGGAGGCGTACCGCTCCCAGCAGCCGCGGCGGCCGCAGGGACACTCCTCGCCGTCCATCTCGATGGACATGTGGCCCACCTCGCCCGCCATGCCGTTGGAGCCGTGGAAGATCTTGCCGTTGTGGACGATGCCGCCGCCCACACCGGTGCCCAGGGTGACGGTGATGAAGCGCTTGCTGCCCCGTCCGCCGCCCACATAGTATTCCGCCAGCGCCGCGCAGTTGGCGTCATTTTCTATGTACAGCGGCAGGTCGCTGAGCTGGTGGAACAGCCGCCGCAGCGGCACGTTCCGCAGGGGCAGATTGCAGGTATACAGGATGGAGCCGCCCCGGATCTCCACCGCGCCGGGACAGCCCACGCCCACAGAGAAGATGTCGCCGGTATCGCAGCCGGTGTCGCGGCACAGCTCCGTCACCAGGGCGTGGATGGTCCAGGCCAGGGCTGCCGGGTCGGCGATGCCCGCCACCTTCATTTTCCGGGTAGCCAGCAGCCGTCCCGCCTCGTCCACCAGCCCGGCCTTCAGGTTGGTGCCGCCGATGTCGATGCCGATGTATTTCATAACAGGTCGCTTCCGTTCTGCCGGCTCATGGCGTCCAGCTTGCTGTCGAATTGGGTCACGAAGTCGCGGCCCGCGTTGTAGCCGTACTTGGTCTGGCGGTTCTTCATGGTGGCGATCTCCACGATACCGGCCAGGTTTCGGCCGGGCCGTACCGGGATGGTGACGATGGGCAGCGACACGTCCAGCAGCGTATACTGCTCCTCGCCCAGGCCCAGACGGTCATAGAACTTGCCGTCCTGCCACTGCTCCAGCTGGATCACCAGGTCGATCTCCGTCTCGAACTGCACTGCGCCCATACCGAAAAGCTGCTTCACGTCGATGACGCCCACGCCGCGGATCTCGATATAGTGGCGGATCAGCTCCGGCGCCGTGCCGTGCAGGGTGTCGGAGATGCGCTTGATCTCCACCGCGTCGTCGGCCACCAGCTGGTGGCCGCGCTTGAGAAGCTCGATGGCGGTCTCGCTCTTGCCGATGCCGCTGTCGCCCAGGATCAGCACGCCCTGGCCATAGATGTTCATCAGCACACCGTGGCGGGTGATCTGGGGCGCCAGGGCGTTGTTGAGATAGTCAATGATATGACTGGTGGCGTCCACCGTATCACTGCCGGTGCGCAGCAGGGTGCGGCCATGCTTCTGGGCCATCTCCAGCAGTTCGCCGAACACCTCCAGATTGCGGGAGATGATGAGCGCGGGAAAGCTGTAACTCATCAGGCGGTTAAAGACCCGCGTCCGCTCTTCGGCGGTCATGCGGGAGAGAAAGCGCATCTCGCTCTTTCCCAAAATCAGCAGGCGCTTGGTGTCGAAATAGTCATAAAAGCCCACCAGCTGCAGGGACGGGCGGAACACGTCCGACACGGTGATGACGCAGGTGTCATAGTCGCTGCCCTTGCAGAGGATCTCCATATGAAAATATTCCGCCAGCTTCTTTACGCTGGCCGGGGTACGTCTCACTTTTTCCATGCTCGTCGCTCCTCATATCTATATAGATAACAATACAGATTATATTATACCGTATCCGCCTCCGTTTCGCAACTTTCCCCTTTGAAAATTTTTTCGGTTTTTTGTCAAATAATGCTTGCATTTTGTTTTAACTTCTGGTATGATAACTACTGCTTGTGAAACGGCAAGCAGTATGTTACGACAGCAAGGAGGTGCAACGGATGGCTAAGTGCGAGTTCTGCGATAAGGGCGTGACCTTTGGTATCAAGGTTTCCCACTCTCATCGTCGTTCCAATCGTCCCTGGAAGCCCAACGTCAAGCGCGTGAAGGCTTTGATCAATGGTACGCCTCGCCATGTGTATGTTTGTACCCGGTGCCTGCGTTCCGGTAAAGTTACCCGCGCGATCTGAAACATAACATGAGCAAAAGCTCTGTGGGAGACCACAGAGCTTTTTTCATGCCCGCGGCCGCGTCTGCCGCTTGAAATTTTTTTGCCCTTTCCCACTGAAATTGTCAATTTTTGTAAAACATGCTGAAATTCACCGGCCCCGGCCGCCGCTTTTTTCGGGCAGAAGTGCTGTTGACCAAGTGAAAAACGTGTGTTTATAGTATCGCCAATCTTTTGAAAGGAGCCGGAGCAAATGGTACAGAACATTCGTTACGCCGTCGCATATCGATTTTTTACCTATTACTTTTTTACCGAAAAAGTAATAGCGATTTGTGATGCCCGTAACCGGAATTCTGTTTGCCCAACGCTCTGAGCGCCGTTCAAGCCATTGCGTTAAATCAAACCCGCTGTATGGACCACAAGTCCGTGCAGCGGGTCTTTTTTTAACCAAAAACACATTTTCAGGAGGATCATACCATGAAAGCCAAACGTATCACATCTCTCATTCTCGCCCTTGCGCTGGCGCTGAGCCTGTGTCTGACCGGCTGCGGCAGCCAGGGCGGCGACACCCAGGAGCCCGCCGGAGAAAGCACCGGCAGCGACGACGCCAAGTACACCGTCGGCATCTGCCAGCTCGTGCAGCACGACGCGCTGGACGCCGCTGCCTCCGCCACCAGCGATATCCCCATTCTGGGCACCTCCATCACCGCTTACGGCGTGGCGCTGGACATGGACGACTTCAACGGCACCGTGGGCGGCAACATCTCCGGTACCTCCGACCTGGCCGACCTGGAGAAGCAGGCCGCCATGATCACCGAGTGGTTCCCCCAGGCCAAGAAGGTGGCCCTGCTGTTCTGCTCCGCTGAGCCCAACTCCCGCTATCAGATCGAGGAGGTGGCCAAGCATCTGGCTGACGCCGGTATCGAGACCGCGGAATACGCCTTCACCGACACCAACGACGTCGCCTCCGTCACCCAGGCCGCCTGCGACTATGCCGACGTGATCTACATCCCCACCGACAACACCGCCGCCGCCAATACCGAGGCCATCGCCAACGTGCTGATCCCCGCCGGTGTGCCCGCCATCTGCGGCGAGGAGGGCATCTGCTCCGGCTGCGGCGTGGCGACCCTGTCCATCAGCTACTACGACCTGGGCAAGACCACCGGTCAGATGGCCGCCAGGATCCTGACCGGCGAGGCGGACATCTCCGCCATGCCCATCGAATACACCACCGCGACCCCCAAGTACAACCCCACCATCTGCGAAGCCCTGGGCATCACCCCGCTGGACGGCTACACCGCCATCGAGGACTGATCCCCGCCTTCCCACGGGAGGATGCGCGCCGCATCCTCCCGCACTCTGAAATCAAAGGAGCATGACCTATGAGTTTCCTTTCCTCGCTGATGAACGCGCTGCCCGGCGCGGTCGCCCAGGGACTGGCCTGGGGCATTATGGCCATCGGCGTCTACATCACCTTCCGTATCCTGGACGTGGCCGACCTGACGGTGGACGGCTCCCTGGCCACCGGCGGCGCCGTGTGCGTCATGCTGATCCGGGCGGGTGTGAACCCGTGGCTTGCCATGCTGTGCGCGCTGGTGTCCGGCATGCTGGCCGGTCTCGTCACCGGTCTCTTCCACACCCGCTGCGGCATCCCCGCCATCCTGGCCGGTATCCTGACCCAACTGGCCCTGTACTCCATCAATCTGCGGATCATGGGCGGCAAGGCCAATCAGGCCGTCAGCGTGGATAAGTACCACCTGCTGCTGAGCCAGCGGTACGTCCGTGAGCTATCGCTGGACAATCCGCTGCCGCTGCTGGTCGTGCTGACCGCCGTGATCGTGGCCGCGCTGTACTGGTTCTTCGGCACGGAAAAGGGAAGCTCCGTCCGCGCTACCGGCGCCAATCCCCACATGGCCCGGGCCCAGGGCATCAACACCAGCGCCAACATCGTGCTGGGCCTGATGCTCTCCAACGGTCTGGTGGCCCTGTCCGGCGCGCTGCTGGCCCAGTATCAGGGCTCCAGCGACATCAACATGGGCCGCGGCGCCATCGTCTACTACATCGTCCTTCAGATCGTGCTGCAGATCGGTCTGAGCACCAACGACCTGAAGCTGATCACGGCGCTGATCGTGGCGCTGATCGTGGCGCTGTTCCTGACGCTGTCCTATCTGAATCTGAAAAAGACCCGCCGCAAGCCCCGGCGCGCCGCCAAGGAAGGAGTGAAGCAGCATGCTTGAACTGAAAGACCTGCATAAGACCTTCAATCCCGGCACCGTCAACGCCAAGACCGCCCTGGACGGTCTGAGCCTGACGCTGCGGGACGGCGAGTTCGTCACCGTCATCGGCGGCAACGGCGCGGGAAAATCCACCATGCTGAACGCTGCCGCCGGTACGCTGAGCGTGGATGCCGGTGAGGTGCATCTGGACGGCGTGGACGTGACCGACCTGCCGGAATACAAGCGGGCCGCCTACATCGGCCGCGTGTTCCAGGATCCCATGATGGGCACGGCCCCCTCCATGCACATCGAGGAGAATCTGGCGCTGGCGGCCCGCCGCGGCCAGAAGCGGGGCCTCCGCTGGGGCATCACCAAGGCGGAACGGGAGCGATACCGTGCGCTGCCGGGCGATCTGGGACTGGGGCTGGAGACCCGGCTCTCCTCCGAGGTCAGCACCCTGTCCGGCGGCCAGCGCCAGGCGCTGACGCTGCTGATGGCCACGCTGAAAAGCCCGAAGCTCCTGCTTCTGGATGAGCATACCGCCATCCTGGACCCCAAGACCGCCGCCAAGGTCATGGCGCTGACGGACCGGATCGTCACCAGGGAGAAGCTGACCACGCTGATGATCACCCACAACATGCGGAACGCCATCCAGTACGGCAGCCGCCTCGTCATGCTGCACGAGGGCCGGGTGATCCTGGATATCTCCGGCGAGGAAAAGGAAAACCTCACCGTGTCCGACCTGCTGGCACAATTCGCCAGAGTCAGCGGCGACGAATTCGCCAGTGACCGGGCCCTGCTCTCTTGACAATACGCTATTTTTCCCCTTTCTCATAAAGACACAGGGCTGCTCCCGCGGGAGCAGCTCTGTGTCTTTATTCCTTTATTACCGCTATCACCGCTCCGGATCCCACGAGGCCCGCTGGCGTTCGCCGCCGTCGTCGGGCCGGTCGTAATAAGCCGCCTTGCTGCCCCGGCGCTCAAAGCCCAGATAGCGGGTGCCCTGGAACGTCAGCTCACCGAAGTCGCCCTCCGCCAGCATGCCGTACTCCCGGCCGCTGACGTGCAGCTCCATCCGGTCGCCGCTGGCCACCTGAAACGTGACGTAATAGGTGGTGGAGGTGGTGGTGTGCATGCCGTGGGCGCCGGTGGCGTCTCCGCCGTTGGGGTGGTGGTGCACATCGACATTCTGCCGCTTGGACACCACCGTGGCCTCCACCGTCAGGCGGGGCGAGTTGTTGTTCTTGTGCCAGGTGCCGATGCCCTTCACCGCCGTGACGATGAACATCACGATCACAAAGCCGAATATCAGAAAGAACATCACACTGAACATGCTGAAGCCCATTCCAAATCCCATCGCGTTTCTCCTTTCGCCGGTCAAACGTGTTTTCTCTATTCTATCCCATTGCCGCCGGAATGTCCATCAACTTCAGGTTGCACCGCGGAAAATATCCCGCAACCTCAGGTTTACATGGCATTATTCCTTGGTCAGATGCCGCATGGCGGCCTTCAGCATCAGCTTTTTGGTACCCACGGTGTCGAAGGCCACCTCGATCAGCGCGTCGCCGCCCATGGCCCGCACCGACAGCACCAGCCCGTGGCCGAAGGCGGCGTGCTTCACGCTCTCGCCCGCCTTGATCTCCATCAGGGGCGCGCTCTCCTTCTTCGCCGCAGCCGCTGCCACATAGGCGGGCTTTTTCGGCGTGGGACGCTCGGCATAGCCCACGGTGCCGCGGCCCGTATAGCCGCCGCCAAAGCCGCCGTAGGCGGTATCGTCGTTATAGTCGTCGCTCCAGTGGCGCTCCTGCCGGGGCTCCGGCTTGCCCACCCACTGGCTGTTCTCCTCCGGGATCTCCTCCAGGAAGCGGGAGGGCATGGCGGGGGTGGTGCGGCCGAACAGCATACGCTGCTTGGCGTGGGTCATGGTGAGATGCTCCCGGGCGCGGGTCATGGCCACATAGCACAGCCGCCGCTCCTCCTCCATCTCCTCCTCGTCGCCCATGGCGCGGTTGCCGGGGAACAGACCGTCCTCCATGCCCACCACGAACACCTCGGGGAATTCCAGGCCCTTGGCGCTGTGCATGGTCATCATCACCACGCAGTTGTCGCTCTCCTCGGTGCTGTCCAGGTCGGTGTACAGCGCCACCTCGTCCAGGAAGCCCGACAGGCTGGGGTCGTCCGGCTGGTTATCCAGAAAGGCGTGGATGCTGGAGGTCAGCTCCTGCACGTTCTCCAGGCGGCCACGGCTCTCCATGTCGTTCTTCTCCGTCAGCATGGCGGTGTAGCCGCTGCGGTTGCAGACGAATTCATAGAACTCCGGCAGGGGCATCTCCCCCGCTTTTTCCCGCATTTCCTCCATCAGTGCCGTGAAGCCTTCCAGCTTTACAGCCGCCGATCTCAGCTCCGGATAACCGGAGGCATGGCGGAAGATCTCGTACAGCGGCACGCCATGGGCCGTAGCCAGGAGCTGGGCCTTGTCCACGGTGGCCGCGCCGATCTTGCGGGAGGGGACGTTGACGATGCGCCGCAGGCGCAGGTCGTCGGTGGGGTTGTTGATGACGCACAGATACGCCAGCATGTCCTTGATCTCGGCCCGGTCGAAGAACTTCATGCCGCCGATGATCTTATAGGGCACGCCGCTGCGCTTGAAGGCATATTCCAGCGCGTTGGACTGGGCGTTCATGCGGTAGAGCACCGCGTGATCCCGCCAGTTCATACCCCGGTTGTAGTTCATCATCACCTGGCCCACCACGAAGTTGGCCTCGTCGCCCTCGTTGAAATTGGTCTTGATGAGTACCTTGTCCCCCGCGCCGTTGCGGGTCCACAGTGTCTTGCCCTTGCGGCCCTGGTTGTGGCGGATCACGGCGTTGGCCGCGTCCAGAATGTTCTGGGTGGAGCGGTAGTTCTGCTCCAGCCGGATCACCCGGGCGCCGCGGTACTCCTTCTCAAAGCTGAGGATATTCTCGATATTGGCGCCCCGGAAGCGGTAGATGCTCTGGTCGTCGTCGCCCACCACGCAGATGTTGCGGTAGCCGCCTGCCAGCAGGCTGGTCAGCAGGTATTGCAGGTGGTTGGTGTCCTGATACTCGTCCACCAGCACATAGCGGAACTTCCGCTGATAGTATTCCCGCACCTCGGGGCGGCTCTGCAGCAGCTGCACCGTCAGCAGGATGATGTCGTCAAAGTCCAGGGCGTTGGCGTCCCGCAGCTTTTTCGTGTAAAGGGAATATACTTTCGCGATCCGGATCTTCCGCCAGTCGTTGTTCTTCTCCCAATAGGCGCGGAAGTCCTTCGGCAGCAGCATCTCGTCCTTTGCCCGGGAAATGACCGACACGATCTCCCGAACGGGGAAGGTCTTTTCGTCCAGCTCCAGCTCCTTCAGGCAGTCCTTCACCACCCGCTTGCTGTCGTCGGTGTCGTAGATGGTAAAGTCCCGGGAGTACCCGATCTGCTCGATGTCCCGCCGCAGGATGCGGACGCAGGCGGAGTGGAAGGTGGACGCCCACACGTCACGGGCCTCCTCCCCCAGCATGCGCTCCAGCCGCTCCTTCAGCTCGTTGGCGGCCTTGTTGGTGAAGGTGATGGCCAGCACCTCCCAGGGGCGGGCAGGCTCCACCGCGCACAGGTACTGCATCAGCGGGCGCTGCTCCGGCGTGGGCTGGGCGGCATACGCCTCCAGAAACGCCACCTCATCCTCGGAGATGGGGATGGGGATCTCGTCGGTGTCGCTGCCCCGGCCATAGCGCAGCAGGTTGGCCACCCGGTGGATCAGCACCGTGGTCTTGCCGCTGCCCGCGCCCGCCAGCAGCAGAAGCGGCCCCTCGGTGGCCATGGTGCCCTGCTGCTGCATGTCGTTCAGATTGGCGTAATCCAGGGCAATGGCCTGCCGCCGGGCGTTTATGAACTTTTGTTCTAGTTCTGTCATATCTCGCGTTCCCCTATCCCTTGTGGTGTTTTTTCCTATTGTAATACAAAATCCTGCGCAGGTCAATATTCTCTGCAACTTTTGGAATTTTTGTTCGATTTTCGCTTGACAAGAACCGCTGTTCGATATATAATGTGTCTCGAACAAAGATTCCAACGGAGGTAACTGCTATGACTGCTATGGGTTATGTGATCGTGATCGTGGGCGCGCTGTCCGCTTCTGTGAACCTGATGCACCTGATCGACCGGCTGGAGCGCCGTCCCCAGCGCCGCACCGCGGCATGACCAATGGAGCTTCTGGATAAGCTGACCATCCTGTCGGACGCCGCCAAGTATGACGCCGCCTGTACATCCAGCGGCGTCAGGCGGAAATTCCAACCGGGAAAGATCGGCAACACGTCCTCCTCCATCGCCGGATGCTGCCACAGCTTTTCCGCCGATGGGCGGTGCGTCACGCTGCTGAAGGTGCTGATGACCAACTGCTGCGTCTATGACTGCAAGTACTGCGTCAACCGGCGCTCCAACGACACCCGCCGCGCCGCCTTCACGCCCCGCGAGCTGGCGGAGCTGACCATCGGCTTTTACCGGCGGAACTACATTGAGGGGCTGTTCCTCTCCTCCGGCGTGCTGCGCAATGCCGACTACACCACCGAACAGATGATTCGCGCCCTGCGGATCCTGCGGCAGGAGTACGGCTTCAACGGCTATATCCACGCCAAGGCCATCCCCGGCACGTCGCCGGAGCTGGTGCAGCAGTTGGGTCTGCTGGCGGATCGTATGAGCGTCAATATCGAGCTGCCCTCCCAGCAGGGTCTGCAGACGCTGGCCCCGGACAAGACCCGGGAGGCCATCCTGCGGCCCATGGGGCTCATCCGGGACAAGGTGTCGGAAAGCCGGCAGGAGCTGGTGAAGTACAAGCACGCGCCCGCCTTCGCCCCGGCGGGACAGAGCACCCAGTTGATCGTGGGCGCCACCAAGGATACCGACCGGCACATCCTGCATCTGACGGAGGCACTGTATCAGAAGTACCGACTGAAAAGGGTGTTCTATTCCGCCTATGTGCCGGTGGTGGAAAACAGCCTGCTCCCCGCGCTGGACACCAAGCCGCCGCTGCTGCGGGAGCACCGGCTCTATCAGGCGGACTGGCTGCTGCGGTTTTACGGCTTTCAGGCCAGTGAGCTGCTGGATGAGGCCCACCCGGACTTTAATCCGCAGCTTGACCCCAAGTGCAGTTGGGCCGTCTCCCATCTGGAGCACTTTCCGGTGGAGATCATGCGGGCCGACTATGAGACGCTGCTGCGGGTGCCGGGCATCGGCCCCACCAGCGCCAGGCGGATCGTCTCCGCCCGCCGCACCGCCCATCTGCGGTTCGAGGATCTGAAGAAGCTGGGCGTGGTGGTCAAGCGTGCCCAGTTTTTCCTGGTGTGCGACGGCCATGCCGCGCCGGGTCTGCGGTTCTCCCCCGAGTCCATCGTGCGGCAGCTGGAGGCCGTGGAGCGGGGCCTGCTGCCCTCCGGTGAGATGCAGCAGCTCTCCCTGTTCGACGCGGTGGGGTGATGGCCGTGGCATGGAGAGATGTGGTCTTTCAATACGACGGCACCTTTGACGGTTTTCTGTGCTGCGTGTTTGAAAGCTATGTACATAAAGAATTCCCCATCGCCTTTTCCGGCGATGAGGAATGTTGGTCGCTGTATGAGGTGCGCTATGTGGTGACGGAGCGGGCGCACGCCCAGCGGGTCTATCAGAGCATCCTGCGGCGCTCGAAGGCTGCAGCCGACGTGGTGCGGCGGGGCTTTCTCACCTGCCTTCCGGAGAAGGAAAGCCATCTCTACGCGCTGATCCGGAAGCTCTATGACGAGGGGACTGATTTCCTCCGCAACACCGCCGATCCGGTGTACTATCCCGTGGCCAAGGCCCTGCGGCACATGAGCGGTGAGCTGGAAAAGCTGCGGGGCTTCGTGCGTTTTTCGGACTATAACGGTGTTTTAGGGTCGGAAATCGAGCCCAAAAACCGGGTTTTGCCCCTGCTGCGGCGGCACTTCTGCGACCGCTACGCCAACGAGGCCTTCTTCCTCTACGACCGCACCCACAGGGAGCTGCTGGTCTACGCGAAGGGTCACTCCCGCATCCTGCCCATGGACAGCCTGCAGCTTGCGCTGCCCGGCGATGAGGAGGTGTCGTTCCGGCGGCTGTGGAAGCGGTTTTATGAGACCATCGCCATCAAGGAGCGCTATAACCCCCGGTGCCAGAACACCTTCATGCCCAAGCGCTATCGCGGCACCATGACAGAGTTCCTGCCGGACGACTACGAGGCCCGGCAGCAGGGCCTCAATCCGCCAGCAGCTTCCGGAGCTTTTCCAGGCCCCGGTGCTCCAGACGGGAGATCTGCACCTGGGATACCCCTACGATCCGGGCCGTCTGCTCCTGGGTCAGGCATTTGAAAAACCGCAGCAGAATGGTCATCCGCTCCTTTTCCGGCAGGGTGTCGATGGCCTCCCGCAGGGCGATGCTCTCCACCAGGCGCTCTTCCTCCGCCTCGGTGCCCAGGGTGGATTCCAGCGTCAGCCCCTCCACCGTCTCCTGCTGGAGCGATTCCGGCGCCACGGTGGCCAGGTCGATGCTGGCGATCTCCTCCACCGTCATGCCGGTGGCCTCCGCCAGCTCCGACAGCCGGGCCTCGCGGCCCAGCTTATGGCGCAGCCTCTCCCGGGCCGACCACAGGGTCTGGCCCTTCTCCCGGATGGTACGACCCACCTTGATGGCCCCGTCGTCCCGGAGAAAACGGCGGATCTCGCCGGAGATCTTCGGCACGGCGTAGGTGGAAAACTGGGTGCCGTAATTCAGGTCGAACCCCTTCACCGCCTTGATGAAGCCGATGCAGCCCAGTTGATACAGATCATCCGTCTCCACCCCGCAGCCGTAATAGCGCTTGACGATGGACCAGATGAGGCCGCTGTTTTCCGTCAGCACCTGCTGACAGGCTTCGTCGTCCCCCCCCTGGGCCCGCTCCAGCAGTGCGAACAGGTCACTCATCGCTTGATGCGGGCGGAGACCCGCTTGCGCATGGTCACCGTGGTGCCGCGCCCGGGGGTGGACTTCACCGTGAGCTTGTCCATAAAGCTCTCCATAATGGTAAAGCCCATGCCGCTGCGCTCCTCCCCTCCGGTGGTGAACAGCGGCTGCCGGGCCTGCTGGATGTCCGCGATGCCGCGGCCCCAGTCACGGACGGTGATCTCCAGGGTGTTGTTGGGCAGCAGCTTCAGCTTGACGGCGATCCGGCCCAGTTGATCCGGGTAGCCGTGGACGATGGCGTTGGTGACCGCCTCGCTGACGGCGGTCTTGATGTCCCCCAGCTCGTCCAGCGTGGGATCCAACTGCGCCGCAAACCCGGCCGCCGCTACCCGGGCGAACCCCTCGTTGCTGCTGCGGCTGAGGAATTCCAGCGTGACATAATTCTCGATGCGCTGCATATGTATGCTCCTCTCCTGTCGTGATGCGCCGCGCTTCCGGCGCACGCGGTTTTATTCCAGTGTCATCATGCGGCCGATGCCCGCCGCTTCCAATACTTTCTTGGGCTGGGGCGCCACATGGCGCAGCACCACGCTGCCGCCCAGCTCCCGCATCCGCTGCCAGCCCCGCAGCGCCACGGCGATGCCCGCGCTGTCCATAAACGTGATGCCGCTGAAGTCCAGGATCAGCTCCGACGGCAGCGATGCCTCGATCTCCCGCTCCAGCTTGGTCAGCAGGCCCTTGGCGCCGTGATGATCCAGCTCTCCCTTCAGGTACAATTCCAGGACTCTGTCCCGGCAAGCGGCCATTACCTCCATTTTCATTCTCCTTCTTATGTGGTCGTTAAGGGCCGGACAGCTTGTCCGCCAGCCCTTCTTCCTGTCACAAAAAAAATCACCGTAGTGGGATCCACTACGGTGATTATACAAAATCTGCGGTGCGCTTTTCCACGAAATCCGCCGACAGGGCGGGCAGCGCGAAGTTTTTTGGTGCACTTTCCGCATGGATGGCGAAAAGCCGCGCATACTACCTGCAACGATCACAGGAGGTATGGATCTATGTCAGAAATGTTTTGCTTTCAGTGCCAGCAGACGGCGGGCGGCAGCGGCTGCGTAAAGACGGGCGTCTGCGGCAAGCAGCCGGAGACCGCCCATCTGCAGGACGCGCTGGTGTGCCGCCTGATCCGGCTGGCGGAGGTCTGCCGGCAGCGGGAGGAGTATCCCCCCGAGGTCACGCGGCTGCTGGCCGACGGGCTGTTCACCACGCTGACCAACGTGAATTTCGACAACGCGGCCATCCGCGCCTTTACCGACCGGGTGGACGAGGCTCTGCGGCGGCATGGCGGCAGCAGCGGCAGCGGCGACACCTCGTGGCTCTGGAAGGGAGAGACGGACACCGTCTCCCTGCGCGCCACGCTGCTGTTCGGCCTGAAGGGAATGGCGGCCTACGCCCACCACGCCATGAACCTGGGCTATCGGGACAAGGAGGTGGACGCCTGGTTCTACAAGGGTCTGGCCGCGCTGGCCCGGGAGCACAGCGTGGAGGAGTGGTTGGCGCTGATCATGGAGTTCGGGCAGGTGAACTTCCAGTGCATGGCCCTGCTGGACCGGGCCAACACGGAGACCTTCGGCGATCCCGTCCCCACCCGGGTGAACATCGACGTGAAGAAGGGGCCGTTCATCGTGGTCTCCGGCCACGATCTGGAGGACCTGCACCAGCTTCTGGAGCAGACGGCGGGCCGAGGCGTCAACGTCTACACCCACTGCGAGATGCTGCCCGCCCACGGCTATCCCGGCTTGAAGAAGTACCCCCATCTGGCGGGAAATTTCGGCACGGCGTGGCAGAATCAGCAGAAGGAATTTGCCGATATCCCCGCGCCGGTGCTGTTCACCACCAACTGCCTGATGCCGCCCCGGCCCAGCTATGCCGACCGGGTCTACACCACGTCGGTGGTGGGCTATGACGGGCTGCGGCACATCGCCGCGGACGCCCAGGGCCACAAGGATTTCTCTCCGCTGATCCGGCAGGCGCAGGCGCTGGGCGGCTATCAGACAGACCAGAGCATGAGCGGCGTCAACGGCGGCCACATGCTGACCACCGGGTTTGCCCACGCCGCCGTGCTGGACAAGGCGCCCCAGATCATCGAGGCCATCCGGAGCGGCGCGGTGAAGCACATCTTCCTGGTGGGCGGCTGCGACGGGGCTCACCCCGGCCGCAACTACTACACAGAGTTCGTCAAGCGCACGCCCATGGACTCCCTGGTGCTGACGCTGGCCTGCGGCAAGTTCCGCTTCAACGACCTTGACCTGGGCGAGATCGGCGGCATCCCCCGTATTCTGGACGTGGGCCAGTGCAACGACGCCTACAGCGCCGTGCAGATCGCGCTGGCACTGGCGGACGCTTTCCACTGCACCGTCAACGACCTGCCGCTGACGCTGGTGCTGTCGTGGTACGAGCAGAAGGCCGTCTGCATCCTGCTGAGCCTGTTGGCGCTGGGGGTGAAAAACATCTATCTGGGTCCCACGCTGCCCGCGTTTCTGTCGGAGACCGTGGTGAAAACGCTGGTGGACGCCTATGGGCTCCAGCCCATCACCGCGCCGCAGCAGGATCTGGACGCGATCCTGC
>ULTO01020009.1_pt1 | contig 25653 bp, 20 predicted proteins | sample 1957601 | NCBI WGS metagenome assembly ULTO01 (sample SAMEA4835734, study PRJEB28245) | human gut metagenome | biome: gut microbiome; material: fecal sample | place: Denmark | collected 2008 | reverse complement strand
GCTGGGATCTTCTCGGCGAGGTTCCGGGGGATTTTACCCAGGCCAAGGGAAAAGAGGTCATGGAGTCTTTTCTGCGGCTCTACAGCAATTTGAATGTGGTGTATTGTGAGAACGATAATGAGGCTTTAGGGGCCATAGAAGCCATTGAGGCAGCTGGCAAAAAGGCCGGTTCCGACATTGCCGGAGGAGAGATCATGGTCATATCCTTTGACGGGGTCAATAAAGACGCCATAGACTATGTGAAAAAAGACAAGATCGCTGCTATTGTGGAATGTAATCCTTATCACGGACCGCGGGTGGAAGCTATTGTCCGCATGCTGGAGGCAGGGAAAACGCCGGAAAAGTTTACCTATGTGGATGAAGAGGTTTTCAGCGCCGATGAAACGGTACAGTCTCTTGTTATTGACGGCTGGGATTATACGGTAACCATTTTGTCGGGGGAAAATTAGGAAGACAGCTAAAAGAATCAATATAGTATAATTATTTCACAAAATAGAGAAAGAAACCTTTCGGGAAGATATTTATAATGTAATTATTATAAAATACCGGACCGGGAGGTTTTTTACTATGCATAAAAAATGGTGGCATGATAAAATCGCATATCAGATCTATCCCAAAAGCTTTATGGACAGCAACGGGGACGGAATCGGCGACTTAAAAGGGATTACGGATAAGCTGGACTATTTGAAGGAGCTGGGCGTTGACATGATCTGGCTGTCGCCCGTTTATCGGTCGCCTTTTGTGGACCAAGGCTATGATATTTCTGATTATTATAAGATCGCGGAAGAATTCGGGACCATGGAAGAGTTTGACAGGCTTTTAGAAGAGGCGAAAAAAAGAGACATGCAGATCATCATGGATCTTGTGATCAATCATTGTTCTGACCGGCACGAATGGTTTAAGAAGGCGTTAGAGGATCCGGACGGAGAATACGGGGGATATTTCTATTTTGAAAAAGGTAAGAACGGCAATCCTCCCAGCAATTACCGCTCCTATTTTGGAGGAAGCGCGTGGGAGCCGGTTCCCGGAACGGATAAATATTACCTGCATATGTTTGCAAAGGAACAGCCTGACTTAAACTGGGAAAACCCGGTTGTGCGGCAGAAATTGTTTGAGATGGTAAACTGGTGGCTTGAGAAAGGGATTGCCGGTTTCAGGATCGACGCTATCATCAATATAAAAAAGGTCCTGGATTTTCCGGATTTTGAACCGGACGGCCCCGACGGGCTCTGCGCCTGTACCAAAATGGTGGAAAAGGCGGAAGGGATCGGAGCGTTTTTGAGGGAATTAAAGGAAAATACCTTTGCCCCGCACGATGCATTTACCGTAGGAGAGGTATTTAATATGAAAGAAGACGCCCTTTTGGAATTTGTAGGGGAAAACGGGTATTTCAGCAGCATGTTTGATTTTGCGCCCCATATACTTTCCCTGGGCGAAAAGGGGTGGTATGATGCAAAAGATGTTGAGTTTATCCAATGGAAAAAGGCGGTCATCGATTCCCAGTTAAAATGTCAGGGAAAGGCATATCTTGCAAATATAATTGAAAACCACGATGAACCGAGAGGGGCAAGCCGTTACCTTCCGCCCCATGCAAGATGTCCGGAAGGGATCAAGATGCTTGGGACCGTCAGTCTTTTGCTTCGGGGCATTCCCTTTTTATATCAGGGACAGGAGATCGGCATGACAAACTGCAGGATGAAAGACATCAGTGAGTATGATGATATTGACACCCGTAATCAGTACAGGAATGCTTTGGAAGCCGGGCTGTCAAAGGAGGAGGCCCTGGAACTCTGTTTCAAATTCAGCAGGGATAATGCAAGGACTCCCATGCAGTGGAGCGGAGACAAAAATGCCGGCTTTACGGAAGGGACGCCGTGGCTTAAGGTAAACGAAAATTACCGGGAGGTTAATGTTGAATTACAAAAAAAGGATGAGGATTCCGTGCTTTCCTATTACAAAAAGCTGATCGCCTTGAGAAAGTCCCCGGAATGGAAGGATGTATTTGTTTACGGAGAGTTTTTACCTTTTTATGAGGAGGATAGAACCGTATTTGCCTTCTTACGGGTCTTAGATGGTAAGAGGGTCATGGTCCTTGGAAATTTCGGACAGGATAAAGCAGAGCTTATATTGCCGCGGGAGTTAAAAAGGGTCCTGTTATGCAACAAACATCGGGAAGTAAATAAAGGGGGCAGGATTGTATTGGAACCCTGTGAGACCCTTGTTCTGGAGCTTTCATAACTGCCCGGTATATGATAGGGAGGATGCGTCAAAAGGCGCATCCTTTCTGGATTTCACATATTTTTTATGTTAAAATATTAAATGATGGAAAAGTGACGGCATATAGGAGATGATTCAGTGGAAACAAAAGACTACGAAATTGTTTTAAATTCCATGAGCACCATAGGGGTTTATGTGATCAGAGAGGACGATCATCAGATCTTATACTATAATGATCGGGTAAAAGAGGTATATCCGGACATTAAAAAAGGCATGGTCTGTCACGAAATATGGGCAGGATTCTGTTCAAACTGTCCCATTATCTATCTGGGAGATAAGAAAGAGAGCAAAACAGTTAATTATGACCACCCTTTTGGGAAGGCGGTAGATATAACAGCGTCCAGGATCACGTGGGAGGAAGAAATACCGGCTCTTCTGATTACCATTATCCCTCATATGGAAATGGTAAGTCATACCTATCAAAAGGTATTAAAAGCCAATCTGACGACAGATCACTATGAAGTGATCAAAATGAGTACAGAGGAACAGAAACGGTCTGAACCGGGAAATTCCAGCCTGTCCCTAAACTTCAGGCGTTTTATGGACGAAGGGAATGTATACGGAAGCGATGTTGAACGTTTTCGGAAATTTACCTCTATGGAATATCTCAAAAGTGAATTAAGGGACGGTAAAGATTCGCTTATATGCACTTACAGGCGCAGGATGGGAGGGAGATACAGATGGCATACCATGGAAATCGTTCCCGATGTCAATTACTCGGATGACAGCCAGGCAGTCATAATATATGTCAAGGACGTTCAGGATATTTACGGAAAAGGTCTGGAGCTGGAAGAACTGAATATAGCCAATGAGGAAGTCGTCAGATCCCTGGGAGAGATAAACTTTGGCATTTATGTGGTAGACCTGAAAACGGGAGCGGTAAAGCCTATTCGTGTTTCCCGCGATATGGAGAAAATGATAGAGGCAGGGATCATGGAATGGGACGGACTTTTGGAAAAGATGGTTGAAAGCTATTTCCATCCGGAATATCAGGCTGAAATTTTAAAGAAATGTTCTCTGGAAGCTTTTAAGGAATCTTTTGTTAAGGGAGAGAAAGACGAACTGCTCTGTCAGAGGATGCTCCACGGGTCTTACCGCTATGTCTCCATAACTTCATATTACCATGAAAAAAGCCAAAGGGAACGGTATGTGATTCTGGCGCTGCGGGATGTGGACGAATATACGAGAAAAGAACTAAAATATATTGAATCCGATAAACGTTTAGCGGCTGCTATTCGTTCCAGATATCATGTTATGAATACGGTGTATCTGGATACCGGGATCTGCGAGCGGGTTAATCTGGGACATGAGAATGAGCCGGGTGCGGTACGTTCCGGGGACTACGGCTTTTATATTGAGAAGGCGGCGAAAGAGGTTGTTTTTGAAGAAGATGCGGATAAATTTAAGAGGACATTTTCTTTGGAAAACCTCAAAAAGCTGGCGGAAAGCGTAGTGGATTTTAAAGAAATGACCTGTCAGTACCGGGTAAAACATGATACGGTATGCTGGGTGGAAGAACAGATCGTTTTTGTCCGCCAGGAGGATACGGTTTTAGTCAATATACTTGGGAGGGATATTACAAGAGAAAAATTAAAAGAAGAATCGGATAATAAGATTAAGATGGAAAGGGGCAATATCATCAACAGCTTAAGCAGCTTGTTTTTTGCCACTTATTACATATATCTGCGTACTAACACCTTCCGAATGGTAAAGCAGATGGATGCGGTAGGGGAAATATTGGGCGACGAGATCAATTATATGGATGGAATCCGTACCTATGCCGAGCATTTCGTACATCCGGATGACAGGAAGGAATATCTGGAGAATCTGGATTATGACCATTTACTGCAGGTTTTAAGTAAAGAGCATCCTTTTACGGCAGTGGAATACCGCAGGATCAAAAAAGAAAAGGACGGTTCTTATACGGTAAACAGCTGGATAAGGGCTACGGTAGTTCTGGCGCAGAGCGATGAAAACGGTCCCAAAACGGCTCTATATACGGCCCAGGATGTGACGGAGAGCAAGGAAAAAGAAGAGAAAGAGCATATGGTCTTAAAGGAGGCCTGCGAGGCGGCAAACCGGGCAAATGCTTCCAAAAGTGAATTTTTATCCAGGATGAGCCACGATATCAGGACGCCGATGAACGCCATAATCGGCATGACGGCAATTGCCGGAACTCATCTTGATAATCCCGAAAGAGTGGCGGACTGTCTGAACAAGATCACTGTATCCAGTAAGCATCTGCTTTCCCTTATTAACGAAGTGCTGGATATGAGTAAGATAGAGTCCGGGAAGATAGAACTGGAAGAAGAGGAATTTAATTTATCGGATCTGGTCCAGAATCTTTTGACTATTGTACGCCCCTCCATACAGGAAAAAAACCATGAACTGGAAATGCATATTGTAAACGTGGAGCATGAAGATGTGATAGGAGACGCCATGAGGCTTTCACAGGTATTTGTGAATATCCTGGGAAATGCGGTCAAGTATACTCCGCCGGGAGGAAGGCTGGAAATGGAAATCGCAGAAAAGCCGTCGAAGCTGTATGGATACGGATGCTATGAGTTTATATTCAAGGATAACGGAATCGGTATGTCGGAGGATTTTCAGAGAAAGATCTTTGAACCCTTCAGCAGGGCGGAGGATTCCCGTGTCAGCAAGATCGAGGGAACGGGGCTTGGTATGGCCATTGCCATGAATATCATACATATGATGAACGGGACCATTACCCTGGAGAGTAAACTGGGAGAAGGTTCACGGTTTTGTGTAACGGTATTTTTGAAACAGCTTTCGGGAGGCGGCGCTATCGAAAGGACGGAAAAAGAGAAAGAACATTTAGAAAAAGGCTTTGAGGGAAAACGGATCCTTTTGGCAGAGGACAATGAGTTAAACAGGGAGATCGCCGAAGAGATCATTGGAAATATGGGCGTCCTTGTGGAAAGCGTCGAGAACGGGAAGCTGGCGGTTGAGAGATTTGAGGAAATGGGAGAAGGGTATTATGACCTGATCTTTATGGATATTCAGATGCCGGTCATGAACGGATATGAAGCGGCAAAAGCAATAAGGAAGAGCCGTTCAAAGGATGCAGGGCAGATCCCTATTATTGCCATGACGGCAAACGCTTTTGCCGATGATGTGATGGAGAGCAAAAGGGCAGGAATGAACGAGCATATAGCAAAGCCGTTGGATATTGAGCATCTGATAGAATGCATGAACCGTTGGCTTTAAGAAAGGTCCACGGGTCCTGCCATTTCTTCCCTGGATACGTACAGGCTCATATCCGCTCTGGAGGAAAGGGTCCATTTTACCAGCCTGATACGCATCCTTTCAATTTCCAGGCAGGTAATGCAATAGGGATGGACGCAGCTTCCGCTGTTATAGTAATAGGTATCGTCTGCAGATAAAGCGGGACGGTGGGTATGGCCTGTGATCAAAATGCGGTCTTCCTTTTTTGCCCAGTTATGGAGCCGTTCTTCGGCTTTCCGTTTTCTGGTATAGTTTTTGGCGGCGCTGGTAGGATCTAAAACCCCGTAATGTTCCAGGGGCTTCCAGAGGTATCTGACGAGGAAACAGTTAACGCGCCATAAAGTGGAGTTTAATAAATCCGCCTGATGTCCGTGGGTTAAATAAACGTCCCTGGAATCGGAAGAGGAAGTCTCAAGAATGATCCCTCCGTGGAATACCATATCCGGCAGAAGGGGTTTCTTTTCCCAATAGGAGCTGCTGCAGGAACGGCAGTGATAGGGGCAGCAGTTTTTTTCCGTATAGCGGCGGCCTTTTTTAACCATATCGTGATTGCCGTAGAGCATATACAGGCGGTTTTGCTTTCTAAACAGGGATAAGAGCTCAAAGACTCTGTCGTGGGCGTCTATGATCTGCTGCATGCTGCGGTTTTCCCATAATTCGTCGCCATCCCCTAATTCAATGTAGGTATATCCCTGCTTGTAGTAATGACAGAGGGCGGCGTAGTACAGACTCTGGTTTTTTAAGAAATTGTCATTGGTGGTCCCCGTACCCCGGTGGCAGTCGCTGATCAATACATATTTGGAGCGGTTATTGAGAGGGAGCCTTAAGGCTCCCTCAAATGATTTGGAAAGGCGGGAATAATAACTCATGAACTTTACCCTCTCTTTCCTTTGATTTTTTTGTATTTCCTGATACGAAGCATTTTGCGGAAAGCAAACGGCAGATAGTAATACAGGTAAAGGATCCTGTCTATGGAAAGGCAGAAGGGTCTGGTCACGAACAGATAAATCTTACAAAAGAGTCTGTTCATACATTGTGCGATCTTTCTGCGGAGCCGTTTGAAGATGCCGCATACGGGCGAAGAATCCGCAAAGGTAAAAGAAACGGTGCTTAAGCATACGCAGATGTTTTTCGGATTGTACCCGGCCCTTATGAGACCATAGGCAAAGGCGTTTGCCATGTCCTCATTATGGAAGGTAATGGAAACCTTCATGGTCAGATCCGAGGGCTTGGAAAAGCAGCCCATGGAAAAAGCGGTAAGCCACCAGTGTACCTTGCACAGACGGGCCATTTCCTCTCCGTTTCGGTAGAGGTCAAAATGCATTTTCAGCATATTTTTATCGTCAGCGCATTGGAACAGCTCATGCTCCAATTCGTTTTCCTTTAATATGCGGTCCGCATAGTAAACGCCGATCTCACAGCCGCTGTTGATGCCGTACTGGCCTTTCCAGAGTTCGATCATCCATGTCCTGCCCCCGTAATTAAAATAAACGGGAAGGCAGTCAAAGATCATATTGAAATGAGGAGCCGCCTCGTCATAAAGATGGCAGTAACCGAATTTTCTCTGCCAGGCGTCGATGCGGGAAGTAAAAATATCCTGGGAAAGAACGTAGGAATATCCGAACGGCTTTATTATATCGTCTAATATACGGCATTTTTCATCCATGCACATGGTGCAGACCTTTTTGATGATTTTTTTCCTGCGAAAGTGGTTGATGCAGAAAAAGAAAAGAAGCACCAGAAAAAAGATACCAAAAAATAAATACATATACATAGTCCTTATCTATTGATTTGATATATTTTATGTTTTTGTGTCGAAAAAGGTGTTATGAATATTTTTTATTTTATAAAAGGTAGATATTTACGCCGATCAATGTTAAAATTCATTTTTAAGATGGTATTTTGGGAAATGGAAGGCTTAAGAACTGACGTCTTTTATTTGATCATACGTTGGAAAAAGGAGTTTACAGGGCAATGAGTGAAAACAGAGAGTATTCGACAAAAGAATTGATGAAGCGGTTTGTACCCTATTACAGACCTTACTTAAAGACGATGATATTTGATCTGTTCTGCGCATCCTTGACCACTGTCTGCGAACTGATCCTGCCCCTCATTATGCGCTATATTACCAATCAGGCCCTGGCAGAGGTCATGACGCTTACAGTAAGGACGGTAGGGTTTTTAGGCCTTTTGTATCTGGGTCTGCGCATCCTCGACTGTCTGGCAAATTTCTATATGGCGGATATGGGCCATGTGATGGGCGCTAAGATAGAAACCGATATGCGCAGGGACGCTTACGGCCATTTACAGCAGCTTTCCAATACCTATTACAACAATACCAAGGTAGGACAGATCATGGGGAGGATCACAAACGATCTCTTTGATGTGACCGAATTTGCCCATCACTGTCCCGAAGAGTTTTTCATCGCCTTTGTCAAGGCGTTGGGCGGATTTATTATTCTTTCAAATATAAATCTTCTTCTGACGGCCATTATCTTTATCATCGTGCCGGTCATGCTCTTTACCTGTATGGGATTAAACCGCAGGATGAAAAAAGCCTTTGCAAAGCAGAGAAACCAGATCGGGGAATTGAATGCACGGATCGAGGACAGCCTTCTTGGGCAGAAGGTTGTCAAGGCCTTTACCAATGAGGAGATGGAAAAGGAGAAGTTTGAAAAGGATAATATGAGCTTTTTGGACATCAAAAAGGAAACCTATGTCTATATGGCGGGATTTCAGACTACGACCCGTTTTTTTGACGGGATCATGTATCTTTCCGTAATCCTGGCAGGCGGAATATTCCTTGTAAAGGAATTGATCAGTCCCGGAGATCTGGTGGCTTATCTGTTATATGTAACAACGCTGATCGCCACCATCCGCAGGATCATTGAGTTTGCAGAGCAGTTTCAGCGCGGTATGACGGGAATCGAGAGGTTTTTACAGATCATGGATGCGGATATTGAGATTTTTGATGAACCGGATGCGGTGCCCGTGGATGAACTGAAGGGGAATATCCGTTTTGAGGACGTTACCTTTGAGTATCCCGACGACCATAATCAGGTGTTTGAGCATTTAAACCTTTCCATCGGACAGGGAGAAAAGGTTGCCATCGTAGGGCCTTCAGGAGGAGGGAAAACCACCCTCTGCAATCTGATCCCCAGATTCTATGATACTACCTGCGGCACCATAACCATAGACGGCATGGATATTAAAAAGATCGCCTTAAAAAGCCTGAGGGGGCATATCGGCATGGTTCAGCAGGAGGTCTATCTGTTTTCGGGTACGGTTTTTGAAAATATAGCTTACGGAAAGCCCGGGGCATCCCGGACTGAGGTAACAGAGGCCGCAAAGAAGGCCGGCGCTCATGAATTTATTGAAGAATTAAAGGATGGCTATGATACCTATGTGGGGGAAAGGGGCGTTAAGCTTTCCGGCGGCCAGAAGCAGAGGATCAGTATTGCCAGGGTGTTCTTAAAGAATCCTTCCATGATCATTTTAGACGAAGCCACAAGCGCTCTTGACAACGAAAGTGAATTTGCGGTAGCTAAGTCCTTAAACGCCCTTGCGGAAGGGAGGACGACTCTGACCATAGCCCACCGGTTATCCAGCATCCAGAATGCCGACAGGATCTTAGTCCTTACCCAGGAGGGCATTGTGGAAGAAGGAAGCCATAAGGAACTGATGGATCAGCAGGGGATTTATTACCGCTATTATACGGCGGCAAGTGAAGTGCGCTAAGAGAGGACGCACAGCAGGGACAAATAGTGCAATTAAAAGTGTATTATATATAGTTTATACTTGTGGTAAAAAACAGAATGTGATAAAATGATTTCAAATAAAGGACAAATCTAAGATTCTTACAGGACTTATCCAAAAGTCTGTATCTATGCAGAGTCATCTCTGCGGGAAATCCTTCATAACAACTAAAACCGCAGAGAGTAATATAACAGGAAATACCTCTCTGCCTATTTTAAGAAAGAGAGGAACTATTATGCAGCAGGAAGCAACAGAGGATATGGAAATGCAGAACGATTCCGACAGCGATGATATCCGAAAGCGTTCCAGATTTTATCAGGGATTGATCGATACGCCTGTATTGAAGTCTGGTAAAGAGACACGCTATAAATATCTGCCGTCAACGGTAATTATATTTATTACAAGGGATGATATTTTTGGAAAGGATCTGGCAAAATATACATTCAGCGAACGGTGTGAGGAAGTACCCGATCTGCCGTTAGGGGATGGCACAAGTAAGATATTTTTGAATATGACCAGCCTGAACGGACGGGCAGAGTTGGTCAGCCTGTTACAATATATGAAGAATACCACTTTAAACAATCCGGATATCGTGGTAAAGGATGAACGGATCTTGGATCTGGACAGAATCGTGAAGGAAGTGAAGCAATCAGAAGAATGGGAGGCTGTAAGGATGAATATTCTTGAGATTGGATTGGCGCAAGGAATTGAACAGGGAATTGAACAGGGAATTGAACGGGGCAGAGCAAATACTTTAATAGAAAACGTAGAAGCCGCAATGAAGAATTTCGGTATTGATCTAAAGAGAGCCTGTGAAGGACTTGGATCTTCTGTTGAGGAATATGAAAAGGCTAAAGAACAGCTTGACTTGTGGAAAAAGGAGCAGGATAGCAGGAAGAAAGATGTGGAAAAGAGAGAAGAAGATTCAGATTGTGCTCAGGATTCAGAGATTTAGAGAGAATATAGAGAAAACGCTGTTATGATATATAAAATGCTTTACCATCAGTAACAGAATGCCGGTTATAAAGACAGCTTGATACCGGAGGTTACACGGATAATGCATTACAAACGGAAAAAGCAGGATATGTTCATGTACAGGAATTTATATGCAGGTAAGAGGAAAAGACGGGATGTAAAACCGGGATACGGGCTTACAAAAATTTTTGTTTTTTGTATCATAGCAGGATTGATATTTTTGACGGTATATGAAAATGGCCGGATCATGCGTAAACTGTTATCAGAGCCTTCGGACGGGAGCTTTTGGGGAGAAGCAGCAAAGGAGAGCGGGGAAAGAAAAATAAGGATCATTCTGGATGCAGGGCATGGAGGAAAAGATACAGGGAGCTTTTATGGCGGGATGTATGAGAAGGATATCGATTATATGGTTGTCAGGGATATGCAGAAGTTTTTGGAAAGCATGGGAGCGGAGGTCATCCTTTCCCGGGATGAAAATGATTTTGCCACGGAATACGAGAGGATCAAGATTGCAAATAGTAAAAAAGCAGATTTATTTGTCAGCATTCATTGCGGCTGTGACAGGGAAGATGTGGGAATGCCGGGGATGGAATGTTATTATGCCGGGGACGGATCTTTGGGAAGGGAATATGCGGATGCACTGGCGGAGGCTTTAAGGCAGGAGGCTTCGATAAAATGCAGCGGTGCAGGACGGGGGGATTTTTATGTCCTGAAAAATGCCGATATGCCTGCGGTCCTGGTAAAACTGGGCTCTTTATATGACCCCGATGACAGAAGGAAATTAGAAGAGGCATCTTACAGGGAACAGGTTTCCAGAAAACTGGCGGAATCCATTATGCAACTTTTTTACGAATAGAAACGTATTATCATAAAGGAATACTTTACCCGAAGGAAAAACGTGTTGTAGAAAAGAGGAGGAAAACACATTATGAGGAGGAAGGTCTGTTTTTTGACGGCAGGGGTTCTAGCTGTGATCCTGGCGGCCTGCAATTTTAACGGGAATGCGGATGAGGCGCAAAAGGATATTGAGGCAGAAGAGGAAGTGACGGCAGTAAAGCCGGTAAAAGAAAGAGAGAAGTCCGTGCCGGTTACCGTTACCGAAGAGAATCTGGAGTACTATTCTTTTTCTGACGGTTCCAGCTCCCTTTGCGAAAGAGGCGGGATCTATAAATATAAAGGGAAATTTATTTTTATAGCGGATTATTTTAACTGCGGCGATGAACGGATGGAAACGTATCCTTTATCTGAGGAAGAAATCAGACTTTTTTTAGAGGAAGCAAATGTTGCGATCGCAAGAGCGGAAGAAAAGAAAGAAGAGAAGGAAAAGGAAGATGAGGAGTCTGATGGAGGCAGTTCAACACGGGCTGGTGTGGCGGCAGGAGGCAATTATTATTCTATATGGTTAATAAATTTTGAAGATTTGGGAATTAGCGTGACAGATGCATATAGAGCGGAATATCCGTCGGAGGAAGAGACCGAACTATATAAGATAGAAGGATTCCTTGAACTTCAGGAGAAAACGCAATGGGATGAAGGGCCTGTGTTTATAGGTGGCGCAGAGTTTCAAAGAAGCGTAGGGAAACAGATCGAGGAACAGTCGGGCGAAGAGATTTCCCGGATGGAAATCGACAGCTTCGGGGATGAAGATTTTGTGATAAAGGCCGAAGCAAAAAACGGGGACAGCTACAGGGCTACAGTCACTTATTTGGGCTATGTGGCAAAAGTGGAAAAAGAATAAGGCCAAATAAAACAAGGCGTAAGGGGATCTTGCAGAAAGGACAGGAGCGCTGCCGGCAGAGCAAAAAGCTTTCCGGTCAGGGATTTCTGTCTTTTTTTTATGGATAGCGCATTTTGTCTTTTCAACAGATTGTGGTAAAATATATCTGCCGGACGAAATATTTCAGCGATAGTCTGCAGCGTAAGGAAGGCCGGATACGATTTAAAGAATAGGAAGAGAACAGGTACAAGATCATGATCGAGATTCGCAATATTACGAAAAAGTACGGAGATTTTATCTGCCTTGAACAGGTGTCTCTTACCGTTAACGACGGAACCGTTTACGGGCTGGCAGGAGAGAACGGAGCAGGCAAGAGCACTCTTTTGCGGCTGATGGCGGGAGTCTATCAGGCGGATCGCGGGGAGATTCGGATCGACGGTAAAAAGATTCCGGATACAGAAGCAAAACAGGAAGTTTTTTATATGCCAGATTCCCAGTATTACGAAAAAAATGCCACGCCCTTTACAATAGGGAATTTTTATAAGAATTTTTATCCGGGATTTGAAATGGAGGATTACCGTTATCTCTTAGAACAGTTCGGGCTGGAAGAAAATGCCCCGGTAGATTCCTTTTCAAAGGGAATGAAAAAACAGATGTTCATTGCAGCGGCCATCTGCGCCAATACAAAGTATCTGTTGTGCGATGAAGTCTTTGACGGATTGGATCCTCGTATAAGGGGGAAAGTCAATGAACTTTTAAAAAGCGCGGCGGCGGGCAGAAATATGACGATCTTCATTGTTTCCCACTATCTGGAGGAGTTAAACAAAATCTGTACGGAAAAAGGTTTTTTGCATAGGGGAAAGATCTTGACGGAAAAGGAATGGAACGGACTGATGAACGAAGGCGGGGAGGAAGCATGAAGAGGATCAAGAGGTTTGGGGGACTTTTAAAGGAAGATCTGAAGAATAAATTATGGCTGGTCCTGATAACGTGGTATGCGTTTGGTATGTTCTGCTTTCTGTTTGCCACAAAAGCGACCATACCTGCGGGGGAAGTCAGAAGTCTTTATGTGGGTGCGGGAAACACTTCCTTTTTTGCCGCAATGCTGGTCCTGGGCTTTTTGATGGGGATTACGGCCTTTCCGTATTTGTATTCCGGCAAAAAGGCAGATTTATATTTCAGCCTGCCCTTTTCCCGGAACCAGATGTTTTTGGCGGGCTGTATCAATGATTTTCTGATTTTTTCTTTTCCCATGGTAATCTGCAGGCTGATTTTTTTCAGGCTTTCCGTTTCCATGGGGTATTGCAAATATGAGGAGGCCGTCCTGCCTGTATGGATCGGCTGCGGGGTAATGGTTTTAGGGTGGCTGTTTATAAGGGGCCTTTCCATGCTTTCCGCTCTGTTGACACGTAATACGGGATATACCTTAGGCGTGTTCATCCTTTTTCTGCTTGGTCCGGATTTAGGATTCCGACTTACGGAAAAAATGATGAAGATATGTATTCCCACATTTTACAGGTCCGAAATGTTAGAGCGGCTTTCTGGATTCTTTTCCCCCATGGCTTTGTTAAAAAATGCCGCAGGCGTTGATGAGTATGCCGACGGAGCTTTGTGGAGCCTTCACGATCATCTGCCGTATATCTTTTTTCTGGGGGCGTCGGTCCTTCTTTTGCTAGTCTTAAACTGCCTGGTTTTTTGGAAGCGCCCGGTGGAGCGCGGAAGGAGAATGTTTTCTTTCCGCTTTGCAGAATGCTTCGTGCGTTATGCCTGCGTTCTGCTGGCCGTACTTTGGATCGTCAGCAGTTTACAGATTTTTACTTGGGGAAATTTTTCGGCAGGTCTGGCTGTCTTTAGCATTTTATGGGGCGTACCCCTTGTCCACGGCTTGTTAAATGTTCTGCTTTCCTTTAACATGAAAAGATTTTTTTCCGGCAAATGGCATCTTTTGGCGGAATATTTGCTGATGTTTGCGGTAACGGGCATTTTTGTTTTCGGCGGGAAGAAAGAGGGAGCTTTTCCCGCAAAGGAAGAGACGGAGTCTTTGGCGGTGGCCCTTAATGCATTAGGCAGCGGGGATGAGCCGGAGGAGGTCTTATCCCATATGGATTTAACGGGGGAAGAGCTTTCTTTTGCATGGGATTTTATCGAAGCATATTGTCTAAACGCAGAAAGCCTGTCTGGTCCGGAGGCGGAATCCTTTGATCTGCTCATAAAGTGCCGGTTAAAAGACGGCAGAGAAAAATATTACAGATATGAGATCCCGCAGCTTTTTGCGGATGCATTCGGGGATATTTTTAAAGGGGAAGGGTTTAAGGAAGGAACCTATGCCGCCCTCCGCCTGGATTCCCTGAAGTACTATGAGATCCGCTGGTCGAACGGGATGGAGACCTATACCTTGGATTTAAGCCGGGAGGAGAGGCAGAAACTGTGGGAGATCTATAAAGAGGACTTTATGGGTCTGACCTTTTCCGATATCAGGAAACAGACGCCCATTGGCAGTTTTACTTTCTGTGAAACGAGACGCCATGAGGAGGTTACGGGATATATTTATCCGGGATTTACAGGAGTATTAAAGACCCTTTCGGAATACGGCATCGACGGGGGAAAGACCATAAAGGATTATCCGGTCAATAAAATTGTGATCGATAAATATCTGGTCACGGAGGGACTTTTATACGATGTCCGTTATCTTAAATGGAAGAAGGAAATTACAGATGAGGAAACCATTGCAGGACTGACAGCAGGGCTTTGCCCTAAGGATTTCTGCGGGGATTATCTGTTAAATAACAGAGACGTTTCTATGGAAATCACGCTTTATTATCAGGACTCTTTGGGAAAGACGGTCAACAGCATTCCGTGTATGGCGGACAGGGAAACGGATATCCGTTAGATTTTGCGAAAACTGAAATCAGGGATTGGATCATTAGGTTGCGTATTTTGCCGTAAAATAATAAAATTGCTTTATTGTTAATGAATATGGGAGTGAAAAATCATGGCGCATTCAGAAGAGAAGCTGGGAACGGAAAAAATAGGAAGACTTATTTTGTCTATGGGGATTCCTACTTTGATCGCCCAGGTAATCAATCTTTTATATAATATTGTGGACAGGATGTATATCGGGCATCTGGTGGGGCCGGAAGCGCTGACCGGCGTAGGCTTAACTCTTCCCGTCATCATGTTGATCTCCGCATTCAGCGCTTTTGTAGGCGCGGGAGGCGCGCCCCTTGCGGCTATTGCCATGGGGCAGGGCGATAAAAAGAGGGCGGAAATGATCCTTTCCAATGCGGTTACCGTGCTGTGTATCTTTACGATCGCTCTGATGACGTTGTTTTTCGTGATAGAGAAGCCTTTTCTGTATCTGATCGGGGCCAGCGATGTGACCTATCCTTTTGCCGGAGCATATCTGCGCATTTATTTGCTTGGAACGCTTTTTGTCCAGTTTGTTATAGGACTCAATCCTTTTATCACGGCCCAGGGGCAGTCGAGGACCGCCATGCTTTCGGTATTGATCGGGGCAGTTCTGAATATTGCCCTGGATCCGGTTTTTATCTTTGTGTTGAAAATGGGAGTAAGGGGAGCGGCTCTTGCCACCATTATTTCCCAGTTCGCCAGCGCGCTGTGGACCATGAGATTTTTAACCTCTCCCAAAACTTCTCTGCGCGTACAGGTAAAATATCTGAAGCCGGACTTAAAGATCATAGGAGGAGTGGCTGCCCTTGGCGTTTCGCCCTTTATCATGCAGAGTACGGAAAGCCTGATCTCCATCGTATTGAGCAGCGGGCTTCAGAAATACGGCGGGGACGTTTACGTAGGCTCTCTGACCATCCTGCAAAGCGTTATGCAGCTGATTAATACGCCCATATCCGGGTTTACCCAGGGAGTACAGCCTATCTTAAGCTATAATTACGGGGCGGGAAACACAGAACGTGTAAAAATGACCTATAAAAGAATTATCGGGATCACGGCGGCGGCATCTTTTGTCATTACGTTATCGGCAATGCTTCTGCCGGGAATGTATGCCAGAGTCTTTACGGATGATGCAGAGCTGATCGGAGTGGTGCGCCGCGTCATGCCGGTTTTTGTGGCGGGAATGCTGATCTTCGGCATACAGATGGGATGCCAGACTACCTTTATGGGGCTGGGGCAGGCCAAGATATCCCTGTTCATGGCTCTTCTCCGCAAGGTGTTTCTACTGGTTCCCTTTGCGATCATTTTCCCTATGATAACAAAGGATGTCATGAGTATTTACTATGCGGAATGCAGTGCGGACGCCATTGCCGCCATGGTCTGCGGAACGGTATTTTTGTGCAATATCAAAAAGATCCTGGCGAGAGGACCTGCGAAAGCAAAGGCTTGAGCGCAGGGTAAAGAAAATCCGGAAATATACCGCAACCTTTCCGGGGATTGCCAAGTGTTGATTTTAAAGAAGGACCAGGCGGTATGGAAACGGGAGGTTAAAGGATTATGAAAAAGAAATGGTTTATAGCTGCGGCGGTTTTGGTTTTGACCGCTATGGCGGCCGGGTGTTCATTAAAAGGAGAAATTTCGGACGAAGGGGGAGCAGAAACCCAAAAGGAGCGTAAAGAAAGGCAGCGCGTGGATCCGGAGGAGTTTGAGGCTGAGGAGATCCTTTGGGTCGATCTGATGACTTATCATGAAGAAACGGATGAGAGAGAAGAGATCTCGTTATGGCTGGATCCGGGAGAGGGAGAGGCTGATATCGACGGAGAGACGTATGAATTAAGCGATGACCGGTGTAATGAGCTGCAAAAACTCATTTTGGAATACAGTCTGAGAGTAAAGGAACAGGAGGACGAGTATTGGCCCGATACCGATGAATATCCGGATATGCTCGTCCTGTTCGAATTCGAAATGAACGGAGAGGAAAAACGTTACAGAGCTACCGGGGCGCTGTGCTATCCCGACGGCTGGGAAGATTTTATAGGGGATCTGAAGGAAATGGCTATGGGGCAGGAGGAAGAGCCTGAGGGAAAGACGGAAAAACTGCCCCGTGTGGCCCCGCAGGAGTTTACGGCTGAGGAAATTATCTGGTTCGATTTCGAGTCCTGGGATGAAAAAACATATGAAACAGAAGAGATTTCATTATGGCTGAATCCGGGAGAAGGAGAGGCTGATATCAACGGAGAGAAATATGAATTAAATGATGACCAGTGTAATGAGCTGCAAAAACTCATTTTGGAATACAGTCTGACCGTAGAGGAAAAGAGGGATGAGTATTGGCCCACGGGCGACTATCCTGCCATGCCTGTCCTGTTTCAGTTTGAAATGACAGGATGGGAAAAGTATTATGTAGCTACCGGGGCGCTGTGCTATCCCGACGGCTGGAAGGAATTCGTAGGGACCCTGAAAGAGACGGTCGGTATCAACGGATCGGAGCAAAAGACGGCAGGTACGGGGAAGAGTGGGGTTTCTCCGGAAACAGGGGCTTTAAAAGACAAAACGGCAGAGTTGGAACAGGTGTCCCCGAAAGAGTTTGCAGAAGATGAAATATCTTTTTTCAGCTTACTTTCCTATTATGAAGATACGGGGGAAATAGAAGGCATTACATTATTCCTGTATCCCGGCGAAGAGGAGGCACATATTGTAAGCGGCGGCGAAGAGGACCAGGTTGAGGAGGTCCGGCTTAATGAGGAACAGAGCCATGCGTTAAAGCAGCTTATTTTACAATACAGCCGGACCGTATGGGAACAGGAAGACGAATATTGGCCGTCCGATACAGAAGAGGCTTCCGTAATGGCGATGATATTCGATTTTAGGATGTCGGGGGCGGAAAAAGAATACAAAGCCGACGGAGGGCTTTGTTATCCCGACGGCTGGGAAGATTTTATAGAGGAACTTAAAAAAATTATTTCATAAAAATCCTGCCTGTAAGTTATAATGATAAGAGAATGGGCTGCATTCGTAAAAAGAATAAATTCTTGCAAAGGAAATGGCGATATGCTATCCTTTAGGAAAACATATCATTCTTTATTTTAAGAAAGGGGTAAAGTTATGCAGACATACAATCCCAACAACAATCAGGGAAATCAGACGGATAATTACCAGAATTATAATTATGGCGGAAATAACTACGGCGGCGGTACGAACGGTTATTATGACAACGGTAATTCCGGCGCCAATTATAATTATGATGCCAATTACAATTACGGAAATCAGGGCCAGTATCAGAATCCGTACAACAATCAGGGCTATATGGATATGAATTTAAAGACCGTTGCCACGCAGGAGGTTGTGGCAAAATCGTTTTTGTTTATGGTAGTGGCTTTGATCATTACGGCAGTAGCGTCCCTTACCACTTCTCCGCTTATCGCCTACAGGATGCTTACGGGCAACGGTTTCTTTATACTTCTTATTGCGGAGCTGGCTATCGTTATGGTCTCAAACTGGGCGGTTTCCAAAAACAATGCGATTCTTGCCGGCGTTTTATTTGCAGTCTATTCCTATTTGACGGGCGTTACCTGTTCAATTTTGTTCGTGGCCTATACGACGGCATCCATTACCGTTATCTTCCTGGTAACGGCGGCGATTTTTGCTATTATGGCTATATTCGGACTGGTAACCAAAAAGGATCTAAGCAGCGCAGGCAGCATATTGATGATGGGACTGTTTGGGATCATCATTGTCAGCTTTGTAAATCTGTTCCTGCTTAAGAGCAGCATGTTAGATACCATCATCTGCGGAATCGGCGTGTTGATCTTTGTAGGGCTTACCGCATACGATACCCAGAAGATCAAGCGCCTTGTGGCGGTATCCAACGACGGCAATGTTTTGACATTGGCATTGATGGGCGCATTTGAATTATATCTGGACTTCATCAACCTGTTCTTAAAGCTCCTTAGATTATTCGGAAAAAGAAGAAACTAAAAACTGCCGGTAATCAAAAAGTCAAAGATACGGCAAAAATATAAGCAGGCTTTATAGCAGAGGATCCTGCGGCTTTCAGAAAAAGCGCACATGATCTTATCTGCCGTAAAGTCTGCTTTCTTAATTGGGGGAATCTGTTACGGAAGAATGCCAAGATGCTCCAGTAAAATCTTAATACCCATCAATACAAGGATAAGTCCTCCGGCAAATTCCGCCTTTGCCTTATATTTGATGCCGAAAACATTTCCTATTTTTAATCCCGCTCCCGATAATATAAAGGTGGTTGCGCCGATAAAGGAAACCGCGGCGGCGATATTCACATCCGGCAGCAGGGCGAAGGTTATGCCTACGGCAAGGGCGTCTATGCTTGTGGCAACTGCCATGACAAACATGGTCTTTGCACCGAAGGAGGAATTGTGGCATTCTTCTTCTTTGGACAGGGCCTCCCGTATCATATTGCCCCCGATCAGAGCTAAGAGGATAAAGGCGATCCAATGATCCAGATGCGATATATACTGCTCAAATCCGGAACCGAGGAAATAGCCGAGAGCAGGCATGAGCGCCTGAAATCCGCCGAACCATAATCCTACGATAAAAAAATGTCTTGCCTTGATTTCTTTTGTGGCAAGGCCCTTACAGACGGATACGGCAAAAGCATCCATGGAGAGGCCTGCCGCGATGAGAAACAGTTCCAATAAATTCATACGATCATCTCCTTGTAAATTGAGAGCAGGAGGCTTTTAGCAAAATAAAAAAGACCCTGATACAGCAAAGCTGCACCATGAGTCTCGTTATTTAAGACAAGCCAGATTCCATGAATCAGTATGTTGACTTGTCACGGCTTATTGCGCTAACTACTCCCTCAAAGTCTTTAAATTGTATCACGGCGTATAAAAAAAGTCAATAAGTGCAACTTAGAAATGGATTATGGCAGCTTGAGCGGTATGGTATTGTGAAACATAAGGAAGTTTGTTATATTGAGCGGGAAAGGAAGTGGGCCTTTGGAAATAGTGATTCATTCGGACAGAGATATAGAAGAAATGAGGATCGATATTTATTGTCGTAAATTAACGCCGGAGCTTGAAAAGGTTATTGCCATGCTGAAAATGCTGGAACAAAAACTGACGGGGACATATGAGGGAGAAACCTGCTTTCTCGACCCGGATAAGGTCCTTTATATTGACACCACGGATAAAAAGACCTTTATTTATACGGCGGATAAAGTGTATGAAACGGCATTGAAGCTTTATGAGCTGGAGGAAGAGCTGTCCTGCGCCGGGTTTTTCCGCGGCGGTAAATCAACCATCATTAATTTAAGACATATTGAGTCCCTTAAGGCGGATTTGAACAGGAGAATACAGGTAACCCTGGATAACGGAGAAAAGCTTATAGTTTCCAGGCAATATGCGGAGGACCTGAAAAAAAGATTGGGGGTTAAGTAGATGGAAGAGAAAAAAACGATATTTGATTTTGGGAACCAGGTTTTTTGCACCTTCGGATTTTCCATCCTGGCAATGGCTGTTTTTTGTATACTTGTGGGAGATGAGGCAAAAGAAATTTCCTCTTTGTTCGCCTTGGGGGATGAAGGTCTGTCCATTCATGTTATCTGGCAGTTTTTTGTGGTAAACGTTCTGATCGCCGGTTTTCGCTTTCTCTTTTTTTCGGAGCGTTTTATACAGGGGATGTCGACAATAAAGAGAACGCTGTGCATGTTAGGAAGCGTAGTTTTGACGGTGGCGATTTTCGTCTATTTCTGCGGCTGGTTTCCCTTTGATGTGTGGCAGGCATGGCTTTCCTTTTTCTTAAGCTTCGGCCTTTGTTTTGTTATAAGCCTTTTTCTTATGAGATGGAAGGAAAAACTGGAAAACCGGAAAATGGAAGAGGGCCTGAAAAGGGCAAAAGAAAAACTGGGGGATGTTAATACTTAAAACATCCCCCGGAAATCAAGGCTTCTTACTGGGCCTGTACGCCCTTGGTAACGGGTGCGACCATTCTGGTGTTCACGGAACCGGTGTTGCTCTTATAGGTCTGTTTTACCGTACCGAAGGCGCCTACGATCATCAGGACGAGGCCGATGGCCAGATCTTTGAAAACAGCGGCTGCAATATCGGGTTCTGCCAGGAAAAGGGGAACATCTTCCAAAGCGCCCATGAAGGTCATGGATATTGTCCGCGTGTATTCGTTATACGCCTTATAGACCTCAATGCCGAGGCAGAGATATTCCGCGACAAAAAGCATGGCAACGGAAATAATGCAGGTAATGGTAATTCCCAGGGCATTCAGCCTTCCGCCTAAAAGCTCATATCCTTTCATGGCGCAGATTACCATAAGAAGGCCGCCCAGGGCGGAGATATATCCTGCCTGGTAGATAAGCACCCATGCCGCAACGCCTAAGAGGGAGCCTAAGAGTGCACCGATGATGCCGCCTATGACGTTGCCGCTTCCCTGTTTCTTTTTGCGGGCTGTATTCTCCCGGATCTGACCGGCTACTTTTTGGTAGCAGCCGGAACAGAACATATGGCTTATGCCGTCTACCTGATACAGATTTAAGCCGTATTCCGTACCGCAGGATTCACAGCAGGGCATCAGGCCGTTGTTCTGGCAGTAGCCGGTTATTTCCTTTAAAAATCCGTCCAGACAGGGAACATAATTTTTTCCCCACTTAAATCCCAGCCCCTGGAACTGGGCAGTGATCTTGGCGCCGTTATAGGATGTGGACTGAAGGTACTCAAAGCGTGATGTGCATTGGTTCAGATAATCCAATGTGGCGGGAACGGGCTGGATATTTCCCGGCTTTGCCCAGAGATAAACGTTGTGCTTAGCATCGGTACCGGGGCACTGTTCGATCAGGACAAAATAGCCGTTGATAAGGCCGTATGAAAGACCGGCTCTTTCATCGACAGCCAGGCCCATGTTCTGGGCATACTGTTTTACTTTTTTGTACATTGGTTTGACCTCCTCATTTGAATGCTGTATAAGAATTATTTTATCACAATCATGAAAGAAAAGGAAAATATAATTATGGAAAAAATCATTTCGGAAAAAAATATTTCAATCGATATTCAGGATATATCCCATGAATTCGGGGAAAACAAGGTGCTTAAGGGAATCAGGCTTCAGATTGGAAAGGGCGAGATATTCGGGCTGTTAGGTCCTTCCGGAGCGGGAAAGACCACTCTGATCAAGATCTTGACGGGACAATTATCACAGTGTTTTGGAAAAGCCCTCCTCTTAGGGGAGGATACGGAGAAATTAAGCAATGCGGTTTATAAGAAGCTGGGCGTCATGCTGGAAAATCTGGGGCTTTACGAGAGGCTGAGCTGCTATGATAACTTAAAGGTATTTGCGGATATTTACGGTGTGGAAAAAGAGGCGGTTTTAGAAGCGCTTAAACGTGTGGGGCTGTATGAGGCAAGAAAAAGGGCTGTCTTAAACATTTCCAAAGGAATGCGCCAGAGGCTTATGTTTGCCAGGGCGATCCTAAACGACCCGGAAGTGCTTTTTCTGGATGAGCCTACTGCAGGGCTGGATCCGGGAGTCATGAAGGAGATCCACAGGCTGATAGAAGAGCAGAGTGAAAGGGGGACCACGATTTTTCTTACCACTCACAACATGGAGGAGGCGGAAAAGCTCTGCGGCAGGGTGGGACTTTTATGTAAGGGGAAGATCGTGGAGTGCGGCAGGCCCAAAGAGGTCTGCGCCAAATACGACCACCAGAGACAGATCGGGATCTTATTGGGATCGGGAGAGAAAATGTTCTTTCCGAACGGTCCGGAAGCTGCGGAAAAAATGAAACAGCTTTTATTGACGGAGAAGATTGCGGAAATACATACTACAGAACCCAATCTGGAAACGGTATTTCTGGAACTGACGGGAATGGATTTTCAGGGCCAAATGCATATGACGCATGCCGGCTTGGCCACAGGAGGGCGGATATGAGAAAAATAAGGACGATTTTTATAAAACAGTTAAAGGATACCGTAAAGAATAAAGCGGTTTTTATCCAGTTTATTTTATTTCCGGTCATGGCGGTCATTATGGAAAATGCTATTGATATAGCGGATATGCCGGAGCATTTTTTTGTATTGCTGTTTTCCTCTATGTATGTGGGAATGGCGCCCCTTACCTGTGTTTCTGCGATCATTTCCGAGGAAAAGGAAACGGGGACCCTTGGGATGCTTAGGATGTCCAATGTAAGGGCGTGGGAATACCTGGCGGGAATAGGAATATATGTTTTTGCCCTTTGTATGGCGGGAGGCGTTGTACTGGCATGGACGGGAGAGTATAAAGGACGGGACATGGGAGCGTTCTTACTGGTCATGGCGGGAGGAGTTTTGATCAGTATGCTCATAGGGGCCGTAATCGGCCTTGTCAGCAAAAACCAGATGAGCGGGATATCCGTGTCGGTGCCCGTTACCATGGTCTTTGCTTTTCTCCCCATGCTTTCCATGTTTAACGAAAAGATACGGGACATAGCAAAATTTGTTTATTCCTATGAGGTCCAGGATGCTTTGGGCAGGATAGGTGAAACGGAAGGACTGGGAGAAATGTTTCGGGAGGGGCGTCCCCTGGTTCTGGCCCTCAACCTTCTGATCGCAGGGATTTTATTCGGATTTGCATATAAACGGTCCGCATGAAATATGCAAACCGTACTGAAAAAACTGCAATGTGTACCCTGATATATTTATAAAAAGGAGTTTTTGTAGTAGATTTATCTAAAAAATGAGCTGCAAAAAACTACAAAAGCGAGGGACAAGATCATGGGAAGAACCATAAAGGGGAAATTGACAGTCAGTGTTATTTGTATGGTGGCAGCCAGCATTCTGCTGACTACGGTAGGGATCGTCATTGTGGCGGGAAGACGTATGATACAGGATCAGACGGAAGCGCTGCAGATTTATGCGGACAGGTATGCGGAGGAGATCAATACCTGGATCGAAAATGAAAAAATGCTTGCGGGCGGCGCGGCAGCCTGTATAGAAGCGGCGGGAAATCTTGACGAGGAATTCATCCAGTCCGTGATGGATACCTATGCATCGGGCAGAGAAGAACTTTTAAACTTATATTGCGGTACAAAGGACAGCGCTTTTATCCAGTCTAACCGTGAGGCGGAAATACCGGAGGGGTATGACCCGGTCCAGAGAGGGTGGTATCAACAGGCGGCTGGGGCCGGTACGGTAATCGTGACAGACCCTTATTGGGACGTATTGACAAACCAGATGTGTGCCACCATTGCGGCTCCCGTATACGTAGACGGGGAGTTAAGCGCAGTGATCGGACTGGACGTGACGCTGGGGACGGTAACGGACCTGACGGGAAGCATTAATTTTGCAGAAGGGGTTTACGGATTTTTATCGGACAGCGCAGGGCAATATATCGCCCACAGGAATAAAGAATATGAGCCGTCGGAAGATGCGGCGGTCGCCGTCTCGGAGATCATGCCGGGACTGGAAGGATTGATGACCGGCCAGGAGGAACAGGTCGTAAAGCTTAAGGATTATGACGGCAGCGAATGTTATTTTGCCACGGCAAAGATCACGGGCAGCGACTGGAGGATGGGAGTGGTAGTTCCTACCGCCAATGTAAGAAAATCCCTGATTGCCATGATAGCGGTGGCGGCAGTCATTGCTCTTTTGATCATTGTGGCAGTGGCGGCAGTCATGGCAGGACTTATAGGGAAAACTTTAGAACCGATCCAGATGTTAAAGCAGTTTGCTTCCGGCGATTTTTCGGAGAATGTGGCCGTCTCCCGGACCATTCCCAGCGAATATAAAGATGAGACGGAGCAGATCAAGACTGCTACCGTAGAGGTAAAACAGCAGATAAGGGGAATCATTTTAAATACAAAACAGGAAGCGGGAAGCATCAGTACCATTGCGGAAGAAACCTCGGTCAAAATGACGGAGCTGAACCAGGATATCTCCGGCATTGCCGATTCAACCGTAAAAGCGCTTAACCAGACTACGGCGGCAAAGGAGCTTTCGGAAAAGATAAAGGCTACGGGACAGGAGCTTTGCTCTGCCGTTGAGGAAGTAGCCAGAAAAGCGGGAGAAGCCGCAGAACAGTCCAGCGATATTATGGAACGGGCGCAGAAGCAGTACAAAAATTCCGAAACTTCCGGCAGGGAAGCGGTCCGTTTGTATGAGGAGACAAAGGGCGAGCTGGAGAAGGCCATCACGGACAGCCAGAGGGTACAGGAAATTGATACCCTGACAGAGGAAATACTGTCCATCAGTTCCCAGACAAATCTTTTAGCGTTAAATGCCAGTATAGAAGCGGCAAGGGCGGGAGAAGCCGGAAAGGGCTTTGCCGTTGTTGCAGAGGAGATCAGGCAGTTAGCGGATCATTCCAAAAATGCGGTGGATAAGATCCGGAAAGTCACGGAGAGCGTGGTGGAAAACGTGTTTTTCCTGTCCGAAAGCTCCGGTAAGCTTTTGGAATTTATGAACGGAAAGGTCATGGAGGATTATAAAGGAATGACGGAAATTGCCGGTATGTATGAGCAGGACGCTGTTTTTTACAGCGATATTTCCGGTAATCTGGGGGCGTCGTCGGAGGAAATGAGCGCAGGGATAGAAGGGATCAACGAGTCTATCCTGACGATTGCGGAGCTTGTGGGAGAAATTGCCGAATATATGCAGGATATGAAGCAGTCGGCGGAAAATTCCAATGAAAATTCAAGAGCGGTCCTTGAGCAGATGAAGGAACTCTCGCAGCTGAGCGAAATGCTTAATGAGACGGTGGCATCCTTTAAAGCCTGAATTGCAAAGCAAGATTCCCGTCCAAGGGGGAAAGAC
>ULTO01035347.1_pt1 | contig 25814 bp, 25 predicted proteins | sample 1957601 | NCBI WGS metagenome assembly ULTO01 (sample SAMEA4835734, study PRJEB28245) | human gut metagenome | biome: gut microbiome; material: fecal sample | place: Denmark | collected 2008 | reverse complement strand
TCCCTGCGCTTGATTTCTCCCAGAAGAACTTGACACGATCCTTATTATGTTAGCCGCTTGACAGTTAAATCTTACTGTGCTATCATTAAATTGCGAAAGCGATTCGCCTTTGCAAATATGCCAACAACGAAAGGAAACGTAAAAATGAAGAAGCTTTTTTCAATCGTTCTCTCCCTAGTGCTTGCACTCTGCTGCTTCGGCATGTTGTCCGCTGAAGGCACTGCTGACGAAATAATCGTCAACGGTAATCCCGCCCAAGAACTCATCGTATATGATGAAGAAGGTACCCTCTTCTATAATGCTGCAAATGAATACTATATCATTAACGGCACCCAGGTCACCATCCTCATCGCGCTTCCCGACTACGCTGACCCTGCTCAGACCTACTATCAGATCGCATTCGATTGGTGGGAGACCCACTATTTCACCGATCTTCCCCAGGAAAACGGCTACTATGTGATGGAGCTTGAGATCGACAGCCTTGAAACCACCGGTTATCCCATAAGTGATTTCCAGCTTTACATCAACCAGGACGGAAACCAGGATACCCATTGGCCCGATTATATCATCAATCTATATGCTGATGAAGCCAACTTCACCACTTGGCTCGCAGATTTCCCCGAAGTAACCTGGGAATATGCAGAAGAGGAACCCGTTGTTACCGACGAGCCCACCGAGACCGAGGAGCCCATTGTTACCGACGAACCCACCGAGACCGAAGAACCCGTTGTTACCGACGAGCCCGCCGAGACCGAAGAGCCCGTTGTTACCGACGAGCCCATCGAGACCGAGGAGCCCGTTGTTACCGATGAACCCACCAACACTACCCCTTCCACCGGCGGTATCGCCCTCGTTGGCCTTGGCATCGCATCCCTCCTTGCCGGCGGAGCTGTTCTGCTGACCAGGAAGAAGGAGAACTAATGCCTGCGGCGCTTAGCGCATTGCTAAGAGTTCTGTAATAAAGGTGAAGTAACCGGGTGGCTGAAAGGTTGCCCGGTTTTTCATATCAATTGCCTGCGTCAGCCACGCCTGTTTGCATTCACTGCAGGCAATATAATGTTGATCTGACTGTTCATCCGGTATGCAATGTGATATAATTCAGTAATACTTGACTAAAGGAAGCATACGATAATGAAACTTAAAAAGCTTATAGGTAACAAGGACTTTTACCGCATGGTCTTCGCCGTGGCGGTGCCGATAATGGTTCAGAGCGGTATTTCCCAATTTGTAGCAGTCCTTGACAATCTGATGGTAGGGCGCATGGGCACCGAACAGATGAGCGGCGTTGCGATTGCAAACCAGCTTATCTTTGTGTTCAACCTGCTGATTTTCGGCGGTCTTTCGGGCGCCGGTATCTTTGGCGCACAGTTCAGCGGACGCAGTGACGAGGACGGGCTCAGGCACGTAATGCGCTTTAAGCTCTATTTTGTTGTAATCACCAGCATTATCGGCATTGTAATACTCTCCGTTTGGGGTGCTCCGCTTATACGCCTGTTCCTGCACGAGGGCAGCAGTGATCTTAACCTCGAGCTTACGCTGACCGAAGGGCTTGATTATTTGGCGATCATGCTTATTGGACTTATGCCCTATGCCATAGCGCAGAGTTACGCTACTGCGCTGAAGGAAACCGGGGAGACCGTCATTCCGATGATAGGCTCCGGCGCAGCTGTCGTGATAAATCTTGTACTCAACTACATTCTCATTTTCGGCAAGCTCGGATTCCCGGCTATGGGCGTCAGGGGCGCGGCGATTGCAACGGTCATTTCGCGCTTTGCCGAGCTTATTATCATGGTCTGGTGGGCGCATACGCATACCAAGCGTTTTCCGTTCTTCTCACGGCTCTTCGCTTCGTTTAGCGTTCCTCGCGAGCTTGTTTCCGACATCATCGTCAAAGGCACGCCCCTCATGCTCAACGAGCTGTTTTGGTCGCTTGGCATGACCGTTCTTACGCAGCGTTATTCAATAAGGGGTTTGGCTGTCGTATCCGCACTCAACATAACCTCCACCGTTTCCAACCTGTTCAACGTGGTGTTCATGGCCATTGGCTCCAGCATCGGAATAATCGTCGGCAACCTGCTTGGTGCAAACAAGTTTGAAGAAGCAAAGGATACCGACCGAAAGATCATCGCTCTGTCCGTAACCGGCTGTCTGATTTTCGGAAGTCTGCTTGCGCTAACCTCCGGCCTGATACCCAATCTCTACAACACCACGGCCGAAGTTAAGGAGCTTGCAAAGATCTTCCTTCTGATATGTGCCGCATTGATGCCGTTCAACGCCTTCACTCATGCATGTTACTTTACGCTGCGCTCCGGTGGTCAGACAAGAATAACCATGCTGTTCGACAGCTGTTATGTATGGATAATCTGTATTCCTGTCGCATATGTGCTGTCAAAATTCACCTCCATGCACATCATACCGATGTTTGCAATTTGTCAGGGTCTTGAACTTATCAAGTGTGTTATCGGCTATTTCTTTGTGAAGAGCGGTAAATGGGTCAGGAATATCGTTTCAAGTGATAGTGCGAACAACGCATCTGAAGAAGCGCCTGCATCCTAAAAGCAAAGCTGACTCTAAAAATGGCGTTATCAGCAAAAGTCAGCCCCCCGGTTTGACCCGGGGGGGTCTTATTACTTATGGAACCTCTTATGCTCAATATAGGGGATCAATTCTTCACGCTTATGCCTTTGGGCCTGCATTTATGATGCTCTCCGGCATATTGCTGTACTTTTTGAAATTGTTGACGAACATACGTGCAAGCTCCTTAGCCTGAACATCGTATGCTTCCTTGTCGGCCCAGCACTCCCGGGGATTGAGGACCTCGTCGGGAACACTCGGGCATGTCTTGGGAACCATAACATTGAAGATAGGATGAAGCTCATACTCAACATCGTTAAGCTTGCCTTCCAATGCAGCCGTTACCATCGCGCGGGTGTACTTTATCTTCATGCGGCTTCCGACGCCATAGGGGCCTCCGGTCCAACCGGTGTTGATAAGGAATACGTTTGCGCCGTGCTCATCGATCTTCTTGCCGAGCATCTCTGCATAGAGTGAGGGATGCAGGGGGAGGAACGGTGCGCCGAAGCAGGTGGAGAATGTCGCCTGCGGTTCCTTTATGCCCCTCTCGGTGCCTGCAAGCTTGCTGGTATAACCCGATACAAAATGGTACTTGGCCATATCCTTGGTGAGCTTGGAGATCGGCGGCAATACGCCGAAGGCATCAGCGGTAAGGAAAATAACGGTCTTGGGATGTCCGCCCTTGCCGGGAATGACGCAGTTGGGAATATACTCGACCGGATACGCAACACGGGTATTCTCGGTAATGGAAGAATCCTCAAAGTCGAGGGTTCTGGTATCCTCATCGATAATAACGTTTTCAACAAGTGCTCCGAAGCGGATAGCATTCCAGATCTCCGGCTCGTTCTCTTGGGAGAGGTTTATGCACTTCGCATAGCAGCCGCCTTCGAAATTGAACACTCCGTTATCCGACCAGCCGTGCTCGTCGTCTCCGATAAGCCAGCGGTTTGGATCTGCGGATAGGGTGGTCTTTCCTGTTCCGCTAAGGCCGAAGAACAGTGCGGAATCACCGTCATTACCGATATTTGCAGAGCAATGCATGGGGAACACGCCACGCTGGGGCATTAAGAAGTTCATAACGGAGAACATGCCCTTCTTGATCTCGCCGGAATACTTTGAGCAGGCGACGGTGACCCTGTTCTTTTCAAAATCAAGGATTATCGCCGCTTCGCTGTTCACGCCGTCGCGTTCCGGGACACACTTGAAGCCGGGAGTGCAGAGTACGGTGAACTTGGGTTCGAAGTTCTCGAGCTGTTCCTTATCGGGGCGTACGAATGCTTGGGTTGCAAACAATGCGCTTGCCGCATTCTCGCATACCACGCGAATTGGCAGAGCATACTCGTTGTCGGCGCCGACATAGCCATCGACCACGAATACTTCGCGGTTCTGCATATATGCGCACATCTTATCGTAGATTGCATCGGCTCTCTCACGGCTTATCGGCACATTGACCTTTCCCCAGTCGATGATGTCATGTACATTCGGAGTGTCCACGATGAAACGGTCGTCGGGTGATCTGCCGGTGTATTTTCCGGTATTTATCACGAGCGCGCCTGTCTTGCTGAGCTTGCCCTCGCCCCTTTCGAGCGCGTGTTCGGTCAGCTGAGCAGGGGACAGATTGCGATAGATAGTTTTCGGGCTGAGAATGCCCATTGCTTCGATGTAGGCTTTCATTATAGTTCCTTTCCGGGGAAGCTTCCCCCATTGCAGGATTAGTATTCCCGATTTTATTGTTTATTATTTCCTGATAAACAGTATTCCGAGCGTGTGCGGTCCGCAGTGACTTGCTACGGTGCAGCCTGCGGTAGTTTTCCTGATCTCTACAAAATCCGCATATTCTTTGATAAGCTGTTCGACCTCGTTCACGACCTCATCGGGGGTTGTGGTGTAGGTGATGAAGATACGCTTGAAGCGGATATCATCCCTGCCCTCAAGCTTGTCCTTGACATAAGCGCGCAGGCAGCGGTTCCATGAGCCGCGATATTTCTTGACCACCTTCATCTTGCCGTCGATGACCTCAATCATCGGATGAAGCTGCAAAATGTTTGCACCAAGTGCCATAACAGCAGTACAGCGCCCACCCTTGACCATGTATTCAAGCCCATCGAGAACAAAGCTTGTCTCGACATTGGGCACGATGTTCTCATCAAGGTACTTTTTTATCTCTGCGCCCGACTTGCCCTCATCTGCGAGGTCTGCGGCTTCCAGTACAACATGGCCTACGCCGGAAGAGAGATTTCTTGAATCCACAACATATACATTCGGGACCTCTTTGGCAGCCAGGCAAGCATTGTTGTATCCGGAGGAAAAATCGGAGCTGATGGTAATAAAGACGAGGTCAGAGCCGTCTTGCGTCAACTCGCGAAATACATTTGCCAGCCTCTCTACCTCCGGAGCGGCGGTCTTGGGCAGGGTCTTGAGTGTTGTACATCGTTCAAGGAGCTGTGTCATGGTTATGTCCACGCCATCGGCATACTCCTCGTCATCGATCCTGACGAACAGCGGAACGACGGTAATGTTTCGTTCGGCATATAGATTTGTGCCGTAAACCTCGTTCAGCAGGTCCGCAGTACTGTCGCATGCGATTTTTGTCATAAAAACTCCTATAAAATAAATAAAAATGGGGTATAACTTAGGTCGTATTCTACCACACTGCGGCAAAAAAGTAAAGCTTTTCCGAAGCATTTGCGTCCTCAAAAACCATACTTCTAGTGAATACCCATATAAGCTACCCCAAAAGCTCCGTTTGCTCAATATTTTTTGGCAAAGCTTATGCTAATTACCAGACCATCTCAATAGCGGTTTGGTTTTTCTTATAAAACGAAATTATTTATTCCCCCGAACATCGTCGTGAGTATTGTCTTCTCTCCGTTATCCGGCCTATCGGTATTTGACTTATCGATAACAGCAAAGACCGCGGATGCTGTCTGCGGTCTCTTCAAGTATTATTTTATCCTTGCCTGAGCTATATTAAGCGCATGATCCGCAACTCTCTCAAGATCGGTCAGTATCTCGGCATAGAGAAGGCCAACCTGAGCGGTGCATCTTCCGCTCTCCATTCGTCGGATATGCGCCTCCTGAAGCTCATCAACAACACGGTCGACATTCTCCTCCTGGAACTCAAGATCCTCCATTGTGAGGTCGTTCCTTTCCAGATAGAACATCTCGGCATCATTAACGAATTTTATCACCTGCTCCGTGAGGCTCTGAAGTTCATCATGCGCATGCTGGGAGAATTTCAAACCTTCATCAACAAAATGCCTGACGTATCCGGCGATGTTGTCGGCATGGTCACCGATACGTTCATAATCGCAGATGACATGGTGGGTACGATTTACGACCTTCGCATCAGCGTCTGAAAGTCCCAGCGCCGTGATATCAACCAGTGCTTCCGTTATGACCTTGTTGAGATAGTCGATGGTCTCCTCGTTCTCTGTAATCTCGGCAAACTCTGCCTCCGTTCGTTTGCTTTCGTTCAGCATCTTGCAGGAAAGCTCCAGATTCTGCATCATTATGCCAAACATTCGTTCGGTCTCGGCGCGCACCTGTGCAATAGCAATTGAGACTGAACCGAAATCGTTCTTGTTGATATGATGAAGTTTGCGATGATCGGGCTTGTCCTCACCCCGAATCAAGAACCTTGCAAGCTTCTCCATCAGCGAGAGCAGGGGCAGAGCAATAACAGCGGTAACCAGCTTTTCAAGCAGATTGAATACAGCTATCTGCTGCACCACATCCGCGCTCATCATGCGCATCCAATCGCCGAGGGGCAGTACATACCAGAGGATTGCAAACAGTATGCAGCCAAAGACGTTGAACATAACGTGAATAGAAGCTGTGCGCTTGCCGTCCTTGGTTCCGCCGACAGCGGCAGTGATAGCGGCGATACAGCAGCCGATATTCATTCCGAGGATGATAAACACAACCTGATCAAGCGAGCTCACTGCGCCGGACATAGCCATCGCCTGCAGAATACCGACAGAAGCGGACACGCTTTGAACTACTGCGGTGAATACCGTACCTATCAAGACTGCCAGCACGGGCTTATTTTCAAGGCTTACCATGAAATCGGTGAACCATGCTTCGTTTGAAAGCGGAGCCATATGCTCTTTCAGCAGATTCATACCCAGGAACAGAACTCCGAGTCCTGCTATGACTGCGCCGGCGGAGTTTATGTTCTTATTTTTAAAGAATACTATCAAAACAACGCCCAGGAAGGCGATAATCGGAGCGATATCGGAAATCTTGAGTGCAATAAGAAGACCTGTGATGGTGGTTCCGATGTTGGCTCCGAGGATAATGCCGGAAGCTCTCGTAAACTCCATAAGCCCAGCGTTTACAAAGCCTACCGCCATTGCGGTGGTTGCATTACTGCTCTGAATGATAGCGGTAACGAACATACCGATCAAAAGCCCCACGGCTCGATTCTTCGTCAGTTTTTCAAGTATGTTCTTCAGTTTGGAACCGGCAAGCTTTTGGATGCCGTCGCCCATGAGCCTGATACCGTACAGGAATAGAGCGAGTCCGCCCGCCATACCTATCCAAGAGGCTGTTGTCATTTGCTGGAGTACCTCCGTATTTCCATCGTTGCGAACGCTTTCATCGAACGCATAAGTACCGGAAGCTGCATTGCATTCCCATTATACTCATTAACCTAAGTATAGCAAAACCCGTTGAAGTTTTCAACGAGTTTTGCCGAATACTATTCATAATTCGGAAATATAATCGTGCTGCCGATTATTCTTGATCACTCCTCATTGAAGTAACGCTTTACAAGCTCATTCATGGAAAGCTGATCGTTAACGCCCATAGTCTCACGGCATGAATGCATTGCCAGCATGGGGACGCCGATATCAGCAACGCTCATGCCAAGCTGAGATGCGGCATAGGAACCCAGCGTTCCTCCGCCCCTGAGATCCGGACGGTTCATGTAGCGCTGATATGCGATATCATACTTTTTGCAGATGCCCTCGATAATGCCGATGCCGACCGCCTCCGTGGCGTAGCGCTGTTCATAGTTCATCTTGAGGGTGACGCCGCCGTTCATTACTGCGCTGCAGGATGCATCCGCAAACTCCTGATAGTTCGGATGCTTTGCATGAGCGACATCGCAGGAGAGCATAAAGCCTGCAGTAAGCGAATCAATGTATTCCGAACGGGTCGCATTGAAGCATGAGGCTATTTTTTCAAGCATCATTCCCAATGTTGCGCTGTCAGCTCCCTGCTTGGTCCCGGACCCCACCTCTTCATTATCGAAGAGCACGGCAGCGGTGATGCCGTGTTCGCGGCTGCATTCACAGATACCGTTAAGTATGGCAAAGGTGGACGTGATGTTGTCAAGCCTCGGCGATGTCAGTATGCCGTCATCGAAGCCGACCAGCATGGGCTTTTCGGCATTGTAGAGGCAGAGATCATAGCTGAGAATATCCTCCGGTGCTGCATCGATAAGCTCGGCAAGTCTGCCCAGGAAATAACCGTCTTTGTTAAATTCTTTTTCGATAGTGCAGGCAATGGGCAGCATATCCTTATTCGGATTAAGCTCAACGCCCTTGTTCACGCTTCGGTTCATATGTATAGCGAGATTCGGAATGGTAAGGATGGGTTTGACAAAATCCACGAGCCTGCGCTCCGGCTTAAGCACATCCTCCGTCCTTAGCGTTACGACGCCTGCGGCGCTAAGCGGCCTGTCCATCCATGTGTTGTGTATCATTCCGCCATAGGGCTCTATGCTGAGCTTCAGACAGCCTCCGCCAACCTGCTCGGGGTTGGGCTTGATATAATAGCAGGGCCAATCAGTATGGCTTGCGGCAAGGCGAAAGCCTTCGCCCGGAACATAGCCGCTTCCGACATGGAAGGCGATCAGCATCGTTCCGAAGCATTTTACATAATAGTTCATGCCGCGTTCAAGCTTCCACTCCCTGCTCTGTTCAAGCTCAATAAAGCCCTTTTCTTTAAGCAGTCTCATGGCCTCATCGGCGCAGTGATAGGGTGATACCGATTTTTCAAGCAGAGAAATCAGCGAGTTGATATCGTTATTCATCGTTAGCTCCTTTTGAATTAGTCGTTTATTGAATACAATTATAGCTTTTCAAAACCGCGCCGTCAATGAAAAATATGAAAACGGGCCGAACGGAGGCTTTCCGTTCGGTCCCGAACATCCATATCATTTTCCATCCGGCCGCTTCCAGAGGTTGATTATCGTGAGTATTGCGGAGATGATGCTTACCGCTGCCGTCACGGCAAAGAGCCACTTGGATATGTCGGCGGTCATGAAGTCCATTGCATCATTGAATTTATCAAGCACAAAGCACACGAGAACGATGATGGACAGGAGCATTGATGCATGAGCAAAAAGCCTGTTTACAACCTTTCGCACACGGTGCTCGGAATTGTTTTCGATACTTTTCATCTTTTTCCTCCGCTATTCGTTGGGTTCAATAAAGTAGAACATATCGGTGTTGGCCCTTCCGCCTTCGCAGGGCTTGGAGTACAGGCTTCCGTTATACCACATCATTGCTGTCAGGCCGCCGTCAAGATTGTAGGCCTCCTTACAGCCGAGGCTGTACATGAGTGAGGACAGCTCTTCCATCGTCATGCCATAGGAATAATCCTTGGTCCTGCCGTCCACGATGACGACGCAGTAATGGCCGGGCTCATAATAGCCGAGTGCACAGCGAGGATGCCTTCCCGCAACATAATCGTTGCAGTTGAAGCCGGATGTGCGCGGCTGTCCGTTTTCAAGAAGCACCGGCCCGAAGCTCCAGGCATGAAGCGGATAGTTTGCATATATGGCATCAAGATCGACCTGCCCGGCATAGTATGTTTCCATGGTTCCGTCGCTGTAAATAACGCATACATCCTGCGAATCATTGAGTCTGTCGCGATACAGGATACCGTTCCTTATAACAAGTCCCTTTTCCTTTATCATCCAGTAGTCGCCCGAACAGGCAAATATAGCGCCCGTTCGTTCCGCCATGGCTTCCAGCCTTTCCTTATTGTTTGAGGTTTCGGCGTTTGCACAGCGGAAGCTGTTGATATCCTGAATATAGATATCCGCCACATAATATGCGACCAGATAGCCGTTAATCATCTCGCTGTGTGAACTGAGCTCAATGCAGATATCCTTGCTCCTGTAAAGGTCGTCCTCGATGATTATCTCACCATCGGCGAACTTATCCGCATATTTTCCGCCCAATAAGCCCGTTGGTTCTGCCGACTGGGTCACCACCGGCTCTTCGGAAGCATCGGGATATGGCGTGACGTCCGGTTCATCGGTCGGTTCAGCTACGGGCTCGGGAGAGCTAACCGGAGGAAGCGTCGGAAGCTCCGTCCCCGGGCCGAATTTGCCCGGCTTTGCATGATGAAACCACGCAAAGGTCAGGATCAGTATGGCAAACACGATTATATCCGCAATGATCGTGGCTGCGATTTTTGCGCCGTTTGATTTCAACTTCATATTCATCCTTTTCTTATGCCCGGCTCTTTTCTCTGAAAACAAACTTCCTCTGAATGACGAAGTTTATCGGATAGAGTATTGCCTGGGCAAGTATCTGTGCGACCCATGTGGGCATCACCATTGTAAACAGGCTCAACAGGCCATAGTTCGCCGCAAGCACAACAGCAGCAACGATATAATACTTGAGTATGCTGCTCTTAGAGCCGCTTCCGAATACTACCTTCCTGTTAAGCACATAGTTGAGCAGCGAACTGACGATCCTGGCGATTACGAGCGCCGGGAGCTTTGGCTCAAGCATCAAGCCAAAAAAGCTGAACCTTCCGTCGACTGCATTCCTTGCAAACACACCGCTCAGAATCAGAAGCAGCGCATAATCCACTATCCAGCTGATAAATGATGATGCCAAGAACTGGAAGATCATCTTATATATCCGCCATGAATCCCTAAAGACATGGAAATGCGAGGTCTGGTTTTTATCTATGTAGACCGTTTCGATAGTGACCTCGTAGATCGGTATCTTCTTTTTTGTGCAGGTGAGCAGCTGGTTTATCTCATATTCGTAGCGTTCACCCTTGATGGCAAGCATTTCGTCCAGAAGCTCTGTCGAAAAGGCCCTCAGCCCCGTCTGCGTATCATAGACCCTAACTCCTGTCGAGAGCGCAAAGACTCCACGGGTTATGGTGTTGCCAAGCCTGCTTCTTAGTGGTACCTTGCCGGCGAATGCACGGCTTCCGAGAACAAGCGAATCCCTATGCTCGGCCCATTGGCTGCTTACATACTTTACATCCTTGACAAGATGCTGTCCGTCGGCATCCACAGTCACTATGCCCTCGTCGGTATAGCCCTGCTCCTTTATCCAGGCAAACGCCGTCTTCATCGCAGCGCCCTTGCCCCGGTTCTCCGGATGATGGAGCACCCTGACCCTATCGCTCAGGCTCCCGGCCTCATCAAAAAGGGGAAGCAAATCCTTTGAGCTGCCGTCGTTGACTATGACCACGGTATGGTCGGTCTCGGCCAGCAGTTCTTTGACAAGCTTTATCATTTTTTCATCCGGCTCATAGGCCGGTATTACAGTAATCATACAGTCTCCGTTATCCTGCAGGAATATCCTTATCAGCCTGCAAAGATCCTATTCTTTGTATTTGAACAAACCTCTATGATTATAGCACATAACGGGAGCATGCGAAACATGTGTTCTTCAAATCCGCACAAAAAACCAAAGATTTAACAAAAATGCCACAAAGCTCACAAAAGCGGCTCTTCATGGGAGCCGCTCAATGAAAGCATTAATTATGCATGATCCCGTATGCCTGCATCACGGTTCTTCCTGCAAATCCGGTTCCGGAGTGGGCGTAGGCTCTTCCGTCGCTATGGGCTCCGGGGTCGGTTTTTCGGTAACGACGGGCTCCGGCGTCGGTTCCTCGGTGACGATGGGCTCTGGCGTCGGTTCCTCGGTAACGATGGGCTCCGGCGTCGGACCTTCTGTTACGATGGGCTCCTCTGTCGGCTTATCGGAATCACCGGGCTCCGGCGTGTCCGTGGGCTTGGGCTCATCGGTCGGAGTTATCGATGGCTCAGGAGTCGGAGTGGGTTTGACGATCCCGGGAGGCGGAGTGGGAGTTCCGGGATACGGAGGATTCGTCGGCCACACATATCCGGGAGTATTCGTAGGCGTCGGCGCTGCTGTCGGACGGGTATATCCGGGAGTGCTTGTCGGCGTCATGGTCGGACCGGAGGTCTTGGAAGCATCGCCGCCCGTAACCGGAGCAGCCGTGACCTTGGAGCCTTCGCCGCCTGCGGTGGAACTGCCGGGGTCTGCGGTTCTGTTCTGCCCGCCCTGGGAGGGATCGGGGGTCTGCTTTGACTCCTGTCCTCCCCAGATATCCGGGGTTTCCGTCTGCTGCACATACGGATCCGGAGTTATCGTCGGTTCATACGCTTCCTGAGGCGTTCTGTTTTTATTGACAATTATGATTATCAGTGCAACTATTATGAATACTACCGCCAGAATGGCAGCGAGCAAAGGGCTCTCATGTATCTCCGGGAGTACCTTGCCTTTATAGCTGCCGAGTGCGACCGCTTCATTTCTTCCGACCTCCATTATTATGGCCGAAAAGCTCTTCGCTCCGGATGCCTGAATTCTGCTCATCAGCTCCTCAAGCCTCGTTTCCACGGGCTCCGGTGCGCCAAGCAGCTCTGAAAGCTCATCTTCACTTATCGCATCGGCAACTGCGCTGCTGCATAGGAGAAGTACGTCCCCCGCTTCGAGCTTCCGGTCATCGTACACCGGAAGGTTCAGGCTGTCGCCTTTATTTAGCCCGATATAGCGTGAATCGAACTTCTTGGCCGTACCGTCAACGGTTATGTACTCAACGTGTTCGTCCGTAAGCCTTTCGAGCTTTCCGGCATGGCGCAGAAATGCGGCTCCTCTTCCGAGATTCGTGACAGCAAGCTTCCTGCCCTTGAGCGCTGCGGAAACAATCGTGCAGCCCTTATCATCGTTTTCAAACGCTCTATCGTTCGCATCCACGACAGCGTCAAACATGGCATTCCTGCGGCGTTCGAATGAATCCTTGGCGGTACGCTTGATCTTTGTCATGCATTCGGCCGTCGTATTCTGCGATCGATTGTTCTCCGCATTTCCGACGCTCTCGATGATCGAAGCGACAAAGCCGTCGTCTATGCTGCCCTCGAACACCTTATCGGAATCGGGGCCGATGACCTGATCATTATAGCAGACGACCTGATCTGCCGAGGAAGCTGCCGAAGCAAATTTATAGTATTGCATTCTTATTTCCTTTCTTCTTAAGAATTTGGGAATAGTCGATCAAATCCTGTTTATAAATTTCCATCCTTGATTATACAACAATAACCGTGCACAATCAAGCCGTCGATGGAATTATTGTCCTTTATTTATACCATCTTTCCGTAATATATTTATGAAAAAGGTGAAAAATGCTTGCTTTTTCTCCGGGAATTGGGTTATAATAGCTGTTGCATCGGCTATGCTGTTACATGGTCGAGAGTTTGCGGCATAAGGGTTCCCATCGCCCGTTGCCAACATATTAGGAGAAAGAAAATGAAAAAGGACATCCATCCTTCCTACGGCGAATGCATCGTTCGCTGTGCCTGCGGTGAGACCTTCAAGAGCGGTTCCGTACGCGGTGAGCTCAAGGTCGAAATCTGCTCCAAGTGCCACCCCTTCTATACCGGCCGTCAGAAGCTCGTTGACAGCGGCGGACGCGTTGATAAGTTCAAGAAGCGTTACGGCATGAACTAAGAGTTTTTGCAAGGACGTGCGGCTGTGAGGAGCATCAACCAACAGCATATTTGTTCTCACAGCAAACATCGCTTTTCGCTGTCGGGAATTATGCTGAATGTCAGCAGTTGCTGCGCGAAGGCAGGCAATAGCCGCTATTTGAATACACAGAGGAATGCCCGAAGGTTCAATACATTCGGGCTTTTCTTTATTTTTTGTGCGGTATCGCTGCGTCACATCAATTGACGATGGATACGCATATGTCCGCTATTCAGTAATGCGTGCTGCAAATCGCTGCGATCAGGCTTGCCTCCAAGCAATTTTTTAGGTATACTGCAGCAAAAGACACGAAGGAGGGCGGTATGGGCAGTTTCGCAGTCATTGATACGGAAACGAACTGGGAAGACGAAGTGATGTCTATCGGGTGCTGTATTGCCGATGCGGATACGTTTGGGGTCATATCCGCAAAATACCATGTTCTGATCCCCGAATGCGAGATAGGAGGCATGTACTATGAGGCCCTGTTTCCGGATACTCCGGTGCGGCCCATGCTTTGCAGCCGGGATGAGGCTATTAGCGATCTTCTCGCATGGTTCTTTAGGTATGATGTCCGGCACATTTTCGCCTACAATGCGAGGTTTGACCGAAGTCACCTTCCGGAGCTGTCAATGCTGAATTGGTATGACATCATGCATATCGCCGTCTATCGCCAATACAACCGAATGATACCCTGCTACGCCGATTGCTTCAGCACAGGACGATTAAAGCGGAACTATGGCGTAGAGCCGATGCTCCGCCTGCTATCGGGCGATCAAACCTATCATGAAACACATAATGCGCTGTTCGATGCGCTGGATGAGCTTCAAATCATGCGGCTGCTGGGGCATGGCATAGAGGTCTTCCCTTCCCTATAAATCATTACTGCTTTCATTATGAATACAAAAACGAGAGAATCAAATTGTGATTCTCCCGTTATCTCATAAATCATTTATCGCTCAGCTTATCGGCCTTTGCGAATAGATTATTCTTTTCAAGCGTTATCATAAGCAGCATTCCGAATACGCCGCAGCACACAAGCTCCCCCAGTCCGACCGAAAGGAAAAAGAACGGTATTGATTCGGGCGTACCGCTTACCAATGCGATAACAAACGGCATGATAATGGTATTTGCGAGTATCGGAGGCAGCGGTGTGAGCCACTTGCTGCGCTTCCTGAGCAGCCATGTGCCCACTGCTCCTATGAGCGTCGCCAGCGTACCGAAGATCACATCATAGATGCCTGCTCCCATCAGGACATTGACGATGAGACATCCTATCGTCAGACCCGGGATAGCCGATGCGGTGAAATATGGTAGTATCGTCAGTGCTTCCGATATGCGGAATTGGAACACTCCGCCGATGGTCGGGATGAACGATGTCAGATAGCATAGAACTGCATACAATGCTGCGATGAGCGCACCGGACACGATTTCGACAGTGTTGAATCTGCCTTTTGCATTAACCTTCATATTAAATTAGCTCCTTAGTTTTGTTTTTTCGGCGGAATTTCCGCCTCTGTGAGGATGGTTTCGAACTCACGGCAGCCATTTTAACACAAAGTCTCTAAAACTTCAAGCGAAATTTCCCTCCCATCAATTATTCTGAGAATAGTCCGCGTCTATCTGCGCACGCCACTCGTCACCGAGCTGATCGTTGCACCTGAGATCCGAGATAGCGCAGCTCATTGCTTCAAAATTGATCGCAGTGCCCTTCCTGCTCGCGCGGTAATTGACAGCCCTCTCGCTCGAAATGCCTATCTGTCTCGCCGTCTCAACAGCGTCGATGTTTGCTCCGAGAAAGATAAACTCCCAGCCCTTTTGCTTCTGCTCCTCTATCATGCGCTTGACCTTATCGCCGGTATAGCGCCTGCTTGCATTCTCCATGCCGTCGGTCGTAATGATGAAAATGGTGTGCTCCGGAACATCCTCTTTGCGAGCGTACTTGTGGATATTCCTGATATGCTCCACCGCACCTCCTATCGCATCGATGAGCGCAGTGCAGCCACGCACATAGTAGTCCTTTTCGGTAATGGGTTCTACCTTTTCGATCGGCAGGCGGTCGTGCAGCACATCACAGTTGTTGTCAAACAATACCGTGGACACATAAGCCTCTCCCCTCTCCTTCTTCTGCCTGAGAAGCATTGAGTTAAAGCCTCCGATGGTGTCCGCTTCAAGGCCTCCCATAGAACCGCTGCGGTCGAGAATGAATACGATTTCTGTCAGATCCTTTTTCATTTTTCTGTCCTCCTGTTTTATTGGTTTTGTTTACGAGCAGATTATAGCCCTTGCTTTTGCTTTGTTGGTCGCCCGTGAAGCGACAAATTCGGACTTATAAAGACTTGACCGCCATTGACATACCACTTCCGGCATTCCATCGTACAAAAAAAGACGCCGCCAACGGAAACACCCCGTGAGCAGCGTCAAAAAACAAATTATAAGTATTATCTGTCCGAAATCGAAAACGGATTATTCACCGAATTCTTCGGCGCATTTTTTGAGCATATTCCTTATCGGCAGGCCATAGGGACAGCGTTTTTCGCATTCGCCGCATTCTACACAGGCGCTTGCCTTGACCGGAAGCGTCGCATACCTGCCCTTTGCCCAATCGGCCAGGCCATAACGCTCCAGATAGCCTGCAAAGAGAAAAACATTGGGAATGCTTATGCCAACGGTGCAGGGCGCACAATAATTGCAGCGGCGGCAGAAATTGCCGGTCAGAGTCTTTCTTATCTCATCGATGGAGGCCTGCTCGCTTTCGGTAAGGGGCGAATCGTCCTGCCCTGCCTCGGTATTAATCCTGACCTCCTCCGGGCTGTACATTCCCGGGATTGCAATGGTGACATCGGGATTATTGGCGATGTAGCGAAGCGCCGTATGTCCGTCCTCGATAGCGCCTCCTGCCATCGGCTTCATGGCTATGAATGCGATGCCCTTTTCGGTACACTTTTGGAGAAGGTATTCGCACTGGCTTTCAACGATATTGTAGGGGAACATGATGGTCTCGACCCAATCAAGCTCCAGCGCGCGTTCGAACACCTTGAGCGAATGTGCAGTTATGCCAAGGTGGCGAACCTTGCCCTCACACATTGCCTCCATAAGCGCCTCGAGTGCTCCTCCCGGAGCAAGCACGGTGTCCAGCTGCTCCATGCTCGGATTATGCACCTGATAGAGGTCGATATGGTCGGTATGGAGATTGCCAAGGCTTATCTCTATATCCTTTGCCATAGCATCCTTGGTGCGCGCCATGCTCTTGGTCGCGAGATAGAACCTGTCTCGCTTGCCGGTGAGGGCGTTTCCTATGAGCTGTTCACTGATGGTATAGCCCCTTGCGGTATCGATATAGTTCACTCCATGCTCTATAAGCGCATCGATAAGCGCATTGGCCGCCTCCTGATCTATCCTCTGTATCGGAATGCCGCCAAATCCAACCTTGGAAACCTTCATTCCGGTCCTTCCGAACTCTACATACTTCATGTTGATCCTCCGATAATGCAAACCCTGTTACGGATTTGAAATTGTATTCTGACCTATTGATTATAACTCATACCAATAAAAACTTCAACATAAATCGCACGCTGAAGGCAGCATTGTCAGAAGCGTTCGGAATCTAAATATATTTTTATTGGTTTTGAGATTTGCTTGCACGCAATAAGCAAAAGTGTTATAATAATTTGCCAACACCCGACTTGCTCCGCATATTTGCGGGGCCACAAGACCATAAGGAGGTGAAATTAAGTGAATAAGTACGAAAGTCTGTACGTCATCGTGCCTGAACTTAATGAGGAGGAAACCGCTTCCGTAATCGAGAAGTTCAGTGGCATCATCGCTGCAAACGGCGGTGAAATCGAAAAGGTTGATGAATGGGGCAAACGCCGCCTGGCATACACCATCGATTACAAGACGGAAGGTTACTATGTGCTCGTTACCTTCAGCTCACCCGCTGAAGCACCCGCCGAGCTCGAGCGTAATCTGAAGAACGATGAGAGAATCATGCGTTACAAAGTTACCCGTCATCATGCGTAAACCTTGAGAAAGGATACACAATGAACAAGCTTTTTATTATCGGCAATCTTACATCTGACCCGGAGCTGCGCACCACCTCGACCGGTGTGAGCGTATGCACCATGAACGTGGCCGTCAACCGCAGGTTTTCCGGCGCCAACGGAGAGCGTCAGACTGATTTCTTCCGTGTTACCGCATGGAGACAGCTTGGCGAAACCTGCGCACGCTATCTTTCAAAGGGAAGAAAGATCTCCGTAATCGGCGAAGTTACTGCAAGGGCTTATGAGGGCAAGGACGGAACCGTCCGCGCTTCACTCGAAGTAACGGCTGATGAGGTCGAGTTCCTCTCTCCAAGGGAACAGGGTCAGGGCTACCAGCCTGCTCAGGGCTATCAGTCCAATCAGGGTGGTTATCGCCAGAGCTATCCGCAGCAGGGTTTCCAGGGCAGTGCGTCGAGCCAGCAGTCCAATGGTTGGCAGGACAATGCTCCGCATAGCCAGAGCCAGAACCCCTTCGGCGGAGACGATGGTTCATCCTCAAGTTTTGAGGAGATTTCCGATACCGATTTACCGTTCTAAGTTTGCGAAAGGAGTAAAAATGGAAGACCGCAAAATGAGGCCCCGTCCCAGGAAGTCCAGGCGTAAAGTCTGCCAGTTCTGTGTTGATAAGGCTGAGTATATCGACTACAAGGATGCTGCAAAGCTTCGCAAGTTTGTCACCGAGCGCGGCAAGATCATGCCCCGCCGTATGAGCGGTGTTTGCGCTCGCCATCAGAGAGAGCTTGCATCCGCTATCAAGTCTGCACGTCAGGTTGCCCTTCTGCCCTACGTTCAGGACTAATTGAATTTTTCGACCGCAAGGCGGAGTATCAACCGATACTCCGCCTTTTCTTTGTCCTTTATTATCTATTTATCTGCTGCAATAGGCCTTTATCGTCCTGTAAACGAAATCGGCCGTGCCGCTTCCGCCTGCTGCGTCGATGTTTTCGGTGAATTCTCCGCCGCATGCGTACATTTCGCCCAGGCTGATAAGTATATCGTTTGAACACTTATAATAGTGTTCCGAAATGTAGCTTTGCAGCCTGCCGACCTGTGCCAGAACCGCATCGGAATCGGGGCTTTGATCCTTCATGCTTCCAAATTCCGAAAACAAAGCCATCAGTCCTGCGGCAAGGTTACGCTCATCGTCCGCAGTCCTTTTCTTGGACCTTTCCTCAAACTCGGCGTATTCGCCCGTTCCGCCCCACATGGCCTTGGCCTTTGCGGTATACTCATCGAACTTTCCGGTGTCAAATGGTTTGAAATCCATATCGTTTTCTCCTTTCCTTATTTTTTCTGCGAGCTCTATCAGCTCTTCCAGATGCTGCTTTTTGAGAGTCAGCAGCTCAATCTGCTGCTCCAGCGCAGCGCATCTGTCAAAATCCGGGCAGTCCATGATACTCTTGATATCCTTAAGCGGAAATTCAAGCTCCCGGAACAGCAGTATCTGCTGAAGCTTTTCAATCGCTGCTTCATCGTACAGCCTATACCCGGTTTCCGTGTACTCGACCGGTCTCAGCAGGCCCAGTCTATCGTAGTACCTGAGCGCGCGTACGCTGACCCCCGACAGCCTGCTGACATCCGTTACGGTCATCTTTCCTTTATGCATCATCTCACCTCCCGTTCGCTATGACTATACACCCTGACGCCGTGTCAGGGTCAACAGGAATTCTTTTAAGCATAATAATATATTTTTCTCTTTCAAGACAAAAACAAAGTCCCCGATTAAGAGGACTCTGTTTTCAGTCGGTATTCTTTTGAAAGGGGGTTAAAGTAGACTATTAGTGCTTTCTCTTGGATACTGCGATACCGCCTGCAAGGATCGCGGCAACACCGAGTACGCTCAGGCTGACAGCACCTGTTGCGGGAACATCGGGAGTAATGGGCTCAGTGGGCTCATCGGTAACAACGGGCTCGGTGGGCTCATCGGTAACAATGGGCTCAGTGGGTTCTTCTGTAACAACAGGTTCGGAACCGTCAGGTACGAAAACTGCGATCATCTCGTAAGCATTCCTCGGTTCATATTCGTAACGCGGATCGGTGGAGATCTCGTTGCCGTCGTTATCAACCCAGTTTACGAAGCGATAGCCCTCTTGGGGAACTGCTTCAAAGAAATTGATTGCGCCCCATGTCTCGGGATCGACTTCAAATCCGACAGCCACATAGCCGTTTCCTTCGGATTCGAGAGAGACGATATATTCGCCGTCCCACTCGTTGTTGACATGCCAGAAGATATTGGTAAGCATGTTGCCGGTGCAGTAGAACTGTGCTAGTTCGCAGGCAGCGGATACATCGATTTCGGTAAGATTATTGTTCATGCACTCAACGGCGATGAGCTTATCACAGCCTGCAAGATTGAGCGTTTCAAGCTCACAATCGTTTACGATAACGAATTGCATCCACGGGCAATTGGTGAAGTCAAGTTCCCTGATGGGGTTGTTGCTGCAATTCAGCTGGTAAAGACCGGTGCAGCCGGTCACATCAAGCTCGGTGATTCCGGTATTTGCACAGTCGATCTGAAGATTGCTGTCGCAGGTGGGAAGCATCAAATATTCAAGGGGCATATCCCTGCAAGTGAGTGCGGTTATGCACTCGCTGTTGCGCATGTCAACCCTGGTGATATTGGTGCCGGTAATATTTATTTCATTGACGGAGCGCAGGCGAGTGAAATCTATGTCGTCATCGCCGATGCCGGTATTGTTGACATTGAGAATTCTAAGCTGGAGGTCAAAAGCGGATATGTCCAGATCTTCGATCTCGGGATTGTCTGAAACATTGAGAACCTCAATTGCCCCACAGTCTGCAAGTCCAACAATACCGTCAGAATTCAGATTGTTGCCGAAAGCATCAAACTGAACCATGTTGTAGCAGCAGGAAACATTGATGGATTCCAGATTGGCATATGCGATATGAATTGCGTTAAGGCCTAAACAGAACGAGAAATTCGCGCTGGGAATGTCGCAGCCGGAAAGGAACACGCTTCCAAGGTATTCACATTCGCTGAAGTCGATATTTCCCTCGAGTCTGCAGGAAAAGCCGTTGTCCAATGCAACAAAATGCATTTCTCCGTCGATCTCTTCCCAGTAGGCGCCATAGCTGGTGGTTCCCCAAGGATACTCAACGCTGTAAAGCCATGTTGCGGGATCTTCGGGAGTATAAACACCGGGATTGATTGCTTCGCCGTTCTTAACACCGGAAGAATTGACGGTTTCCATGAATACAACGAGCTTTTGATAATCGTTGTCATTGTAACCCGCCGGTGTTGCAAAATCAGCGGTCGTTTCCGCAAACGCTGGTTTGGGCATAAGGGAAACTGCGGACATGAGGAGCGCTGCTGCCATAACTGCAACTGTCATAAGGGCAACGATCTTCTTTTTTGTGGCCTTCATAATGTACCTCCTATTATTAATGAATTCGATATGTTTGCGTACACAAAACATTCGCAATTCATTGGTATGCATAAATTATATCTTTTTGAGAGGCGCTTGTCAATAGATTTTTTGGAAAAAATATGCTATCATATCATTAAGAAAAAAAGAAGGGAGAGAAAACTTTGCTGCATTTTGAACCGCTTCCGCTGTTTGAGGCGTATTCCTTTCTTAAGAACATGGCAAACGGATTCTCTGTTGAGGAATTCTTTGACCGTCTCAGCCATCGTCATCCTGCCGCGCGTGAAATCTATGCCGACTATTGCAGCAGCATAAAAATGCTCTATAAGCGTTTGTTCAGCGTTTTGAACGATGATGCCGCGGCAACCGTCGAGAGACTGTTCACACCGCTTTCTGCAGGCGCAAAAGCAAATCGCCTTGATACTCCCTGCCTTTGCTCGCTGTTTATAGATACGATGGGCGCATTTAGCCGCACCGGCTATGATGAGTTCAAAGAATACCTGTACAACTTTTCGGAGAATGTGCCGGCACTTATAATAGAAAGCATTTCCGGCGAACAGGTGACGGGCGAATGCGATGCATCTATGGTTTTTGATGCCGTAACCGCTTCTGCACTGCCGCAGAAGAGCAAGAACAATATCATTGCAGCTGCGCTCAATCCGAGTAAATTCATAGATTCATTTGTCGAACTGCTTATCCTTGTAGCCGAGGAATTTGAGCGATGCGAAGAGATATGGTCGCCCTTTATTCAGCTTTTCAGGGACGATTATCAGGGCTTCGATTCCGACGCGAACATGCTAAAAAGCAAGTTGGATTATTCGTGCGATGAAAAGAGCGAGTTCAGCATCTTCCCGCTGGTCACGGCATTCTATCACTGTGAAGTATCCACCTGCGTTCCGAAACCCGACGAAAGCAAGCTGACAACTGTAATTATCGGCGTGCTTTACGACACCTTCCAGCGGCAATCCGAAATCAGCGGTGCCGACGAAAACGAGGTTGCGCGCCTAATGAGCATTTTGGGCGAACCAAGCAGATTCAAAATCATTCTCAGGCTAATGAACGGCCCGGCATATGTCGGTGAACTTGCAAAATGCGTGAACCTCGCTCCATGCACGGTTTCACAGCACTTGAGCGTTCTCACCGGAGCAAAGCTCGTTACTTCCGTTGACAGCGGCAGGCGTGTCTATCTTTCAATTAACCACGAAAAGGTTGATAAATTCGTGGATGCGTTATACTCGATGCTAAGATCAAAATAACCTGTTGGTTATCCGGACAGGAACAAAACCAATGCAAAATGAGCCCATCAGACAGCGATGGGCTCTTGCTATATTTTCTTCGGTGTATGGGGCATGTGCATCCCATTCCGCACAATGATCGATTGTTAATTGAATGCCGAGTATGTTTTTACAAGCTCGAGGATCATATCCGTACACTTGTCCATTCCTTCAACGGTAACATGCTCATAAGGCCCATGGCAGGCAAAATCGCCCGTACCGAGGTTTGGACACGGCAGGCCCATAAAGCTGAGCCTTGCTCCGTCGGTACCGCCGCGGATGGGCTGTACACGGGGTTCGATGCCGACCGATTTTGCAGCAGCTACTGCGTTGTCTATCAGGTGCATGCAGGGCTTGATCTTTTCGACCATATTCCTATACTGATCGCGCATTTCCAATGCCACCGTTCCTTCTCCGTACTTTTCGTTGAGGATCTTTACGGCATGTATAAGTGATGCCTTTCTTGCGCTCATCATCTCGCTGCTGTGGTCACGGATGATATAGCTCATATCGGCATGTTCAACGCTTCCGCTCATATCGGTGAGATGGAAGAAGCCCTCGTATTTCTCAGTATTTGACGGTATCTCGCATGGAAGCATGGAGTTCAGCTCCATGGCGACAAGCAGGGCGTTTATCATCTTGTTCTTGGAGTCGCCGGGATGAATGTTGAAGCCGTTGATCCTTATCTTTGCGCCGGCGGCGTTGAAGTTCTCATACTCTATTTCGCCTTCGCAGCCCCCGTCAACGGTGTAGGCAAAATCCGCGCCGAAGCGTGCAACATCAAAATTATCTGCGCCCGAGCCGACTTCCTCATCGGGGGTAAAACCGATCGAAAGTCTGCCGTGAGGAATGTTTTCAGTTAAAATCCTCTCAACTGCGGTGATTATCTCCGCAATGCCTGCCTTGTCGTCGCCGCCGAGCACGGTCGTTCCGTCGGTAACGACAAGGGTCCTGCCTTTGAGAGAGGGCAGATGCGGAAACTGCTCTGCGGTCAGACTTCTTCCGCTTTCGCCAAGAACTATTGTTCCTCCGTCATAGTTTTCGATAAGGCGCGGCTTTACATTCTCGCCCGAGAAGTCCGGTACGGTATCCATATGTGCGATGAAGCCGAGTGCAGGACGGCTTTCATAACCCTTGGTCGCAGGGATATGACCGTAAACATAGCACTTGTCATCCACTTCCGCATCCTCAACCCCAAGTGCGCGAAGCTCGCTGACCAGCATCCTCGCAAGGTCGAATTGCCTTTCGGTGGTCGGTACGGTAGAACTTTCCTCACTGCTGGCGGTATGAACGACTACATAGTTCAAAAATCTTTCGTATGCTTTCATGTTGAAATCTCCTTTCGGAATCTGCGAATCCATTATAGCATAAACAAAGCGGCATTGCACCCGAAAGTTTGCATAGCCGCCAAACACATTCACTATTTTGGGAATCGAACCGATACGGTAGTACCCACATTTTCTTCGCTTTCAAGCCGGATCTCGGCTCCATACAGCATTGCGACGCGCTTGACTATCGCAAGCCCCAGTCCCGTGCCTCCATCACGCTTGCTCCTGCTCTTATCGACGCGATAGAACCGTTCAAACACCCGATCCCTTGCTTCGCTCGGAATGCCTATTCCCGTATCGGCGACGGCAAAGATAATGTTTGCTTCGGTGTTTTTTACGGAAACTGCGACGCTTCCGTCAGTTTTATTGTATCTTACCGCATTGTCTATAAGGTTGAATACGAGTTCGTCAAGGCGTTTTCTGCTTCCGGTTACATAGCAAGGTTCTCCGTCGACCGTTACAGAAACTCCCATTGAGTCCGCTATCGGGTTCAGCCTTTCAACGTTTTCCTCCGCAAGCTCCAAAATATCGACCTGTTCCGCATCCTCTTCCTTTTCTGCGCTGTCAAGCTCGCTCAGCCTAATGATGTCGCCAACCAGGCCCAAAAGCCTAAGAGCCTCCTTGCGTATCTTCCCCGCAAAGTCCTGAACGTCCTCAGGCTTGGCTATCCCCGTTTCGATCATCTCAGCATAGCCGGATATTCCTGTTAGCGGAGTTTTCAGCTCGTGCGAAACATTGGCAGTAAACTCACGCCGAAGCATTTCCATATGCTGCTGCACATAACGATCCTTCTCCATCTGCTCCGCAAACGGGCGCAGCTCCGGGTACGGCATTTCCGTCGCGTCCGGATTGCTCGACAATTTTTCTATCGGTTCAACCAGCCTGTCGGTCAGAATTTTTGCCATTATTAGAGCTATCACGACGACCACAAGGCTTAGCGCCAGCATCAGCGGAAGCGCATCGCCGATGAAACTGTTTATCCCGGATGCGAACATTGAGACACGCAGAATCATTCCGCCGTCCAGCCTGAGCGCATAGTAGTGCATATCCAGCCCGTTGGCTTCGGATGTCCTGACAGCATAGCCGCTTCCGTCTTCAAGTGCGGAAACCACCTCCGGACGGTTCAAATGGTTATCGCTGATAGCGCTTTCCATCGAATCGAATAACACATCACCGCTTTGGCCGATAAGTGTAATCCTTATGCCTTCGGGCGTATTCTGCTGCAGTCTTTCGATATAATCTTCTTCACTGCTGAATCCGGCAAGAAGCTCTGCGCACTGGGCAAGGCTCCCCTTCACGGACGCCCTTATGGTGTTCAGATATATGAACGCGCATACCGCAACGCTTATGACCTCCACAACGAGCGCAAGTATCGCAAGCCGCAAAAAAACCTTTCTCTTCATTCCTCCACCAGCTTGTATCCAACGTTTCGAACAGTCTTTATCATGCCGCCGCAGTCGCCAAGCTTCCTTCTGAGACTCGTTATGTGCATGTCCACGGTTCGGGTCTCAACGCTGCTGTCCGTATCCCATACGAGCTCCAGCAGCTTATCACGGCTCAGAACTATCCCCCTATTGCGTACAAGGGTGTACAAAAGCCTGTACTCCTTGTAGGTCAGCGAACAATCCTTTCCGCGTACGGTGACGCTGTGCGCTTCGTCGTCGATTTCTATTCCGCCGAAGCTCAGCTTTTCCGCCTGCTTGGGTTTTTGAGCCCTCCTTAATACCGCATTAACCCTCGAGATAAGCTCCATCACGCCGAACGGTTTGTTTATGTAATCATCTGCGCCGCCGTCAAGGCCCTTTACGGCATCGAATTCAGTATCCCTTGCGCTGACGATAATCACCGGTATGGCCTTCGTCTGCTCGTTTGTCTTCAGCTTTTTCAGCAGGCTCATCCCATCCTCTCCCGGAAGCATGAGATCGAGTATTACCAGCTCCGGAGGCATTATGAGGCACTGCGAGATAAAACCCTTGCCGCTTTCAAAGCAGCGCGTTTCGAACCCTCTGCTGTTCAGTGCATAGCTTTCGATATCGCGTATGCTCGCATCATCCTCAACTATGTAGATCATACTCCCTCCAAGATTTATTCTTCAATAATCTTATCGCAGTTCGAATCCTGAATCAAGCTGTATTTTCCCTTGTAGTAGCGATACATCCTGTTGAATTCTTCATCGCGTCCGCTCAAAAGCTCGGCGCTGTAAGCGTGCGGCTCGAAATTGTCGGATGTTCGTTCGATAACATATAGCGCAATATTGGAACAGTGGTCCGAAATGCGTTCAAGGTTCATAACTATATCGTTAAGAATAAAGCCCTGTTCCGCACCGCATTTGCCCTTGCTGAGACGCTTGATATGAGAGTTTCTTACCTCCAGCGCCAAGCCGTCAACGACCTGTTCAAGGGGTTCGACTTCTCGCGCCATGAGCGGAAGATTCTTGGAGAAAGAAGTCAGCGCCAAA
>ULTO01015305.1_pt1 | contig 25899 bp, 21 predicted proteins | sample 1957601 | NCBI WGS metagenome assembly ULTO01 (sample SAMEA4835734, study PRJEB28245) | human gut metagenome | biome: gut microbiome; material: fecal sample | place: Denmark | collected 2008 | reverse complement strand
CTACTTTTCTTTTCAAAGAAAAGTATGGTCGAAGAAAAGTATGGTGCCTGCTTTTCGGGGAAAAGCAGGCACAAGGGATTTATGTTGTTGCGAGGCGTGACTTTTTCAGCCATTTCACCGTATCCGAAAGGGTTTCTTTCAATGAGCGCGGCGCATAGCCGAGGTCATTTTTTGCGGCTTTTTCGGAAAACAGCGCATTGCTTTGCAGAACACGAACGGCATACGGCGTGAAGAAAAGTTTCTTCTTTTTCCTTATGCTGTTAAGCTCGTAGAACGGCGCGACGATTTTCGCAAGCGCAATGGGAATATACGAAACGACCTTTTTAATACCGGTGTTTTTGGCAACGGTTTCGAGAATATCACGGATTGTGGCATAGTGACCGGAAAGAATATAGCATTTTCCGCGCACGCCGTTTTCCGCGCAGGACACAATGCCCGCCGCGACGTCGCGCACGTCGACGAAGTCATATCCGCCTTTCACGGCAACCGGTAACTTTCCGGCGAGGAAAGACAGGAGCAGCTCCGTAATGCTTCCTCCCGCCGTATCGCCCGGACCTATTATTCCGGAAGGAAGAACGACGCTTGCGTTGAGTGATTTTTTGGCGGCGTTGAGCACGATGCGCGTCGCCATCGCCTTGCTTTTTGCATAATCGCCGACGAGCTTTTCGGGGTCGAACGACTCCGCTTCCGCATCCGCCTCCACGCCCTTCGGTCTTTCCGCAAGAGCATGAACTGAGCTGACGTAAACCAACTTGCCGACTCCGTGAGAAATGCACGCTTTCACAATATTTTTCGTGCCGCCGACGTTGACGTCATAGAGAAGTTTGCCCGGATGGCTGGCAACGGAAACAATTCCCGCGCAGTGTATCACGCAGCTCTGACCGTCTGCGCCGTCAAGGAACGAATCAACGGATGAGGGGTCACAGACATTGCCCGTCAACACGTGTATTCCTTCGGGCAGGCTTGCGGCGAGCGGGTCGTCCTTCAGAACCAGCGCATAAATATCCGCTGTCTGTGTCATAAGTCTTGAAATGACAGCCGTGCCGAGAAAGCCTGTTGCTCCTGTAACAAAGTATTTTGTAAACATCTTTTTACCCTCCTTTTCAAGATAAGTGTTGAATATCTTTCACACTTACAGTATAATAGTAATACAGAGAAATAACAACCGTCAGCTTTTGTGAATCTGAAAGATACCCGACAGCCGTTCGGGCGGTGTTGATTATCTTTGTAAATGTTTTGTTAAGGAAGTTTGTGCAATGAAAAAGACTGATGCGCGCGTTCGTTATACGCAAAAGGTATTGAAGGAAAGTTTTCTTAAGCTGCTTGAAGAAAAACCGGTAAACAAAATAACCGTCAAGGAGGTTTGCGAGCTTGCCGAGCTGAACCGCGCGACCTTTTACGCCCACTATACCGATTGCTTTGCTTTGCTTGAAAGCATAGAGGATGAAATGCTTGAGGGCTTTGAGGAGTCGCTGAAATATATACGCTCCCTTGACGTCACCTCGCTTATGAGCGCCATATATGAAATGATTGAGCGCAACGACCATGCCTGTCGCGTGCTGGTGTTTCACGGCGGCGACAGAAAAATTCTCGGCAAAATGATAGAGCTTGCAAGGGAAAAAAGCATCGACTACTGGCGCGGAGAACTTAAAAATGCCACCGAGGAGGAGTTGGATATGCTCTATATCCACCTTTCAAACGGACTGCTTCACGTCGTGATTGACGGCTACGGCAAATACAGCCGGCAAAGACTTTCCGACTTTATAAACCGCATTGTTGTCAGCACGCTCCGCGCGTTCAAATAAAAAATCCGCATACGAGCGATGCGGATTACGTTTAACGTTATGACCGATGAAAGTGATTCGGGTATTCCCGCGGGCAACGGGAACGAAAAACAATGCGCAATTAACAATCGGGCGGATTTTCATCCGCAGATACGAAAACAACGAGAGGTTACGGATGTATAAGGGAATATTTTGGCGGGCTTTGAGCCGTGACGGGGAGACTGTATGGGTTTGCAAAAAGGTTTTGTGCGACTCCGACGGTGTTCCGACGGAGGCTTTTGTCGGGTTCAGTTCAAAATCGGGCGATAATTTCAATCACAAAGCCGAATGGGAAAAACTCGGCAAAAGTATAACCGGCGGGCATCCTTTCGACTGGTTTCCGCGCGGAAGAGTTGAGATAAAGCGCGGAGAAGCCGTGATATATGCTCACCCCGCGCTCACCGGAGAAGACTGTATCTGCCGGATAAAAGAAGAATTCCGGCTTGATGAAATTCCCGTGCGCGTCATTGCGGACGGCTCGGCACACTATCGCGCGCTCATCTTTGATGCGGCTTTGCGTTCCGACTGAGAAGCGTCCGAAATTCAGAGCAGATTGCTCTGGCTTGCGGCGCGTTCGTAACTTGCGAAAAATCCGACCTGACCGTAAAAGTCCTTTCCGCAGCCGTCACAGCAGAGAAGCTCGTTTTCAAGCTCTTCAATGCGGGCGAGCTTGCCGGAGAGATAGTCCGAAAGACGCTTTCCGCAGGTTTCAAGTCTTGACGCAAGTCCGCCGAGACGCAGGTCGATTACTTCATAGCCCTCCGGCTTTTTTTCCGCAAACCATTCGTCGTAATAAGCGCGACGGAAGTCGTCCAGCTTTTCTTTTGCCACCGCAAAGTCGGAAAGAACCTTTTCAAGTTCCGCTCTGTCGCCGGATTGATATGCCTTTCTTGCCCTTGCGCCGAGCGTGTATTTTACGGAAAGCACGTCGCAAAGTGCTTTTGTCGCTCTGAAAAGATAACCGAAACCCTCGGTATTGACGAGCGGAGCGAGCTTTTCGGAGCATTCCGAATAGAATTTATCCTCGTTGAAATGAACGAGAGAATCATACCTGCCGAGGAAGGGGTCGTTATAAAGCATATACCTTGAAGGGTTTTTCATATAGGGATTTACGCGCCACGCCGATTTTATCTCGCGCGGAATGAGGTCGGGCAGGTCGAGCAGACAGAAATCGTCATAGCCTATGCCGAACATATCCTCAAAGCCCGCCTTGATTTTTTGCAGGTCGTTTTCGCCGTCCGCTTTTCTGGCGGCATAATACATTGCGGGAAGCACGGAAAAGACGGAGCATTCCGCGCCGCCGTCGCCCCACATTGTCATAAAGGCGTTGCGGACGCCCTTTTCGATACAGCTTTCGATTGCGGGATTTATCACTCTGAGCGACTCGTTGTTGTGCGGCGTAAAGCCTGTCCATGTCCATATTCCGCCGGCAAACCACGTTTTGTCCGAAAGAAGCCGGTGATTATCAAACATTATGTCATATTTTTTCTTGTCTATCGAATAATAATCCCAGTAAACAACGTTCATGCCGTCCGGCACCATTGAACGTTCTTTTTCGGTTATGACGATTTCGTCTGCCCAGTAGTTGCCGCCCGTTGCAAAACGGAAAAACATATCGCTCCACATCATCGGCTCAAAGCCGTGCGAACGCGCGATTTTATTCACTCTTTCCATATGTCTGCGCAGAATATCGTATCTGTCCGTATAGCCGTGAATATCCAGATATTTTCCGAGACCGACCATATGCGCCTCGTCCATGCCGATATTTATTCTGCGTGAGGTGAACGACTTTTCACACGCCGAAAACATTTTGTCTATGAGAGCGTACACTCTTTCGTCGTCGGCGAGAAGAATATCGTTTACGTCAAAGAGAGGGGAATACGGATCCTGTGCGCGGAGACGGGCAAGATGAGCGAGCGTCTGTATGCAGGGTATAAGCTCCACGCCGCGAGCCCTTGCGTAAGCGTCGAGACTGCGAAGCTCGCTCTGCGTATATCTTCCTCTGAAATAGCCGAAATACGGTTCGCCGTCCACCTCATACGTATCCTCCGTGTAGAGCAGGAGGGCGTTATAGCCCATTTCGGACATTATATCAATAAATTTTTCAATTGACGCGGCGGTATATACGGCGTTGCGGGAACAGTCTATCATTATTCCGAACGTATCAAAATTTTTCATAGGGACAAAAAGCCTTTCTTTTTTGTTTACGGCTTAATTATAACGATTTTTTGCGGATATGTCCATCTATTTTGAAAAAAATGTTTGAAAACGGACAAAGTGTTTACAAATGCGGAGGATTATGATAAAATACTGTCAACAAAAACTTATAAGAGGACAAAAATGAAAACGGAAAATAAATCAAAGCTGATAAAAGACGTCATAATGATGACGGTCGGCACGCTTATAACGGCGTTCGGCGTTTACTTTTTCAAAATACCGAACAATTTTTCAACGGGCGGAATGAGCGGTATCTCAATTATACTCGGTAATCTTATAAAAGGAGTAAGTCCGGCAAACTTTATCCTGATACTGAACATTGTTTTCATGATACTCGGTTTTGCCTTTGTCGGCAAGGATTTCGGCTGGAAAACGATATATTGCAGCCTGCTTTTTTCGGGTGCGGTTCAGCTGCTCGATATAATCGTTCCGATGACAAAGCCGTTTACGGATCAGAGAATGCTTGAGCTTGCCTTTGCGGGAATAATCCCCGCAATCGGAACGGCGATAACCTTCAAATATGGCGGAAGCACGGGCGGCACGGACATAATCGCGATGATACTCCGTAAACACATAAAATCGGATATAAGCATTTCAATGATGATTGCCGACGCGATAATCGCAGCTTCGACAATATTCTTTATAAACGTCGAAACGGGACTTTATTCAATTCTCGGTATGCTTCTCAAATCATTTATGGTTCAGGCGGCGATCGGCGTTATCAACCGCAGAAAGACCCTGCTGATAATTACGTCAAAGCCCGATGAGGTTCAGGAATATATAACGAAAACGCTGCACAGAGGAGCGACCGTCTGGAACGCCTCCGGCGCATTTACGCATGAGAACAAAACGGTGCTCTTCGTTGCAATGACGCCGTATCAGGCGGCAGAAGTACGCGATTATACAAAGAAAATCGACGACAGAGCGTTTGTCACGGTGCTTGACTCAAACGAGGTTTACGGAAAAGGGTTTATGTCATTTTCGGACAACGTGTAATATAAAAAAACAACGCCTCCGCGGGAGGCGTTGTTTTTTTGTCATATATTTTCGAGGGCGATATCAATATCGAATTCAAATTCGTCGTCCTTGAAGCGATACTGCTCCGGCAGGCGGGGACCGCAGCTGTGCGAGCCGATACCGCCGACCTTGTAATCAAGGAGAAGGAAAGTCGACTTTGATGGAACAAGCTCGAAGTCGTGCGCTGCTGCTTCGAGCATTTCGGGGGAGAAATGCAGAGCGGAGAACTCAAAGCCCCTGCCGCTTGCCGCAAGCGAGGTTTTGCCGTTTGAAACCGTAACGAAGTCCGCGCCGTAGTGGTTGCCGCACTCCTGCGGATGAATCATATGCTCAAGCTGATCCTTTACGGTTGATTCGAAGACATCGTAATATGCGTGGTTTCTGAAATCTATATAGCACGATTCTGGACCCATTGCCGCATAACGGAGCTTTTCAAAGCCCTTTTTCAGCTCAAGCATAAGAGCGAAGCGGGGCATATAGTCAACGTCTGCGTGCTCCGGCTTTTCCGCGTGAATACGAACGGAGAGCTTTCCGTCGGTTACTTTATACGTTGTTTCCGTTCTGTAAAGCGGGAAGACAGAGGGGGCGCCGAATGTGCCGACAAAGGTTACGCCCGCGCTTTTTCCGTCGCAGAAGGTTTCTGCGGAATAGACGTTGGTTTTGCATTTATGGACGTGTCTGTCCTTCCAGTGCTTTACGATATACATATCGTTGTCCGTCGGGGCGCGCCATGCCGTATAGCGGGAGGGAGCGGCGAGAACGTTTTCTCCGTCGTCCGCCGAAAGGGAAACTATCGAGGCTGTCGAAAGATCGACCTGTACCGCCAGTCCGTCGCTTTGGAGAGTTGCGTATCTTCCATCGCACAGAAGCGAAGCGATTGCGCTTGACGCCGGAGCGGCATTGCCCGCTTCCGTATGCTCAAGCTCAAACTGCGCCCATGCGGCGGTTTCGCCCTTCTTTGCGTATTCCGTGCCCGTCTTGTATTTTACGGAGAACATGACGAACGTTCTCTTAGTATAGTTTTCTTTTTCAATGAAAGCGATTTGCTTTTTGCCGTGCGGAGCGATGTCAAGCGGGATGACCGTCTCCTCGCCTTTTTCGCCTGCCGCGTGCGGGTGCTCGAATACGCATTCGAAGAGCGACGAGAGGTTTACGAAATCCAGCGTGTTTTCAGCCGTTATCGCATAGCCACCTTCCGTCTTTTCCATAGAAAATCTGACGGGCGTTATGACCTGCTTCAGCTCTTTGAGGGCGAGGTGCGGCGTTCTGTCAGGGAAGCACAGTCCGTCAACGCAGAACACTCCGTCGTTCGGGAAATCGCCGAAGTCGCCGCCGTAGAGCCAGCCGTCCTTACCCTTTACGGCGTGATCTGCCCATTCCCAGACGCAGCCTCCGCAAAGGCGCGGATACTTATATATAAGGTTCCAATAGTCCGAAAGGCCGCCGGGACCCATGCCCATCGAATGGGCATATTCGCACATATAATACGGGCGAGGGTCGCCCTTTTCGTTTATGCCCGCTTCTTCAAGCGTTTCGAGATACGGATACATAGTGCTGACGATATCGACGCACGGGTCAACATCCGTTATTTCTTTGTGATAAAGCGTGTTTACGGACATCGTGCCTTCATAATGGAGCAGACGGGAGGAGTCTCTTTTGTGAACAAGGTCTGCCATTTTGCGATGGTTTTCACCGAAAAGGCTTTCGTTTCCGAGCGACCACATTATAACGCACGGGCTGTTCTTGTCGCGCTCGACGGTGCGATGAATTCTGTCAAGGTACGCTTTTTCAAAGAGGGGATTGTCCGATATGAGGCAGCTTGAATCAACTCCGCGCATTGCTCTTTCCGTGCCGTGAGTTTCAAGGTCACACTCATCGACAACGTAAAAGCCGAGCCTGTCACACATGCGGTAAAATTCCGGCGCGGCGGGATAATGCGATGTTCTTATGCAGTTTATGTTGTTCTGTTTCATAAGGAGCAGGTCGCGGAGGAGCTCTTTTTCCGTCATACAGTAGCCCTTGCTTTCCGTTGTGTCGTGACGGTTGACGCCCTTCAGCTTGACGGGTGTGCCGTTTATACACAGCACCCCGCCTTCCTTTACGGAAACCGTGCGGAAGCCGAAGGGAATTTCAATATGCTCGCCGTTGCAATCGACGGAAAGCGTATAGAGATTCGGTGTTTCGGCTGTCCAGAGAAGGGGAGAGTTTACGTTCTCCGCCGGGAGCTTTTCGCCGCTCGGAGAGATGATTTCGGCGTGCGGGGTCGGGCAGTCGCCGAAAAGGTCAAAGTCGACGGTAAATCTGCCGTCTGCGTCGGCGTGAATGAATATATCGCGGATGTGCGCTCTCGGTCGACGGAGGAGATAAACGTCGCGGAATATGCCGTTATAGCGCAGGCAGTCCTGATCTTCAAGATATGTTGCGTCGCTATAAGTATACACCTTGACGGCGATATCATTTTCGCCCTCGGAGACGAGATCTGTTATGTCAAACTCCGCTTGCAGGCGCGAACCCTTTGACATTCCGGCGTATTTCCCGCCAATATAGACCTCAAACATAGAGCAGACGCCGTCAAAAACAAGATATGTTCTCTCGTCTGTTCTGGGCGAAGAGAAGGTTCTGTGATAAATGCCGACGGGGGTATCCGCCGCTATATTCGGAATATCAAACGGAATGGGATAATTTACATTTGTATACTGCTTCTGACCGTAGCCATAGCACTGCCAGCATGACGGAACGGGAAGGGTATCCGCATATCTGATGGCGGAAATGTCATCCGGAAGGTCAAATACCGTATCGAAATAGGCAAAATCCCATTTTCCGCAGAGAGACTGAACGCATTTCGGCTTCAGAATCCCTTTTGAAATTCGCTCTGGAATAAAATACGCTCTCGGCTCAAGACGGTTTTCGCCTGTGTTTTGCGGGTCAAAGGAAACGAGTTTTTTCATAAAAATTCTCCTTAATTATATTTCTATCGAATCTGGGTCGAGCTCGTCGGGATTGCGCTCCGGCGCGGAAATGTGTGCGGTGTCAATCAAATCGCCGATTTTTCCGTTTGTGCCGGATATCGCGCCGAGAACGGAAAGATATGTTCTGATAATCTCTCTCGGGGTCACAAGATCCTTTGCGACATTCCCGGAAAGGACTTTATAGAGGAATGCGCGCATTTCTTCGTCGGTTACCCCGGTTTCTCCGTAATACATTCCGTAAAGCACGGTGACGCGCTTTATGAGAGCGAGAAGCTCGTCCTCGGAAAGCTGCGCAAGCCTTATGACGGGGCCCGAAAGATTTGACGGAACAAAATTTTCAGACATTGCAAACACCGTATCGGAAAGACGGGAGCGGAGCGCTTCATAGCTGAAAAGCCCGCGTCTGCCGTCTTCAAGGAATTGCGGTGTGCCGGCAAAAATAACGCCGAGTCCCTCTGCTTTTCCCTGCATTGTATCATTATATATCGAAAGAATTTTTTCATAATTGTTTTCCCGGGAAATTCTGTTCGGTATCTTATAAAGGTTTACACATTCGTCTATGAGGATTATCAGTCCCTTATAGCCGATTTTCCTTGAAAACGAGGCGAGGAGCTTTATATAGTCATACCAGTTTGAATCGTCTATTATCGCCGTAACGCCGAGGGCTTGCCTTGCCTCCGTTCTTGTCTTGTATTCGCCGCGGAGCCAGCGCATACAGGCGCTTTCAAGCTCGCCGTCACCGCTTTCATAGGCTTTATAAAACGTCGATACTACGCGGGCGAAGTCAAACGAGCCGATACCCGTTTCGAGCTCGCGCATAACGGCAAAGATCCGTTTTGAAACCTCTGAGGAAAACGCCTCGCCATCGACGGAAAATCCGTCCGCCGCAACGTCCTCCTTGACGGAAGATATCCATCTGACAATCACCTGCGAGAGCGCACCTCCGTCGCCGGAGGTTTTGGAGGACAGGTTTTTAATCAGCTCTCTGTACGTCGCAAGTCCCGCACCGCCGGAAGCTGAAAGTCGTCTTTCGGGGGAGAGGTCTGCGTCGGCACAGAGGAAGCCTTTTTCGCAGGCGTAGCTGCGGAGCAACTGCAAAAGAAAGCTCTTTCCGCTGCCGTACCTGCCGATTACAAACCGCGTAAACGCACCGCCGTCGGCGACCGTGTCAAGGTCGCGGCAGAGGGAAAGAATTTCATTATCCCTGCCTATGACAATATACGCCGCGCCCGTCCTCGGAACAACGCCCGCCGAAAGGGACGAGAGCAGAGCCGAGAGAATTCTTTTCGGTATTTTTATATCGTTTTCGGGCATTATTTATCCTCCTTATATGTTATCCCGATGATGCCGAGAGCATATCTGACGTCGTCGAGGTAGTCATCGAGAATGGTGAAGTCATCATCTATGAGTATATCACCTGTTATGTCAAATGCGGTTTCGTTTATCAGCCTTGCGGCTTCCTCCGGCATTATCGAATGTTTTTTGCAGAAATTTTTCATTTCTCCGCAGACTGCCGCCGCGATCGCCTGCCTTATCGGGGCGTCAAGCGCCGAAAGCACAGTGCAGTATTCGTTGCCTGCCGCCGCGCAGGGAAGCTTTGCTGTGTGCCGCGCCGCCTCGCCGCTCTGCGGCGAGGGAGGCGCGCTATGCGCCGCATTTTCCGGTTCTTCCTCCGTTTCCGCTTCAAGCAGCATTGCCGTTTCCCAGGCGGATTTTTCAATGCGCATAGCGCGCCCGATATCGGCGGAGCCGGATTGGCGCGGCATATAATAGCGCATATAAGGGGCATCGTCATCCGAGGTTATGATCTTTTTCTTTGCGCGGCGGTCGGGATAGAAGCCGTCAAAATATTCCGCGATCGCGCTTTTGCATACTTCCGGCAGCGACTGCACGGAATAGCGGGATTTGATCCCCATTGCGGCGCGAAGCTCATTTTCGCAAGCTTTGATGACAGCCGAGCAGAGCTGATGATATTCTCTGCTTTTCCGCAGTGAGAGGGAAGTAATTTTGATTTTGTATTTTACGCCGACATATGCAACCGCTCCCGAAAAGCTGTCGCGCAGGTCGTGCGAGAGAGCAAGAAATCCATCGGGTATGTCTCCGGAAAGAAACGCTTTTACGGCAAGCGTAGCCGCCGCGGGAATGTGACTGTCATATTCCACCCTGTGCTCCGCATAAAAGCGGCTTTTTTTATAGTCACAGGATGAGAAGCGCGAAACGGATTCGGATGAAAACGCCCCGCTTTGCGGATCCTCGTAAAATTCGGGAAATGACAGCTTCTGTATTGCCTCGCCGCAAAAATCAAAGACGGAGGCGGGCGGGGCTGTGTGCCGGATAAGACAGTAATCACAGAGCCATTCGCCGATGTATTTGTCAAGATAGGGATAGGTGTCCCTGTATGCTTTCCAGAGCCCCGCAATCATTTCCGCGCCCTTTTCAGCGGGGATTAGCTCCGGAAGATTGATTATCTCATAAAGCAGGAGAAATATATAACTGCTGTCAACCGGAGGGTACTCTCCACTGCGGACGAGTTGCCTGAAATACAGATAAAAGTCAAGCTGGCTTTGCGAAAGCTGATCATATTGAGGGGTATACGCAAAAAATCTTTCGGGCGGGCAATGCTTTCCTTCGACGGAAAACAGTTTTGCGGCTTCCGAATGAAATTTTGAATAGAACGAGAAATTTGCCGGCCAGGGCTCCAAGGTGACTTCCTTTATGAGCGAATGCTCGGGAGAATACGAAACGCTCTCTCTTGCCGGCGGAGACGGACGCTTTCCGACGGTCGGAACGGGTGCGCCCGCACCTTCCTCATCGCCCGTTTCAACTGTTACCGGGGAGATGTCGCTTTCCGGCTTTTTTATATACGTTCTCTTCGGAACAAGTTCGGACAAAGTCCAGAAATCATCGTTTCTATCGGTGTTTTTTGCCATAAGCGAAGCCCTCCTCCCATTTGTTTCTGTATCATATAATTATATCACGGAAAAGAAAGACTGTCAATCACCTGCTCATTTCTTTGTCCTCTTTTCAAAAAAAATCTTGTTATTTCGGCGGGAGTTGTGGTATAATGGTCTGTGTAAAAATATCGATTATTACCGAAGGGAATGATTATTATGGCAGGATACAGAAGAGCGCGCGTAAATGACGAGGTCGGACGTGTGGTTGCGGAGGCGATACGCTCCGTGAAAGACCCGAGGGTCGCGGGCGAGCTTATAACCGTTACCCATTGCGACGTTTCAGGTGACCTGAAATATGCAAAGGTATATTTTTCCGTTCTCGGCGCGGATTCCGAAAAGATAAAAGAGATTAAAAAGGGACTGTACAGCGCGGCGGGGTTTATCCGTCATACGGTTGCGGAAACGCTTAATATGCGCGCAACGCCCGAATTCAATTTTGAATATGACGACGCGATAAAGCGCGGAGCGGATATTTTTGAGCTCCTCAAAAAAACAGGCGTTTCATCCGATGAAGAAAAGGAGGACGCAGGTGACGGCGAGCAATAATATAACGATAAACGGCATACGCAAGGTTCTTGAAAGAAACGACAATTTCCTTATATTCATGCACGAAAATCCCGATTCGGATACGATCGGCTCGGCACTTGCGCTCGTGCTGACGCTCCGCTCCGTCGGAAAGAAAGCATATATGGTCTGTTGCGATAAGATTCCGCAGTCGCTTATGTTTCTGACAGAGGGCAAGCGGTTTTTCGGAATCGAGGATCTGCCCGCGGACTTCACGCCGAAATTCCTGATTTCCGTCGACATTGCCTCGCCCAATCAGCTTGGAAAATATCATTATCTTGCGGCGAAAATAGACCTTGCCCTTGACCACCATTCGTGTCATGACGATCTCGCAATTTACAGGTTCGTTGACCCTGAGGCGGGCGCCTGCGCTGAGATAGTATACAGAGTTATAAACAGGATGATCCAGGGCAAGATACCGGAAAGAACGGCGTCGCTGCTTTATGCCGCGCTTGCTGCCGATACGGGCGGCTTCCGCTATGCGAACACAACGCCTTATACCCACAAGATTGCGGCGAAATTGATTGAATGCGGCGCAAACCATTTTCAGATATGCCGCAATCTTTTTGAAATGAAAAGCAAGACCGCCCTCGCGGCGGAGGCATTTGCCATGGAGCATGTGAAATATCTCTGCGGCGGCAAGATTTCGTATGTTAAGATTACGGAAGCGGACAAGGCGAGTGGCGGCTTTGAGGACGAGGACACATATGACGTGATAAACGTTATCAGACGTGCGGAGGGCGTAAAGGTCGCTCTGCTTGCAAGAGAAAGAACGCCCGGCGTTTTCAAAATATCGACAAGGTCGACGGGCGATATCGACATGGCAAGAATCTGCGCGATGTTCGGTGGCGGAGGACACGTCGGCGCGGCGGGGTGTAGCGTTCCGGCGGATGAGGTCGACGGTGCGATAGAAAAAATAATTAAGGAGTGCGGCTTTGAAAAATGAAATACCGAAGGGAGGCGTCCTGCTGCTGTATAAGCCGGGCGGAATAACCTCCCATGACGCGGTGGCAAAGGTTCGCCGTCTCTATGGAACCCGTAGCGTCGGGCATACCGGCACCCTTGACCCGATGGCAACGGGACTGCTTATAATGCTTGTCGGCAAAGCCGTAAAGGCTTCCGACTATGTCACCGCGCAGGACAAGATATACGATGCGGAGATGAAGCTCGGTATCATGACAGACACGGCAGATATAACAGGGAACATCTTGTCCCGAAGCGACGATATCCCGCCGAGAGATGAAGTCATTTCCGCAGCGAAGAGCTTTGTCGGCAGATATATGCAGGTTCCGCCTATGTACAGCGCGATAAAGGTCGACGGGAAAAAGCTTTATGAGCTTGCCCGCGAGGGAAAAACCGTTGAGCTCGAACCGAGGGAGCTTTTCATATCGTCTATCGACATCGAAGGCGAGGACGACACATACAGAATGAGAGTTGCCTGCTCGAAGGGGACCTACATACGCACGCTCTGCGAGGACATCGGCAAGAAGCTCGGTTGCGGCGCGACTATGAGCGCGCTTTGCAGGTATTCGTCCGGCAATTTCACAATTGACGACGCGCTGACGCCCGATGAGCTTGAAGTCCTCTCTCCTGAGGAGCGGACGGCTCGCCTTATCCCCGCGGAAAACCTTTTTCCGGATCTTGAAAGCGTCACGCTGCCCGATTTTTATGCAAGGCTTTGCCTTTCGGGCTGTGAGATATATCAAAAGAAAATCGGCACGCGCTTTGATACGGGCGAGCGAGTGAAGGTTTATACAAAGGACGGCTTTGTCGGCGTCGGCGAGGTAAAGGATTATCCGGATGGCACGGCGATAAAGCTGTTTATGAGGGTTGTCTGAAGGAGAAAAAATGATAGGACTTGAAGGAAAAACGCTCCGCTCGGAGCGGCTTTCGTATCGCCTTATGCGAGACAGCGACAGTAGCGCGCTACGCCGTATCATCTCGTCTCCGGAGGTGTCGCGCCCCGCGGGGTTTCTTCCCGCGAAGAGCGACGAAGAGTTTTCCCGTTTCTTTGAGGAAATAACAATGTATAAGACCTGCGTCGCGGTGCTTTCGGGCGACGCGCTCGTCGGCTATGTTCATGTCGGAAAATACAGGGTCGATTCTCCCGCGTTTGAGGGGAAATCCTGCGTCGGACTCGGCTTTGCCTTCGGACGCGAGTATTGGGGCAAGGGCTATGCGACGGAGGCGGTGAAAACAGTCACCGGGTATCTTCTTTCGCGCTTTGACTGTTGCTTCGCCGACTGTTTTGTCGAAAACGTCGCCTCTGCCCGCGTAATAGAAAAGTGCGGGTATAAGTATATGGAAGATTACACGATGTTTTTTGAAGCGCTCGGAGAGGAACACACCTGTCACAATTATTTTCATATGTAAAGAAAATCCTCCTCAGACGGGAGGGTTTTTTGCTATTACGGCGAAGGAAACAAATACAAATGAGGCGAAGGCGACCGTTGGCAGACAGCCGTTTTTTTCTTTGCACAGGCGGACGGCGGAGAAAAAGTCGACGGAAAGCCGCACGAGAAAAAGCGTCCAGAAAAAGACGGATATAAGTCCGTTTTTTGAGCTCTCGGCGGCGGAAAACGGGATATAGAGAAGCGTTCCGAGAAGCGCACCGACCATGGATGACAGAAGCGGCTCAAGTCCTTTCTTTTCCGCGGAAAGTGAGGGCGATGGGTCGCTTTCCGTTTCGCACACCTCGGCGCAGAGCAGCAGCGGGGTGGAGGGGAAAAAGAGCGGGGAAAGAGACCCCCCGGAAAAGAGCGAAAGCGACACCTTCATATACGGAACGGAGGTCAGCAGAACGACGGCAAAGATATACGGCGCAAGCTCCGCAAGCCTGCCGACGAGCTTTATTCTGTACGCTATGAAAACCGCTATCGCGACGAGCGAGAACGTAAAGACGAGAGGCTGCACGCCGCTTTTGTCGACAGATGAGAAGAGATAAAGCGAGAAAATGTCACATGACGCCGTCACAGCGGAACAGACGGCGAGGAGCGTGCGGAACGATTGCGAAGAGAAAAGCGGCTTTCCGCTCTGTTTTATCATAAATGCCACGCCCGAAAACAGCGACCATAGCAGAAACGCAAATACCATATCCGAAATTCCCCTCGTGCGGAAAACATAAAATCCCGAAAGAATATATGCGGCGGAGAGGAAGATAAGCTGGCGGGACGTAAGACCCCTTGAAAGTGTCATTTTTCTTTCTCCTTTCCAGTCCTTTTTATGCGTTTTCCCGTTATTGAAGCGGGGACGGTCTTCATCTGCGGGATTGAGGTCATTATGGGAAAATCGCGCATGCCCTCAGGCGAAATCGGCGCGATGGGCGAAAGATACGGCACGCCGAAGGAGCTCTTTCCCGCAAGGAAAAGCACCCCGCAGACAAATCCGATGAAAAATCCGTAAAGCCCGAAAAAGCCCGCGAGAAGAATCATTATCGATCTGTAAATGACGGAGGGGTTCATATAAGGCGGGACGATGAAATTACAGAGCGCGGCGAGCGCAACGATTATCAGCACGGACGAGGACGCAATTCCCGCCTCGATTGCGCTGTCACCGAGAAGAAGCGCGCCGACAAGTCCGACAGCCGAACCGACAGCCTTCGGCATTCGCAGTCCGACCTCGCGCACGAGCTCAAACAGGAGAAAAACGACGATGACCTCTGAAAAAATCGTTGTCGCAAGCCCCTCTCTCGACTTGTTTATTACGTCCAGCGTAGCCGGCGGAACCATGTATTCGTGATGGGTGAGAATTGCCGTAAACACAGCGGGCAGCCAGACGGATATTGCCATTGCCGCAAGGCGCAGGAGACGCACAAAGCTCGCGTACCAGGGGCTTTTCGCATAGTCCTCCGTGACCTGAAAGCCCTCGCAGAAAAGATAGGGCACTGTCAGCACGACGGGCGAACCGTCAACAATTATCGCAACGCGGCCTTCCGCCAGCTTTGCGGCGACTTTGTCCGGTCGCTCGGAATTGCCGACTGTCGGGAAAAGCGCATACTTCCCGTCCTGAATACAGATTTCGACTGTGCCGGAGTCTGTGACTGTCGCGACGTCGATGTTTTCAATCCGCCGTATCACCTCAGCGACAAGGCTTTCCCGCGCGATTCCTTCCATATACATTATCGCAACGTCCGTTTTTGATTCCGTTCCGACGGAAAAATTCAGCTTTTTGAGTTTTGCCGTGTGCAGACGGCGACGGATGAGCATGGCATTTGACTCGCCGTTTTCCGTGAAGCCTTCGTGCGGTCCTCTTATGACGTTTTCCGTGTCCGGCTCATTTCCGGAGCGCCCCTCTTCGTTCTTTGTGCCGACGGAAAGCGCATAACAGGATGAGCCGTCATACATAAGAACGGCGGAGCCGGCAAGCAGCTTTTCTTCGGCTTCGTCCTCACTTTTCAGGGTCGACAGGGAAGCGGAGGCGATCGAGCTTTCAACGGAGAAAATTTTCCCCTCGCGACCGTATGCGGCGGAGAGCGGGTCGATGACCTGATCCGCTATCATGTTTTTTGAGCAGAAGTTCGATATATAAAAAATGCAGATCCGCAGTTTTCCGTAACACAGCTCGCGCACGGAAAGGTCGGACATTTTTTCAAACCGACGGCGGAACGATTCTTTTTTGCTTTCGTAGATATCCATAAATGCCTTTTTTATTTTTATTATCTGTCGCGGAGCGAAAAATATGGTCGGGAAATTTTGCTTTCGGACGGCAGGCGTTTTGTGACTGCCGAAAAACTTAAAAAAGTAAATAAAAAATTTCAAAAAACTATTGCAATTATCAAAAAAGGCTGATATAATGGTAAAGCTGTATTGCAAATGGGGCGGTCCGCTGCATGCTCGCATGAACGCTCTGTAATTCAAAAGGAGGAAAAAAGCAATGGACAAGATTTCAGCTTTTGTAAACGAGCAATTGAAGACCGAGCTCCCCAAATTCGAAATTGGTGACACGGTCGTGGTTCACAACAAGATAGTTGAGGGTTCACGCGAGAGAATTCAGCTCTTTGAAGGAACGGTTATCGCCAAGAGAAACGGCGGTATTTCCGAGACATTCACCGTAAGAAGAATTGCTTATGGCGTAGGCGTTGAAAAGACGTTCCCTCTGCATTCCCCGAAGGTTGCTAAGGTCGAAGTTATCCGCCACGGTAAAGTAAGACGCGCAAAGCTCTACTATGTACGCGACAGAGTCGGCAAAGCAGCTAAGGTAAAAGAACAGATCTAATTGCGAAAACTCCGCGGCATAGACCGCGGAGTTTTTTTCGTAAAAAATCATGGCGAAGCCAATTGAAATAAAACAAAAGGAGAAACGGTTTTGAAAAAAAGTATCAGACGGGAAAGAGCCGAAAGGCTTGAAGAAATGAAAAAAATGAGCCGCGGACTGAAAATCACATATATCATTCTCGGTGTGCTTGTCATGTTCAGTCTTGTGCGTGCCGTTATGCTCGGAAACTACGAAAACGCATTCCTTTGCTTGCTTGTTTTCGTCATGTTTTCAATACCGAGTTTTGTGAAAAGAAAGTTCCATCTCGATATTCCGAACGTGCTTGAAATACTTGTGCTTATCTATATTTTCGCCGCGGAGATACTCGGAGAAATCGCGAGCTTTTTCGTTAATATTTCTTTCTGGGACACAATGCTTCATACAACATGGGGCTTTATCTGCGCCGCTCTCGGTTTTTGTCTTATAGACGTGCTGAACCGTGACGATAAGATAAAATTCACGGTTTCCCCCTTCTATGTATCGGCATCGGCGTTCTGCTTTTCAATGACTGTCGGCGTTTTCTGGGAGTTTTTTGAATTCGGCATGGACAGATTCTTCGGCAAGGACATGCAGAAGGACACCATAATAAATTCCTTCAATTCAACCCTTCTCGACCCGACAAAAAGCAATATCCCGATAAGCGTTTCCGGAATTACGGATACGGCGGTCAATGGAACGTCGCTCGGAATAAACGGATATCTCGATGTAGGACTTTATGACACCATGGAGGATCTTTTTGTCAACTTCCTCGGTGCGCTTGTGTTCTGTATAATCGGCTATTTCTACATAAAACATCGCGGCAAGGGAAAAATAGCAAAGAACTTTATTCCCACGCTCCGCACAGACGATACCGACGGCGGAGACACATCGGAGACGACTGTAAATGAAGAATAAAAAAAGCACGGCACTTGAAATCGTCAGGTGTCTGCCGCTTCTGATAATAATCGCTTTTGCCATACTTTATTTTATTTTCAGGGATAGAATTACGGCGGATATAATCAAGGACCTTGCACCGAAAACCATGGCGCCCGCTGTGCTTTTCATGATGATTCTCGGAGCGGCAAAGGGACTTTCCGTATTTTGCCCGTTCGTGCTGATTGAGCTTATCGGCACGCTGATTTTCAAGGATAAGGTCACGGCGATACTGGCAAATGCCGCGGCAATAGCCGCAACATTTTCCGCGGCGTATCTTGTCGGCAGATGCTCGGGCAGCATAATGGTTGATAAACTGCGGGAAAAATATCCGAAATTCAACGATTTCTATTCGCTTATAAAAAGGAACAGCATCTTTTCCGTGTTTGCACTGCGAATTATAGGCATTTTGCCGATGGACGTTGTCAGTATGTATATGGGAGCCTCAAAGATAAATTATCCGAAATATCTTGTGCTCAGCATTCTCGGCGCCGCCCCCGACCTGATACTTGAAACGATTATCGGAGCGGAGATAAGCAATTATCGCTCGAAAACTTTCTGGATAGCCATCGCGTGCAGAATGGTGTTTACCGCAATTACCCTCATCGTATATCGGTTGTGGATAAAGAAAAAGCAGGACAAAACGGAAGATACCCCCGAAAACTGAAAACAAAAAAACAGAGATGGGAAACCACCTCTGTTTTCTTTTTTATCAGGTTTTGTAAAATCAATTATTGAAGTTTCTTTTGCCTATTTTTATTTTCAAATAAAATGCTTCGAGAAAGAAAAAACAGAGATGAAAATCCATCTCTGTTTTCTCAATTATAAAATTTGAGCAATACAATTATTGAAGTTTCTTTTGCCTGTTTTTATTTTCAAATAAAATGCTGCGAGAAAGAAAAAAACAGAGATGAAAATCCATCTCTGTTTTCTTAATTATAAAATTTGAACAATACAATTATTGAAGTTTCTTTTGCCTACTTTTCTTTTCAAAGAAAAGTAGGTTATGCCATGCGGTCGGCGAGTTTTGCGCCGCCGAGGATGTGAAAATGCAGGTGCGGAACGGTCTGACATGCGTCGGCACCGCAGTTCGATATTATGCGATAACCGCCGGTGAGTCCTGCGGATGCGGCAATCTGCGGAATGTGCTCGAAAATGTACGAAACGATGCCGCTGTTTGCTTCGGTTATCTCGTCAACCGAGGCGATGTGCTCCTTGGGAATGACGAGGATATGAACGGGTGCTTGCGGATTTATATCGTAGAACGCAAGGATCTTATCGTCCTCATATGCCTTTTTGGAAGGAATTTTCCCTTCGCAGATCATACAGAAAACGCAACCTTCCATTATTTTGACTCCTTCAGCGAAGCGGCAATCTGCTCGAGCAACTCAAGCTCTCTCGCCTTTCTTGCCTTTTCTGCGGCGAGTTCGGCTTCTGCTGCGGCTTTTGCTTCCTCTGCGGCTTTCTTTTCCGCTTCTTCTTTTGCCTTGGCTTCCGCCGCGGCTTTTTCACGTTCCTTGTCTTCGCCTGTCAACTCAAGACGCATTTTCTCGGCTTTCTTTGTCACGCTCATAACGATTTTGAGGAATATAAACATAACGAACGCAATAATAAGGAAGTCGATTATCGCCTGAAGGAATGCTCCCCAAAGAATTGCAACCTCGGGAGTCGTGACAGTTTTTGTGCCGTCTGCGGCGATCTCCGCAACTTCGGGACGGATGACCCATTTCATATCGGAAAGGGACGCGTCGTGAGAGAGAAGGGAAAGAATCGGCGCGATGAAGCCCTTTGTGAACGCCGTGACGATTGCCGTGAAGGCTGTTGCAACGGCAACACCGACAGCCATATCGACAACGTTGCCCTTTGAGATGAACTTTTTGAACTCAGCCCAGAAGCCTTTTGACTTGTCCTTTATTTTGTCTTTCATTCTGGTGTTCTCCTTAGATCAGCTTTTTTATAATTTCGGGAAGCGCCGCGAACGCTTCGCCGAGCTTTTCGGGATATTTCATTCCGCCTGCCATTGCGCTGTCCGGACGGCCGCCGCCGCCACCGCCGACGAAAGATGAAAGCTCTTTCAAAACAAGCGGTGCCTTGACGCCTGCCGCAAGAGCGTCCTTGCCGCATACGCAAACGAGAGAATATTTGCCGCCGCAGTCGGTATAAATGACGGCTACCGTATCGGGGTGATTGGCTTTTATATCATCGGAAAGACTTCTCACCGTGTCGACGGGGAGGGAGGTCTTCATTGACGCAACCTTTATCGCGCCGACGGTTTCCGCCTTTGCAAGCATTTCCGCAACGCCTGCCGACGCCGCCTTGATTGACATTGCCTCAAGGTCTTTTTTTGCCTGCTTTATATCGCTCTGGAGAGCGGATATTTTTGTCGCTATTTCGCCTTCTTCGCTTATTTTGAGAGCGGAGAGAGCGGACTTTACCGTCGCGCTGTCGGATTTTGCAAGCGCATATGCGCCCATTCCGGAAACAAGCTCGATTCTTCTTGTGCCCGCCGCAACGGAGCTTTCGGAGACGAGTCTGACACAGCCGAGACTGCCCGTTGCAAAAACGTGCGTACCGCCGCAAAGCTCGCTTGAGAAGTCGCCCATTTTCACAACGCGTACCGTATCGCCGTATTTTTCGCCGAAGAGCGCAATCGCACCCGACTTTTTCGCAGACTCAAGGTCTGTTTCAACCGTCGTAACGGGTATATTTTCAAGAATTTTTTCGTTTATAATGCGTTCGACTTTGTCCAGCTCGTCCGCGGTTACTGCGGAGAAATGCGTAAAGTCAAAGCGTCCTCTTTCGGCGTCGACCATGGATCCCGCCTGACGGATATGATCGCCGAGAACCTTGCGCAGAGCGGCGTCAAGGAGATGAACCGCACTGTGATTTCTTGCGGTTGCCGCGCGACGTTCGCCGTCAACCTTCAGAGTTACTTTATCGCCTGCGGAGAAGGAACCGCTTTCAACATGGCAGATGTGCAGATATACGCCGTCTGCCTTTTTTGTGTCCGTGACGGTTGCCGTGCCGTTTTCGCTTTCGATTGTGCCCGTATCGCCGACCTGTCCGCCGCCTTCGCCGTAGAAGCAGGTTGACTTTGTTATGATTACGGCGTTTTCGCCGGAAACGTCGGTCGGCTCGTGCGTGTCGGGATCAACTATTGCGATGATTTCGCTTTCGTCTGTAACCTTTTCGTAGCCCGTAAATACCGTTTTTTCAAATTCGGAGAAAAGGGACTTGTCCTGCCAGCCGCTGATGTTTCCTCTTGCAGCGCGCGCACGCGCCTTCTGCTCGTCAAGGCACTTTTTATAGCCGTCTTCGTCTATGCCGAGCCCTCTTTCAGCCGCAATTTCGCGGGTGAGGTCGATAGGGAAGCCGTATGTGTCCGAGAGCTTGAAAACGTCGGCGCCGTCAAGCGTTTTCGCGCCCGACGCATTTGCTTTTTCCGTAAGCGCGTCGAGAAGGTTCATTCCCGCCTCGACGTTTGCGTCAAAGCGATCTTCTTCCATTGACGCGATTTTGCTTATATAATCGAATTTCTCCGTCAGTTCGGGATATGCGGAGAGGTTTTCGTGCGCAACGACCTTGATGATGTCCGAGAGGAAGGCACCCTTTATGCCGAGGAGCTTTCCGTGACGGCAGGCACGGCGGAGAAGCCTGCGGAGAACGTAGCCTCTGCCTTCGTTTGACGGCATTACGCCGTCCGCGATGAGGAAAGCCGACGCCCTTGAATGGTCTGCGATGATACGCAGGGAGATGTCCGCCTTCGGGTCATCGTGATATTTTATGCCCGCCTTTTCGCTTATGGCGGTGATGATGTTCTTTATCGTGTCAACCTCAAACATGCTGTCGACGCCCTGCATAACGCACGCAAGACGTTCCAGACCCATACCGGTGTCTATGTTTTTGGAGGCAAGCTCCGTATAATTGCCGTTGCCGTCATTATTGAACTGCGAGAAAACGTTGTTCCAGATTTCCATATAGCGGTCGCAATCGCAGCCGGGCTTGCAATCGGGCTTTCCGCAGCCGTATTTTTCGCCGCGGTCAAAATAGATTTCCGAGCAGGGACCGCAGGGACCGGAGCCGTGCTCCCAGAAGTTGTCCTCTTTGCCGAGGCGGACGATATGATCTTCTCTTACGCCGATTTTGTCGCGCCAGATTGAATATGCCTCGTCATCCTCCTCGTAAACGGACGGCCAGAGCTTGTCCTCCGGGATTTCGAGAACCTTCGTCAGATATTCCCAAGCCCAGGGCAGAGCCTCCTGCTTGAAGTAATCGCCAAAGGAGAAGTTTCCGAGCATTTCGAAGAATGTGCCGTGACGGGCTGTGTATCCGACGTTTTCTATATCGTTTGTGCGGATACATTTCTGGCACGTTGCCATGCGTCGGCAGGGAGGGGTGAGCTCCCCCGTGAAATATTTTTTCAGCGGCGCCATTCCGGCGACTATCAAAAGAAGCGATTTGTCGTTTTCGGGAACGAGGGGGTAACTGCCGCGGCAGAGGTGTCCCTTCGACTCAAAAAACGAGAGGAATGAAGCGCGCAGGTCGTTGAGTGATGTCCATTTCATAACTATCAATTTACCTTCCGATAAAACTCGATTTACCGCGATTTTCGCGGCAAGATATATTTATTATATTGCTTATGCGAAAAAATGTCAACATTCAGAAAGAAAATAATGTAAAAATGCTTGACAGACGGAAAAACAGATGATATACTTGTAAATTGCATTACAATGCTCGCAACAGTGCCTTTTTTTGCCCCGACCGAGACCGAAAGCGGCGGAAAAATGCGAAAAGCGGCGTGCTTTTGCGGAGTGGAAAGAATAAAAACAAAAGGCAGGACAAAGATATCCGCCCATGGCGGGAGCCCTGCCGCAGAAAACTTGAATGGAGTGATCGTACATTGAGAACCAAAACCAAGCAGCTCGGTAAGAACGTGGTGAGACAAAGTTTTGCCAAAATCGATGAAATACTCGATATGCCCGACTTTCTTGAAATCCAGAAAAAGTCGTATCAGTGGCTTCTGGATAAGGGTCTTTCCGAAGTTCTTGCGGACGTTTCGCCGATCGTTGACTATTCCGGCAACCTCGTTATAGAATTTGTCGGCTATTCCATCGACGCGGAGCCGAAATATCCCGTTGAAGAATGTAAGGAACGCGACGTAAACTACGCAGCCCCTCTCAGAGTGACAGTTCGTCTGACGAACAAGTCGACGGGAGAAGTTAAGCAGCAGGACATTTTCATGGGCGAATTCCCGCTCATGACGGACAGCGGCACATTCGTTATCAACGGCGCGGAGAGAGTTGTCGTTTCGCAGCTCGTCCGTTCCCCCGGTATGTATTATGACACCGCTATCGACAAGACGGGCAAGCCAATCTATACCGCGCAGGTAATCCCTTACCGCGGCGCATGGCTTGAATACGAAACGGACGCAAACGACGTTTTCTACGTCCGTATCGATAAGAACCGCAAGATCCCCGTAACGATTCTTATCCGTGCTCTCGAAGAGGAAACATCGACCGAAACGGGCATAAAGGCGCTCTTCGGCGACGATCCCAAGATAACCGCAACCATCGCAAAGGACGGTATGCAGGAAGAGGCGGACAAAAACGGCACGACGCCATATGAGGAGTCGCTCAAGGAGATTTACAGAAAGCTCCGTCCGGGCGAGCCTCCGCTCATGGAAAGCGCTCAGATTCAGCTGACAAACACCTTCTTTGACCCCAAGAGATACGATCTCGGCGCTGTGGGTAGATATAAGTTTGACAAGAAGACAGCTCTCGGCAGAAGACTTGCGGGACGTACCCTCACAAGACCCGTTATAAATCCCATTACGGGAGAGCTTATGTTCGATGCGGGCAAGGAGCTTTCACGCGAGGAAGCCCTTGAAATCGAGGACGCAGGCGTAACGGAAGCATACGTAAAGGTCGGCGAGGACAAAGAGTGCAAGGTCATTTCCAACGGAATGGTCGACTGCAAGAAGATTTTCGGTATAGACCTTAAGGAAGAGGCGGGACTCGGAGAGAAGGTCAGCCTTGCGATGCTTCTCGAAATGCAGGAGCAGGCGGACGGCGACTTTGACGATTTCAAGGCGGCTGTCATAAACGCGGCAAAGACGAGAATAAACGAATTCTCCCCCCGCCATATAACAAAGGAAGACATTTTCGCTTCCATAAACTATCTCATATGCCTTTCACACGGCATCGGCACTACGGACGACATCGACCATCTCGGCAACCGTCGTATCCGCGCCGTCGGCGAGCTTATCCAGAACCAGATGAGAATCGGATTCTCGAAGATGGACAAGAATATAAAGGAAAGAATGAACATTCAGGACGCCGAGTCCCTCACTCCGCAGGCGCTTATCAACAGTCGCCCCGTTGTCGGAGCGATAAGAGAATTCTTCGGATCGTCTCCTCTTTCCCAGTTCATGGATCAGAACAACCCGCTTGCAGAGCTCACTCACAAGCGTCGTCTTTCCGCTCTCGGTCCCGGCGGTATCTCCCGTGACAGAGCGTCGTTCGAGGTTCGTGACGTTCATTACACCCATTACGGACGTATCTGCCCGATTGAAACGCCGGAAGGCCCGAACATCGGTCTTATCTCCTATCTTGCATGCTATGCAAAGCTCAATGATTACGGCTTTATAGAGGCTCCTTATCGCAAGGTTGATAAAGAGACCGGCAAGCTGACGGATATCGTTGAATACATGACGGCTGACGTTGAGGACGATTATATCATCGCGCAGGCGAACGAGCCTGTTGACGAGGAGGGTCGTTTTGTCAACCGCAGAGTGCTTGTAAGAGAGAAAAACGAAATCATCGAAGTTCCCGCAAGCAAGGTTGACTATGTCGACGTTTCGCCGAGAATGGCAATCTCCGTTGCAACGGGCTTCATTCCGTTCCTTGACAACGACGATAACTCCCGTGCTCTGATGGGATCGAACATGCAGAAGCAGGCAGTGCCGCTTCTCACGACAGAGTCTCCGATTGTCGCGACGGGTATGGAACACAAAGCGGCTATCGACTCCGGTATCTGTATCCTCGCAAAGGAAGCGGGGACGGTTGAATATGTAAGCGCAGACAAGGTTGTCGTAAGACGTGAAAACGGCATAAAGGACTCCTATGAGCTGCTCAAATTCAAACGCTCAAACCAAGGCACATGCATAAACCAGAGACCGATTGTCAGCGTTGGCGAAAAGCTCGAAAAGGGCGACGTCATTGCCGACGGTCCCGCAACATCGAACGGAGAAATCTCGCTCGGCAAGAATGCGCTCATCGGCTTTATGACATGGGAAGGCTATAACTACGAGGACGCCGTCCTTCTCAACGAAAGACTCGTCAGAGACGACGTTTATACCTCAATTCATATAGAAGAATACACAATTGAAGCAAGAGATACAAAGCTCGGACCGGAAGAGATCACGCGCGAAATTCCGAACTGCGGAGAAGACGCTCTCAAAGACCTCGACCAGGACGGTATCATCCGCAACGGTACGGAAGTGCGCGCCGGAGACATACTTGTCGGCAAGGTCACTCCGAAGGGCGAAACGGAGCTTACGGCAGAGGAAAGACTCCTCCGCGCGATATTCGGCGAAAAGGCAAGAGAAGTGCGCGATACCTCTCTCCGCCTGCGTCACGGTGAATCCGGAATAGTTGTCGACGTGAAAATTTTCTCGCGCGAGAATTCCGATGAGCTTTCTCCCGGCGTAAACAAAACGGTCAGAGTTTATGTTGCACAGAAGCGCAAGATATCCGTCGGCGATAAGATGGCTGGACGTCACGGTAACAAGGGTGTCGTATCGAGAATACTTCCTCCGGAAGATATGCCTTACATGGCAGACGGTACTCCTCTTGATATCGTTCTTAACCCTCTGGGCGTTCCTTCCCGAATGAACATCGGTCAGGTGCTTGAAGTCCACCTCGGAATTGCGGCGAGAACACTCGGCGTGAAGGTTATGACTCCGGCATTCGACGGAGCGAAGGAAGCGGATATCACAGAAGCCCTCAAGGAAGCGGGTCTCCGTCCTGACGGGAAGAGAATCCTTTACGACGGCAGAACGGGCGAGCCGTTTGACAACCCCGTAACCGTCGGTATAATGTACTATCTCAAGCTCCATCACCTTGTTGACGATAAGATCCACGCAAGAAGCACAGGTCCTTACTCCGTCATCACGCAGCAGCCTCTCGGCGG
>ULTO01031548.1_pt1 | contig 25939 bp, 19 predicted proteins | sample 1957601 | NCBI WGS metagenome assembly ULTO01 (sample SAMEA4835734, study PRJEB28245) | human gut metagenome | biome: gut microbiome; material: fecal sample | place: Denmark | collected 2008 | reverse complement strand
ACGAATTAATTGTATGTTTGAGTTAGGTAAGATATAAACTGAAAATTCCTTTTGTATTTACAAATTTATAGAAAAAATCAAAAAAATATGCATATTTTCCAAATACGGTAATAGTAAATTGAAAAAAATGTGGTAAAATAGGGGAATCAAGTATTAAAAGGAGCCACATATGAAGAATACAATTGTTTTTTGTTTGAAGGCAGATAATGAAGAGAGTTATAGTAAAATTGCTGATTTTATTTATAGACGTGAAAATCAGATAATAATGACGGCTGATGAAGTACAAAATGTTTCCTATAGATATTACCTAAAGAATACAATTGGCGATTCTAGGGAATGGGCTAGAAGTATTGCAAGGGACATTTCTATGTTTTCTCAAATACAGGAACCGCATAAAATTGTGAATATTACCAATCAATATGAAATCATTTATTGCATTTGTGTGGATGATAAGTCAGATATTATAAATTTGGGGTACTTATATTTAATAAAACAGCATTATACGGATTTAAATATTATAGTAGTATTTTCAGAGTGTAGCGAGAGCAGATACTTTACCGTTTCACAATTTTTGTATAGCGTCGGAATAAAAAATACTAAGTTTTATGACGATTGTTACTTTATGTATAGGGGGAATGCGCAAAGAGCACAGATAAATAATATTTCTTTTTCCAGAACATTTACCCCGCTGCAGATAATTGATGAAAATAGTGTGAAAAAGTTATTCAGGAAATGTCGAGGGTTAGTAACTGTTGAATATTTACAGCAGGTTATATCAAAGGATTTGACAGATTATGAAGAATATAATGATTTACTTGATGGGGCATTTAAGATTCTTTATGATGTTAAAAAGCATTCATCTAGGCTTTTTCATCCCCAATTTGTTCAAGTGTTTCAAAGGCTGGATGTTATGGCGTTTGTCCTGTTGTGTTATGTGATCTGTCAGGAGAAAGAAGAACTTTCACTTTCTTTATTAGAAAAATATGCATTTCAGATGCAGCAATATTCAAATGCAATGCATCAATTGGCGGAGAATATCGTTTTTCATTCAAAAGAGGGATGTGGAATCATAGCTTTTCGGCTGCATGATAAGAAATCATCATATGTAAATGAAAAATATAAAGTTGATATTGCAGGAAATCGGCTAGAAGTTATTATAAGTGATTTTTGCAGGGATAATTCATCTGGTAACATATCTGATAACTTTGTAGCACATCTGAAGGATGATAATATTAAGAAGAAATTTAAAGGAATGCAGCCTAAAAATTTCTTTAATCATAATGATAATGAGTTAATAAAAGATGCATGGGAAGAGTTCTATCAAGATCCTGATAATATTGGCAAACATTTTGGACTACGGGTCTTTCAATCGGTTGTCTCGTCTTTTGGCGGAATATTTAGTGCAGAAAGCCATTGTGGATATTTGAGGATGCCGGGAGATTCCTTTTTATCTTATGAAGGCAGTGAATCTAAAGTTTGTATGCCGGGAACCAGATATCACATTGTCTTTCCCATAGAAAATGTACGGAATGTGATGAAGAAACAAGACTTGAGTCTGGACAGCGGTATTGACATAGGCAGCAGGATTAAGGAGTATTTGAAGTACACCACAGGGGAGATCGCTCTGTCGGATACTTTTGAAATTTTTGCGTCGCAACAGCATAAAAATGCTCAAATTAAAAAAACGGCTCAAAAGATACAAAGAGAATTGGAAGTGTTGGGAAAGGATATTGCGTATATATCACTTGAATCTATCGGGGATAGTGAAGGAGAAATTGTAGCTAAGGCAATGGTCATGGCACTATTTGGTTTACAGAAAAATCAGATAGTGGTAATTTACCAGTGTACAGAAAATTTAAAAAGAAGTATTTATGATACTATGCGAATTTTTTTTCATAGCGCAGATATGGAAGGAATGTTTTATGACCGAATTGTTCAGATAGTCGTGTATACGCAAGATTATGAGGAAGTAGTTTTGGATTTGAGCAGTATGCAAAATACAGACAGTATTAATGCCTATATTGCGCATATAAAGTGTATAACTTTGACAGAAGGTTATTTAAATCATGATATGGGCGGGATTGATATAAACAGAGGAGCAGCCGCTTACATTCCTTGTGATGTGCTATATGAAGTGGAAATAAACGGCAGAAGGCAGACGTTATTTGAACATTATACAGAAAAAGTCTTAAAAAACAGTATTCAGAAAAATGAGTTTGGCTGTCAATTGGAACATACACATATGAGATTGGGGTCAACCATTCATATTGATAAGTTTTATGAAGCTGAGATTTTGTTTGGTAATAAGTTGTTTGTCTCACGATTTGCATTATTATTAGTAAAGGAAATGCGAGATGATATTGAGGAGATTTCAAAGCTGACGTTATATGGATATGGTACGTATTCTGAGACAGTGTTAGTACAGATAATCGAAATGATTGGACATCTGTATTTAAAGAAGAAAGATGTAGATTATATCATCTTGGAAAGGGAGGAAGAGAGAAGAGGATTTTTACATAAGGACAGGATTAGGTATAACAGATATTTCCAGACAAATGGAGAAAAGATCAATTATTTTAAAGATAGAAAAATAGCAATTATTGTACTGATCAACTCAACCTTAAAAACCCATATGCGTTTAATAAATTTATTTAGGGAGGAAACGAATATTGGGGGCATAGATGAAGGCTGGCTGATAAAAAATTATGCAGTGTTGTTGGTAGGAAACGCCCAAAATAATAAGTATTGGAAGTTGGGGCAGGAAAGAACTGTTAATTCAAATGAGAAAATATTTCCTTTGCCTAAATATTTTGTACAAGTAGATGCTGATTATCAGGAACCGGCGGAATGCATACAGTGTTTTCCGCCCAATCCTGTGTCAGAGGTTCCGCTGATTGAAGTAAATGCAGCATCTACAATTCCTAATCAGGCTTTTGGAGTAGTTGAGTATAAGCCAATAGAAAAATTACAGCTTACTTATGAATTGATTAAGAGTGAAGAGACAAAATTAGAGTATGTAAAGAATGAATTTGATTATGGGCATGTACATAGAAATGAAAATCATTTTTTGTACTATTTTAAGACGGAAAATATTTGTATTAAGCAAAAAGACAGTATTCAGTCATCTTTGAAAGCATGGAAGGAGGAACAAAGAGAAGAAGGTCTACAATATAATATTATTGTTTCTCCTATGCATTATAGCAATGCGGGATTTGTTGAATTAGTAAATAATGTGGTGTTTTCCGGGAATGCCATATTGCTTAGAGTTGATTTTGATAAAGAATATCGGTGTAATGCGTATACAAAATATTCCTATTTGCGAAGCTATGTGAAACAATTAAAGGAAATGAACTCCGGCGGAACGGTGTGTGTACACTATGTTGATGATGCAATTATAAGCGGCAGAACTTTTCAGCGTGCAAAGAGTCTCATGAATTCTATTCTTAATATTAGTAACGATGTGTCTGATTCTATTGAAATTAAAGTATTTGATAAAGTCTTTGTTTTGGTTGACCGCAATTCGACAGAAAGTAGAAATCAATATGTATCAAATAGTAAACATGATTTTTATGCCTTTGTGACTATTAATATATCTTCCTTGCGAAATTATGGCGATTCCTGTGTTTATTGTAATCTCAAGAAAGAAGCCGATTTATTATTTGATACGTCATCAACAAAATGGATTGCGGATTATTGGGAGCATTGTGCTGAAAAGTTTCAGTTATATTCTTTAGAAGAATACAACGAAATAAATAAACAGCCGGATCAGGAAAAACATTTTAGAAGATTGTTTTGCACACATATGGCACAGTATGTGCTGAATGAGCAATACCATGGGAATAACAATGTAGAGGCGATTTATTTGATTTTGCAATTGCTGAATACTGATTATGAATCACGCGAACTAGATAAGTATGAATATTTTTTATCTTATTTAAAATGCATTTCGCGTCCCTTTCTGGTGTTTAAAAAAGCAATAAAGGAAGCTGTTTTTGATGTTATGCTGGTTCTTTTGGATGCTATTATTTGTAATAAGAAAATACGGAAGGTAATCAGAGAAGTTGAAAAGGATAAGCCGTATTTAAAGGAACAAAAACTGATCCGGCAGTTTAATAGGCTGGACAAAAACATTTTAAAAAATTCCAGTTTATCAGATATAGACAGAAAAGACCTTGTTCGTCTTTCGATGAAGCAGCTGACGGAATTAAAAAGTAATTACATTATTCGTCCAGAGAAGATGGAAGCTATTTTTAAGTTTATGCAAGGAGAGGATAAAGAAAAATTTGAAAAAGATTATTTGACCTTGATTGATCGCTTGGTAGGAGCAAGCTCGGACACAAACAAAAGTATCTGGCTGGATGATCATATCATCACGAATCATTTCCAATATGTGCCTGAAGATTTTAGGGTTTGGGTTATATTAGAAAATACAAGGGCTTTTAGGGATGGAATTGAAAAGTTCTATAAGCAGTTTGATGAAGAAAACGGGACAGAAAAGAAATTTAGGAAGGTTGTGGATAGAAGGATACAGGAGCTTGAGGCGCAGTATGACTATAGAAGAGCTTATAATATGTGCAATGCTTTTGAGCAGAAATATAAGAATGAATTGATAAAATATCGTGAGAATCCCAGTTCTGAGACAGAACATAATATGGAAAAGAAAATAGAGCGTTTTTTAAACAGCTTGCCTGAGTTAGAAGCATTCAGCATTACAGGAATAATAGGCAGTCTGAGACAGTCAACCACCAATTGGGCAGAAATATTTGATTATGTCAGAAAACAAATTGATGAAGAGAATTCTGAAATAGAAAAAAAACTGCATGTAAATGAAACGCAGAAAAGTTTATTGGAATATGTTGACGGAGAAACAGATATATATCAGTTTAATAATTTTCGCAAATTATTGCATGATGAAGGATATATCCAGAATGGAGAATTGTCAACAGATGGTGCGGATTTGATCGCATGTTGTGTAAAAGTTCTTTCATTATGCAGAAAAGAAGAACGGCCGGTTCTGGAGAAGGTGCAACTACTGGCAAATTTGTTTAAGGTCATATTACGGGCACAAAAGGTACAATTTATAGTAGAAAACAAAGAAGATAATAATTTAGACGAATGGAAACATAATATTGAAAGACAGTATAATGAGATTGTTGCTCAGATTAATGAAGCGGGTGTCGGCAGTGGACTGGAAACAATTTGTATAAAAGGAAAGAAACATTATTCGGTTATTGTAGAAAAAGCGGGAGGGGAAGATTATAATACGGAGGTGTCCGATAAAACAGAAAAACTTATGGAGGATATGGAATGCCGGATGCCTGAATCAAATAATTATATAATTGATAAAACCAACGGTATTCTTATCTGGAAATTGGGCAATGCTCATAGAAGTATTTGGATTAACATTGAGAATCAAGATTGGTGTTCAAATGAACCGGGATTTGAATTTAAAATTGCTAAAACATTTCGCATTATAATGATGTTTTATCAGGAATTAGAGAATAAAATCTTCAATCCGGAAAATGACGACTATATTAATGAAATTTCTCATGCCAGAAAAGAATTAAGCATATATAGCAGTAATAAGGTATATACGCATACGAAGGATTATTCTAAAGAGATCCTTTTTGAGCAGTCACAACATTATTTTCGGAATGAAGAGGATGATGCAAAATATATCAAAAACTATCCTTCCTATATATTGAAGCTTCTTGCAGATATTAATATCAGTCAATATTATCGAAATGGATTAAAAGTAAATTTTTACCATGATGACAGAGGTATGAATAATGTTGCCAGATGGAAAAAGTTTTCAATATTGATTCGAGATCAACAAGAGTTCACTTATTGTGTAGATAAAACTGAAACACTACAAATTAAACTGAAGGTTTCAAATATAGATGAGGAATTGGAACTTTTATGCAGAGACACCCCTAGTTCTGTCCGGGAATTAAATATGCTGATCTATGCATTGATATTAAATGCTGCAGAGCAGAAAAGAGGTAAGAGGCAGATTGAAAAAGATAGTATACAACAAGAACAAAAAAGTGTTATAGTAAGCATATACAAAAGTGGAGATTATCTTATTATTGAAAATGAAAGTGAGTATACTGTTGATCTAGAGAGAATAAAGCGTAAATTACATCAGATACCTGATTCCGAGGATGATGGAATTTCTCTTTGGAGTTTTAATTGCTATATCAGACAATGTATAAGTTCTCTGATCTTGGCAAGGCTAAAAGAAATTAATTGTGATATCTCGGAAAATAAATATTACATGGATGAAGTCAGAGCTGTTGGAGTGTGGATAAACAGGCTGACAGGTCAGGAGTATGAAATTCAACCTGAACAGGAAACAAAAGAAGACGGGAAATGCTATTTCCGGGTTAAAATTCCAATATTTATGGAAATGTATAAACCGGGCAGGGAGTAGGGAAAGGAGTAGAGGATGAACAATATTGTAATAGTAGAGGACAAATTGGGAAGGGCAATATCATTGGCAAAACAATTTAAGGAGTTAGCTCTAGAACATCCGGAATATGAACTGTCAGTTTCGGGCATTTGTTATTTTTGTCCCAATCAGCAGAAAGCAGAAGAAGTTATACAAGACGAAACGCAATGTGAATGGGAAATTAAAGTTGTAAATCTAATTAATTTTGACAAAACTTTGGATGACTATTTATATGCGGAGGGGGAACGTACTTTTCTAATTATGGATTTTATGTTGGATGGCGATGGTTCTGAGGGAACACCAACAAAGAGGGTAAATATCCGCTATGCTAGAAGGAACGGACGTTGTGATACGAATCGGTTATGGTTCTATACCGGAACCGGAACTGTAAATGAGCGAATATTGAGTCAATTAGTGGGAAAAGAGCACGTGCTGGAGGTTTCAGAGGCTGATGGAGATTCTCTGAGATTGCTTTTAGATAATGCCGATTTTGCAAAAGCGTTAACAACAGGAATGCTTCTTGGGGTGTAGTGTATGGAGTTGTTTTATTATACGTCAACAGATACCATGAACAAAATATTGACGAACGGAAATATCTATGCAACCAATATACGCTATATGAATGATTCGGAAGAGTATATTAATGGCATGGAGGAAATTTATAAGCTGGCTCAAAATACAGGATTGGTTAAAAAATGGATGCAGGAAAGAAATATTGATAAGGGGATAATGAGAAATATCCAGAAATTGTTTACAGAAGATAATTTAAAAGAAAGTATGCAAAAAATGGAGTATTATTCCATATCATTTTGTAAAAAGAATGATCTTCTGAGCCAGTGGGCGATTTATGCCAAAGAGTCAGGCGTCAGTATTAAAATGAATTTTGAAGACAATTTATATCATTTTCTAACAAAGGGAGAGAATGATGTGAATCAGGCTGAGTGGCAGCTTTCTCCTCAAGAAGTTTATTATTTTACACTTGAATCTATGAAAGGACCTAAAAGTGATTATAATTTTGTGGCGTATAAAATTCTGGATCAATTATATGAAACAAATTTTAGGGATTTGGATGATTGGAAGAAGGAACGTTGGAGATATATTAGCACATTAGTTAAGAGATATGATTTTTATCAGGAGGAAGAATACAGGCTGGTATTTGATCCTAATGAATCAACATATGCTCCTTGCGTCCAATACCGGCATGATCATAAGATATTAAAGCCTTACTTAAACATTGAATGCGAAACCGGATGGCCAATATGGGAAATTATGATTGGGCCGGGATTCAATCAGCAGGTTGTATATGACAGTATTGAGCATCTTCTTAATCATGCGAAGGTAAAGAATGGGATAAAAACAGTTGGAGATTATGTAAAAAGAATTAACATGTATTTGAATCCTTATAAAGAGGATTTAAAAATGTGCAAAGCCTATAAGGAATTGAAAAATCAAATTTTGCAAAAATCATGGATTAAGACAACTGAATTTGAAAGTGCCACTATTTTCCTTAATCAGAAGATGAGAGAAATTGAACATGCTGTTTCATGTGTAGAAGATGAGTACTCTGAAAAAGTAAAAGAGTATTTTATGAAGCGTCATTTTACGGCAAGCGGTATTGTACTAACAAAATCCAACATTCCTTACATATTTTAGAAATCTGTATATATTTATTCGTACAGATTGAATGTTTTAGAAAAGGTCATGCGCTTAAATATTGGGATAAAGAAGAACAAATGTACAGAGTAATAATCGGTTTCCGAAAAATTAAGATATTAGTAATATTACAGAATATGACAAAATGGGCAGAACTTAAAAAGGTTTTGCCCATTCTTATCGTGCGCCTGGCGGCGCACGTTTCTAACGGGTAAAAGTCCCGAATCCGCCCGGCAGTGGGAAGGATACAGCCGAAGGTAAGGGTGTCCTCGTGAGGGGAATCTGAAGGAAACCGGATGTGGGAACAGACTAACCACGGGCAAATCTCTGGTCTGACGGACAGAAATCACATATAAGGTCTTTCATGAGGGTAAGGCTGCGATACAAGTCGAAGCCCAATAACTGCACGGAATCATGAGGGATAAATGTGGCAGATGGATGGAGAGAAAGAAACGTGTGGTACCCAGGGAGGTCTGTGTGATACGCTCTGAAAGGAGTAACCAACATCTTGAGGAGTTGTTGGACACACAGAAGTCAGCAGAGGTCATAGTAGCTGAGAAGTGAAGGACCGAATCAGTAGGAGTCTTGAGTATGACCGAGAAAGGAGGAATGACCGTCTATGGCAGAAAACATTGAAAACAATGGCTGTTCGCAAAGAGATAATGCGGAACATGAAGGGTATGTGAAAGCGTCCAGGTCATTCAATCGGATATGGAAAGAAAGAGACAGTGCACAGCCGAAACTCTTGGAGACGATTCTGAATAAAGATAATCTTAACAGAGCGTATAAAAGAGTGAAAGCAAACAAAGGAGCGGCAGGTATTGATGGAATGACCATTGATGATGCACTCTTGTACTTCAAGGAACATCAGCAGGAGTTTACCGACCGTATTTATAGAGGGAAGTACACTCCGTCCCCAGTGAGACGTGTTGAGATTCCAAAGCCAGATGGTGGTATGCGAAAGCTTGGCATACCAACAGTGACAGACCGAACTCTTCAACAGGCAATAACCCAGAAGTTAGTGCCAATCTATGAACCGCTGTTTGCAGATGGCAGTTTCGGCTATCGTCCAAACAGAAGCGCAAAAGATGCAATTCTTAAAGTGAAGGAGTATGCAGAGCAAGGATATACATTTGCAGTAGTTCTGGATTTATCAAAATACTTCGACACACTCAACCATGAAATCCTTATTAACTTACTCCGTAAGAATGTAAAGGACGAACGAGTGGTACAGCTGATTAAGCGCTATCTGAAAAGCGGGGTAATGGAAAACGGAGTGGTCATTGACACAGAGGAAGGTTCACCGCAAGGGGGGAATTTATCGCCACTACTTGCAAACATCTACCTCAATGAGTTCGACCAAGAGCTCTTGAAGAGAGATGTTCCATGCATAAGATATGCGGACGACATCGTGCTCCTTGCCAAGAGCAAGAGGGCATCAGAGAGACTTTTGGAAAGCAGTACGAGATATCTTGAGGGAAAGCTGAAATTAACAGTCAATCGAGAGAAAAGTCGTGCGGTCAGCGTGTTTGCAATCCGAAATTTTAAGTTCCTTGGCTTTGCATTGGGAAGGAACGGAAGTGGCATCTATGTCCGAGTTCATCCAAAGTCATGGAAGAAGTTTAAGTTGAGACTGAAAGAACTATCTTCCCGTAGGTCTGTACAGTCAATCAAGCCAAGTCTTGAGAAAATCAAGGTCTACGCAAGAGGATGGTTTAACTACTACGGAATAGCAAGCATGAAGAACAACATAGATGACATCAACGGATGGCTCTATCACAGAATACGCATGTGTATATGGAAACAATGGAAACTACCAAAGACAAAAAAGAGAAATCTTATCAAAATGGGAATACCAGAATACTATGCACATATGGCGGCTAATAGCCGAAAAGGACATTGGCATTGCGCCAACCTCACAACGGTAAAACGAGCCATGTCAAAAGAAAGACTGATAAACGGTGGCTTTTATGATTTAGCCACAGCCCATCAGTCTGTGCACGTCAACTATTGAAACCGCCGTGTACCGAACGGTACGCACGGTGGTGTGAGAGGACGGGAGTTAATCACTCCCTCCTACTCGATATTTATTAGATAAAGCAAAAGCAAACATTCTTTTAGAAGAAGTAAAAGCTATATTATCATCAAATCTTGGGATAATAAATATAGCATCATATCATCTTTTTTATGATTGGGAGGGCATGCCCGTGGAAAGCATTCTGTGCATAGATATTCCCGTGCAGATGATTTCCTGCACGGATACAAATGGGAAAATCACTCCCATGAAATTCCGCTTTTGTGACAGAAACGGCGAAATCATTACCATAAACATAGATAAGGTTCTTTCAACGGATCAGGAACACAGTTCCCTTGGAGCAAATTTCGTCTGCTCGGCGCCGCTGTATGGTACACAGCGCACGTTTCATCTGCGCTATAATTATTTTGCCCATGAATGGCGTATGTCAAGGATTGGCGGGTAACTTCAGTCCCTTTCAAGATACCCAAAGACAGGACTTTCTATTTCAAGAATATCGTTTATGGGAATGACTGTACCGTTTTCCATGACGATCGTATGCCCTGCTTCGTTAAATTTCTTTACAGTTCCTATTGTCTGATGATAAGAGCCGCCGGCCTTTTTCTCGTCAGGAACAAAATAAGTAATTGCAGTCTCCGGTTTTAGTGAAATGTGTTCTAAAATGATTTGTAACCGGTCGTTTAATTCCATTTTTCTGCTTTCATCGAGTATCGGCCTTGCATCCGTCAGACGGGCAGTTTCAGCAATTGCCGCTTCATGTCCCGTTAATGCGGCAAAAGGAGAAAACTGGGCGGCCCTGTCTGTAGCGGACATCCGAGGATGCTTGGCGGATACATGGTGGGGGAGATTGATAATATCGTCGTAGTTTCCCATTTATGCCTTATGCCCTCCAATCTGATGGTTTCTTTCCATGGTCGTTGCGCCTTCTTCCAGATTCATTCCCTTCAAAATGGCATTTTTTCCGTATTTTTTCCGGGCGGACAGGATCGCTTCCTGAATTGCGCGCTCTTTTTTTAGTTTGGTTTCAGTTTCTTTTTTCTGCTTTTCCAATCCTTCGTAATCCGTAAACAGGTCCATCTGGATAAAAGAATCCTGTTCTTTCTCCTGTGCGGCGGATTCGTCGATCAGATGGTTTGCCGTCACGTTGATTCTGCGGACAAGCATTTTTTTGTTTACAATGCGTTCATACAGCTCCATGACTGCATCCATGACAAGCCTTGTGGAGGAGGTCATCTGCTCTAAATTGGCGGTGCCGTGGGCATGTTTGGGAACCTTGCGGCCGTAATGGTCTATGGTTATTTCTCCTTTATAGTTTTTGCTGATTTCGGGATTTGTCAGATTCTCAATATCATATCCGATGGTAAGGACGATCTGGTCCGTAACCAGCTTTTTTTCCACCAGGTCCAGTACAAGAAGGTCCGTCATTTCTTTCACGATCAGCTTTGCTTTATCGCTGTCATAAGGACATTGTAATACCTGGCCGGAACTTAAGCAGTTGGTTTTGGGCTGATATTGTTTTACAAGGTCAAGGGTCGTAGGCTCCCATCCCCATGCATGGTCGATCAGAAGCTCCGCATTTACGCCGAACAATTTGTAAAGCAGGTCTTCATTATAACAGCTCTGGCTGTCTCCTATGGAGCATCTTGCGATATCGCCCATGGTAAACATGCCGTTTTCAGCCAGCTTTTTGGCATATCCCGGTCCGACCCGCCAGAAGTCAGTGATCGGTTTATGATCCCAGAGAATTTCCCGGTACAGCCGTTCATCCAGTTCTGCGATCCGGACCCCGTTTTTATCCGGCTCCACGTGTTTGGCCACAATGTCCATGGCAACCTTGCATAAATACAGGTTTGTCCCTATCCCGGCCGTAGCTGTGATCCCGGTCTGTGTAAGAACGTCCTGCATTATCTTTGCGGCAAGTTCCCGTGCAGAAAGGGAGTAGGTTTTTAGGTAGGCGGTAACATCCATAAATACCTCGTCGATGGAATATACATGGATGTCCTCCGGGGCTACATATTTTAAATAGATCTTGTAGATCCGGGTGCTGTATTCCATGTAATGGGCCATGCGGGGCGGGGCAATGATGTAGGATAGTGAAAGTTCGGGATGCTCATTCAGTTCTTTTGAGAAATAAGATTCTCCGGAAAACTTATGTCCGGGAGCTTTTGCTCTCCTTGAAGCGTTTACTTCTTTGACCCTCTGTACAACCTCAAACAGCCTTGCCCTGCCTGAAATGCCAAAGGATTTTAAGGACGGGGAAACGGCAAGGCAGATAGTTTTTTCGGTCCTTGCCGCATCTGCTACCACCAGGTTTGTGTCCATAGGGTCTAACTGCCGTTCCACGCATTCCACGGAGGCATAAAAAGATTTTAAATCGATTGCAATATAGATGTGTCTTTTTCCCATAATCCTATATACCTCCAATCCCATTTTATTGTTTCCTGCCTTATTGGTTTATATATTACCATATTCAAATTTATTTTGCCATTTGGGGATAAAAAGCAATTCTCATTATTCGATTTTATGAATGGAAGTCCGCTTTTTTGGCTATAATATTGACAATAGTTCGGTAAACCGATATATTGATAAAAGGAGGGAAAGCTGATGATTATTAATGAATTACTCCAAAAAGAAAATATGTCAAGATATCGTCTGAGCAAGGAAAGCGGTGTAGCAATGACGACGATTACTGACATTTGCAGCGGGAAGGCCGAGCTTGATAAATGCATGGCCGGTACTTTATATAAGATTGCACGGGTTTTAGGTGTGACAGTTGATTCGTTATTAGAAAATAATAAAGAGAGAGCTGATGATTATAGATGCTCCTTTGAAACATTCAAAAGTAATATCTGTCATCAGGTAAAGGATCTTGGGGATATTGACTTTATAATTGAAACTCTTGAGGCAGATGAAATCAGAAAGTTGTATGACAGACAATGGTATCGTGAATCATTGTACCTTTTGGCAATGATTGATTATTTGTCCAGAATAAACAGATTACCAATTTGTACCAATTATAATGACATTCGCAGTCAGAAGTTAGAGAAGCCGCATTTTCCGGCTGGTATCGAAGTATCATATGCCGCTACGGGAGATGAAAGCATAAAAAATAAGGCTATGGAAAATGCGATACCGGAATTCATGAGATTTAATATTGTGGAAAGTGAGGTACGTAATGTCTGCTGATAAACCATTTACAAAAGAAAATCTTGATAATTGTTTAAAGGAATTGGCAAAGGAGTTTCGTAAGAAAAATGGGAATAAAGTTCCGGCTGAGATTATATTGATCGGAGGAGCGTCTATACTGATTAATTATAGATTCAGAGAAATGACTTACGATATGGATGCAATTATTAAGTCGTCAAGTGCCATGAAGGATGCTATTAACACGGTGGGGGATAGACTTGGACTTCCCCTCGGATGGCTCAATACAGATTTTGTGAATACAGATTCATATACACCAAGATTGACGGGATATTCAAAGTATTATAAGACGTTTTCTAATATTTTGCAGGTTCGTACAGTTTCCTCAGAGTATCTTGTTGCGATGAAGCTGATGGCCGGAAGGCAGTATAAGAATGATTTATCAGATATAGTAGGTGTTTTGATAGAACAGGAAGAACGAGGAGATGCTCTAACGCTGGATAGAATAAAGAAAGCGGTTGTGGACTTATATGATTACTATGATAAAATTCCGGAAAACTCTCGTATATTTATTGAATCTATTTATGAAAAAGAGGATTTGAGAGCATTCTATAAACAGTGTAGGGAACTTGAGGAGGAAAACAAAGATATTCTGTTAAGTTTTCCCACTGATTATCCCGGGGTGCTCAATGAAGATAACCTTACAGAGGTATTAAAGGCTGCAAGGGCGAAGAAACAAAAAAAGGAAAAAAGCGGCCAGCCCCAAAGCCGAACCGCGATCCCCTTTACACAATTATTATGATACGGTAAGATGATAGGAAAGTAAAGGAAAACGCGTCGTCAAATTTCGACAAAACGGACGGGACTGCGATCCATACAGCAGGGAATAAATAGAGAAGTATGATAGGGAGCAAAAATGAAATGGACTTTAAAAAACTGGTAGATTCCCCGGAGTATGACTTTTTAAGGGGAAATCCACGGCTTGGCAGGCGGATCATTCTTATGGGCTTGGGGGGAAGCTACGCATACGGAACAAACAATGAAAACAGCGACATTGATTTCAGGGGAATTACCCTAAACCTGCCTTCGGACCTGCTGGGGCTGACGCAGTTTGAGCAATATGAGGATGCCAAAACGGATACGGTAATTTATGCTTTCAATAAGATCATACGCCTTCTTTTGGAATGCAATCCCAATACCATAGAGCTTTTGGGCCTGGACGAGGAGCAGTATCTCATTAAGACGGCGTTGGGGCAGGAGCTGCTTGACCACAAGGATCTGTTTTTATCCAAAAGGGCGGCAAAGTCATTTGGGGGATATGCAGGGGCACAGTTAAGAAGGCTGCAGAACGCCATTGCAAGGGATTCCATGCCCCAGGCGGAAAGAGAAGGGCATATTTATCGTTCAGTCAAAAACGCCATGGAAGATTTCAGGCGGAAAAATGAGCTTTTTGATAAGGGGAATATTCATATTTACATAGATGAGTCGGACAATCCCGGGCTGGAGAAGGAAATCTTTATAGATGCGGAGTATAAACATCTGCCCCTTCGGGACTATGAAAATATGCTAAGCGCCATGAACAGTGTTGTAAGGGATTATGATAAAATAGGAAAGCGCAACAGGAAAAAGGACGATGACCATTTAAACAAACATGCCATGCATTTGATCCGACTTTTTATGATGGCGGTGGATATTCTGGAAGAGGGCGAGATCAGAACCCACAGAAGGGATGATGTGGAGCTGTTAAAAAGCATCAGGAGGGGAGATTTCCAGAAGGAGGATAAAACTTTTTCCGAAGAATTCTATGATCTGCTGGCTGATTATGAAAAAAGGCTGGAAAGGGCCACAAACAATTCAAAGCTTCCGGATAATCCCGATATGGAAAAAGTGGAGCGGTTTGTGGAGTATGTAAACAGGAAAGCGATAGAGGATGATTTTTCATGAAAGATATAAGGAAAGAAATAGAGGAACAGCTTTCGGAAATAGAGGAAAAGGAGAATGTTACCGTTTTATATGCCGTGGAGTCGGGCAGCAGGGCCTGGGGCGTGGAATCCCCGGACAGCGACTATGATGTGAGATTTATCTATGTAAGGCAGGAAAAGGATTATTTGAGCATCAGGGAAAAAAGGGACGTCATCGAGTGGCAGTTAGATGAAGTGCTTGATATAAACGGCTGGGACTTAAAGAAGACCCTATTGCAGTTCCATAAGGGAAATGCAACCTTGTTTGAATGGGCCAATTCTCCGGTGGTATACAAGACTACGGATGTATGGAAAGAAGTATATGGTTCCTGCAGGCAGTATTTCTCAAAAAAGGCGGCGTTATATCATTATTACGGTACGGCAAACAGTACATTTTTACAATATTTGCAGGGAGAAGAGGTAAGATATAAAAAATATGTCTATGCCTTAAGGCCTTTACTGGCCTGCCGGTTTATTGAAGCGAATAACAGTATCCCGCCCGTAAGCTTTAGGGAACTTTTACGGCAGGAACTGCCGGAGAAGTTAGCCGCAGGGATAGATGAAATGCTGAAGATAAAAGCCGGGAGTGACGAAAAGGCTCTGCATCCCCAGCTGCCCGTGATCAGAAAATATATTGAGGACGAGATCGTCCGGTACGGACAACTGTCAAAGGAAATGGAAGACGACAGAAGGCAGGAGTGGGAAACACTGGATACTGTGTTCTTAGAGAGCCTTAAAAGCACAGCGGAAAAGCCATAAGGAAACGTCAAGTAATCTGTGAGAAACCGGCTTGGCTAAAGTTATTATTTATGGAGGCAAAAATGAAGATCACAATGTTAGGTACAGGAAATGCGATGGTAACGGAGTGCTATAATACCTGTTTTGTCATAAGCTGTAGGGAAAGTCATGAGAAAAGTTATGAGAAAGTTCATGAGGAGAGTCATGGAGAAAGACATTTTTTGGTTGACGGCGGCGGAGGAAACGCCATATTCCGACAGTTAAAGAGTGCAGGATATGATTGGATGGATATGAAAGAGATCTTTGTTACCCACAAGCATATCGACCATATATTGGGCATCATCTGGCTGGTCCGGGCAGTCTGCCAGTCCATGGGGCAGGGAAATTATGAAGGGGAAGTGAATATTTATGCCCATGATGAAGTCATTGGACTCATAAAGGATCTGACAGACCAGCTGCTTTGGGAGAAACAGACCCGGTTTATCGGGGAGCGGATCCATCTGATTACCGTTCATGACAAGGAAAACCGGGAAATCAATGGCAGTAAAGTGACGTTTTTTGACATACAGTCCTCAAAGGATAAGCAGTTTGGGTTTTCCATGGAGCTTAGCGGCAAAGAAAGGCTGACCTGCTGCGGGGATGAGCCTTATAACGAATGCGAAAAAGAATATGTGCAGGGCAGTAAATGGCTGCTGCATGAGGCATTCTGTCTTAGCTCACAGGCGGATATCTTTAAGCCCTATGAGAAGCACCATTCCACGGTAAAGGATGTCTGTGAGCTGGCAGAGGGATTGGGCGTTCAAAATCTGATTCTTTATCATACGGAGGACAAAAACATACAGAACCGGAAGGAAATGTATTATGAGGAAGGCAGTCAGTATTTTCATGGCACCTTGTATATCCCGGAGGATTTGGAAAGTATTCCGCTATAACAAAAATATATCCGAATACGGTAAGTTGGAAGAATATGGGCGTTGTTTATCCATAAAAAAGATGCTATAATTTTTTTACAAAGAATCTGGTTCAGAGCAGAAGGAAAAGTGTTACTTTTTACAAAAGATAAAATGCTCCGGATCAGGTTCTTTTTATTTCCGGACAGGTCCCAAACCCCCTTATAATTGCGACATTTGTCGATATTTTGCGACCGACAATGATAGACATTTTCATAGGTAAATGGTACTTTAATTACATAACCGTGCAGGATATTACATAATAAGTGCAGAAAAAGGAAAAGGGGAAAAGAAAAATGGTAAATGAACTGACAAAGCGCGTGGAATTGGAGAAATATGTGACCAGGATTATGCTGGATCTGGGAGTTCCCGCACATTTGAAAGGATATCATTACGTCAGAGAAGCTATTTTGATTTCCGAGGCTGATATGGAGGCGGTCAGCAGCGTGACAAAGCTTTTATATCCGGAAATTGCAAGAATATACAAAACAACACCGCAGAAAGTGGAAAGAGCAATACGAAATGCCATCGAAGTATCATGGACAAGAGGGAATTGTGAGACAATGGAAGAACTTTTCGGGTACTCCCATGATTCAGGAAAGGGAAGACCTACCAATAGTGAATATATTGCCAGAATAGCAGATAAGATCCGTCTCGATTATAAAGTGGTAACCATTGCGTCGTAAAACGATCATATTGAAAATACCCGGAGCATGCACGGTTGGCTTCCGGGTATTTTTAGTTTCTTTTTCTTTGTTTTTCATTTTCTTTCTTCTTCTTTTTTTCTTTCCTTTTCTTTCTCCTTCCTCTTTTTTTCTTTCCTTCTGCATGTTTTTCTTTCTTTTCTGGTCCCTTTCTGACTATTTTCTGATTCCTTTTTTTCCTCTTCTGATTCCTTTCTGATTTTTTTGTGCTGTAATTTCTTCTGCTTCTTTTTTCCATGTTTTTTCTTCCCCTCTTCCCTTTTTTTACGTTTTAAGTTGAAACAAAGAAATGCAAATTGTTCATATTGTAAATTAAAACAACAAAATATACAGCAAAATAGTTTACATAAGATATATTTACATAATATCAAATAGTAGTAAAAATAGAAAATTACAAAAGGCTTTAAATACAAGATATAGTGTTATTTAGTCAAAAAGTAAGAAAATTATGTAAATTTAATAAGTACAAGAATTATTGTTAAGACACAAATATGACAGTCAATTTATAAAAAGACGGCGTCAGCTCTTTAAAAACAAAACCGGCAACAATGATTTTTATAATAAAATCATATTTTTACGCCTGTTCTCTATATGGAAGATCAAAAGATGATATAAATGTCGTTTACGAAAAAAGAAGAAATTATAACTATATATAGAACAAAAAGCACTAGAAGAATACAACATATGGTATACATAAGAATAAGTATTTTGACATTTTATGAGTAAACCAGATAATAATTCCCATAAAACGGCATGATTTTTTATTACAAGCAAGTAAAAGTATAATTATTATTGTAAACTTCATTTCTTGAATCCGCATAATATAAATGAAAATAAAAATCCCCTTTTTATTGAAAAAAGACCTGAATTTTGTATAATAAAAGTAGTGCGCAATTGCAAAATAAATGTTGCCGTGTAAGTTGCATAAATGTTGCATTTGCGCTTCATCAAGACAATGAAACAACATATGGAGGAAGTACCATGGCAAATGTAAAGCGTATTTACGTGGAAAAGAAGGAAGACTTTGCGGTTAAAGCAAAAGAACTTGAAGAGGAGTTAAAGAGCTATCTGGGCATTTTGGGGCTTACAAAGGTTCGGGTTTTTATCAGGTATGATGTAGAGAATTTATCAGATGAAATATTTGATAAAGCATGCAGGACTATATTTTCAGAGCCGCCTGTGGATATTTTGTACAAGGAATCTTTTGAAGTAAAACCGGGAGAGAGAACCTTCAGCGTGGAATATTTGCCGGGACAGTTTGACCAGAGGGCGGATTCGGCAATGCAGTGCGTCAGGTTCTTAAAAGAGGATGAGGAGCCTGTGATCAAGACAGCGGTAACTTATCTTCTTTCGGGAGAGATTTCCGATGAGGAATTTGAGGAAATCAAATCTTATTGCATCAACCCTGTGGATTCCAGGGAAACCGATATGGTAAAGCCGGAAACGCTGATTACCGAGTTTGAGGAGCCGGAGGACGTTAAGATTTTTGACGGCTTTTTGGCAATGGATGAAAATGCCTTAAAGGCTTTATATGATTCTTTATCCCTTGCCATGACGTTTAAGGATTTCCTTCATATTCAGAACTATTATAAAAATGAGGAACACAGGGACCCGTCCATGACGGAAATCCGCGTGCTGGATACCTACTGGTCGGATCACTGCCGCCATACTACTTTTTCCACGGAATTGAAAAATGTGGAAATCGAGGACGGCTTTTATAAAGCGCCCATTGAGAAAACCTATCAGGAATATTTACAGACAAGGGAAGAAATCTTTAAAGGAAGGGACGACAAGTTTGTCTGCCTTATGGACCTTGCCCTTATGGCCATGAGGAAACTGAAAAAAGAAGGGAAACTTAAAGATTTGGAGGAGTCTGATGAGATCAACGCCTGCTCCATCGTGGTTCCCGTTGAGATTGACGGAAAAGAAGAGGAATGGCTGGTGTTCTTTAAAAATGAGACCCACAACCATCCTACGGAAATCGAGCCTTTCGGCGGCGCCGCAACCTGTCTGGGAGGCGCTATCAGGGATCCGCTATCGGGAAGGGGCTATGTTTACCAGGCAATGCGTATTACCGGCGCGGCAGACCCTACCGTTCCCGTTAAGGATACTTTAAAAGGCAAATTATCCCAGAAGAAGCTGGTAAGGGGTGCGGCAAGCGGTTATTCCTCCTACGGCAACCAGATCGGACTTGCCACAGGATATGTCAAGGAGTTATATCATCCCGATTACGTGGCAAAGAGAATGGAGATCGGCGCCGTTATGGGAGCGGCTCCCAGAAAAAATGTGATCCGTGAAAATTCCGATCCGGGAGACATCATCATTCTCTTAGGCGGCAGGACGGGGCGCGACGGCTGCGGCGGCGCAACAGGCTCTTCCAAGGTCCATACAGAAAGCTCCATTGAGACCTGCGGCGCAGAGGTACAGAAGGGAAATGCGCCTACAGAGCGTAAGATACAGAGATTATTCAGAAGGGAAGAAGTCAGCAGGCTCATTAAGAAATGTAATGATTTCGGCGCAGGCGGCGTTTCCGTTGCCATCGGAGAGTTAGCGGACGGCCTGGTGGTGGATCTGGACAAGGTTCCCAAAAAATATGCGGGTCTCGACGGTACAGAGCTTGCCATTTCCGAATCCCAGGAGCGTATGGCGGTTGTTGTAGACCCTAAGGATGTAAAAGAATTTCTGCAGTATGCGGCGGAGGAAAACCTGGAAGCCGTTGAAGTGGCGGTTGTGACAGAGGACCCCAGACTGGTGTTAAAATGGAGAGGCAAAGAAATCGTCAATATTGCAAGAGCCTTCTTAGATACCAACGGCGCGCATCAGGAAACAGACGTGGCTGTGGACGTGCCCAAAAAAGAAGAAAACTATTTTGATAAGATCGCGGTTCCCGCAGTGGATGCCGCTCTTAAGGAAAACGGCGTAAAGGACGCCTTCTTAAGCACTTTAAACGATTTGAACGTATGCAGCCAGAAGGGACTTGTGGAAATGTTTGACGCGTCCATCGGGGCGGCAAGCGTTTATATGCCTTACGGCGGTAAATACCAGTTGACGGAGACCCAGACCATGGTCGCAAAGCTGCCTTTATTAAAGGGAGAAACGGAAACGGTTACCATGATGAGCTATGGCTTTGACCCTTATTTATCCGGCTGGAGCCCTTACCATGGCGCGGTTTATGCGGTCTTGGAATCTTTGAGCAAAATCGTTGCGGCAGGCGGGGATTATAAAAAAGTACGCTTTACCTTCCAGGAGTATTTCCGCAGGATGACAGAGGATAAGCACCGTTGGAGCCAGCCCTTTGCAGCTCTCCTTGGCGCATTCGACGCGCAGCTTGGTTTCGGACTGCCCAGTATCGGCGGTAAGGACAGTATGTCCGGCACCTTTAACGATATCGACGTCCCTCCGACACTCGTGTCATTTGCTGTGGACGTGGCAAAATATCCCCAGATCATCACACCGGAACTGAAAGATGCAGGAAATAAGCTGGTGGCTTTCCAAATCGAAAAAGACGAATATGACCTTCCCGTCTATGAAAAGGTCTGCGCATTATATGAAGAGATTGCAAAGCTCATTCAGGATCAGGTCATTGTTTCCGCTTATACTTTGGATTCTAAAGGATATGGTGCGGCAGCGGCAAAGATGGCCTTCGGTAATAAGCTTGGTGTTACCTTTGACGGCGGACTTTCAGCAAAAGAATTATTTACGAACCGGCTGGGCAGTCTGTTAGCGGAAGTACCTGCGGATAAGCTGGATGCAGTGGGCATCCCCTATGTCTTAGTGGGAGAAGTGGCAGAAAGCGGCTTTACCTTTACAAAGGAAGGGGTATCCGTCAGTGAAGAGGAAGCTCTTTTAGCATGGACCTCCAAGCTGGAGAAGGTATTCCCTACCAAAGCGGTAAAAGGGTGTGAACCGGTGGAATCCAAAGTTTATGACACCAGTGACATATATATTTGTAAGCATAAAGTGGCAAAGCCTACGGTATTTATTCCTTTATTCCCGGGAACCAACTGTGAATATGACAGCGCAAAAGCTTTTGAGAGAGCGGGCGCTGATGTGATAACCAAAGTATTCAGGAATATTACGGCGGAGGATATCAGGGCGTCCGTAGATGAATTTGAGAAGGCCATCGGACAGGCGCAGATCATTATGTTCCCCGGCGGTTTCTCCGCAGGAGACGAGCCGGACGGAAGCGCCAAGTTCTTTGCAACGGCTTTCCAGAATGAAAAGATCAAAGAGGCTGTCATGAAGCTGTTAAAGGAAAGGGACGGACTGGCGTTAGGTATCTGTAACGGATTCCAGGCGCTGATCAAGCTGGGACTGGTGCCTTTCGGGGAAATCGTGGGACAGAAGGAGGATTCCCCTACCCTGACCTTCAATACCATTAACCGCCATATTTCCAAAATGGTATATACCAAGGTGGTTACCAACAAGTCGCCATGGCTTGCGAAGGCAGAGCTTGGAAAGACCTATGTCAATCCGGCTTCCCACGGCGAAGGAAGGTTTGTAGCGCCTAAGGAATGGATCGATAAACTCTTTGCAAACGGGCAGGTAGCTACCCAGTATGCGGATTTTGAAGGAAATGTTTCCATGGATGAAGAATGGAATATCAACGGCTCCTACTGTGCCATCGAAGGAATTACCTCTCCTGACGGAAGGTGCTTAGGAAAGATGGCGCATTCCGAGAGGCGTGATAAGGCTGTGGCCATGAATATTTACGGCGAGCAGGATATGAAGATCTTTGAATCCGGCGTGGAATATTTCAAATAAAAAAGAAAAGCGGGGGGAACTATGCAGAACAGGAAATATCTTATTATTATTGCTGTACTGGCGGCTCTTTTCATGGGAGCCGTAGGAATCATTGTGGGAATGACCATGCAGCAGAAAATGAATGCTTCATCGGGAAACACGGAGGTGGTTCCGGCGGCGGATGCAACGGCAAACCAGCCGGAAGAACAGCCTGTAAACGAAGTGGAAAATAACGAAGGAAACGATGACGGGGCTGAATCAGACGGGCAGGAGGAAAGCCCGGCGGAAACGGCTGACGATCAAAATGATGCAGATGTCAATGGACAGGAAACGGAGGTTATGGGAATGAGTGGAAGCACACCCGTTGAGCGTTACGGCGCATTACAGGTAAAGGGCAACAGGCTGACGGACCGGAACGGAAACCAGGTGCAGTTAAAGGGGATCAGCACCCATGGTCTTTCCTGGTATCCCCAGTATGTTAATGCCGATTTCTTTAAGCAGATGCGGGATGAGTGGGATGTGGAGATCGTAAGACTTGCCATGTACACCGCAGAGTATAACGGCTATTGTACGGGAGATGAAAACAATAAACAGACATTGAAAAATGTCATCAGCGAGGGCGTGAACCATGCAACCAATCTGGGTATGTATGTGATCATTGACTGGCATATTTTAAGCGACAGCAATCCTTTGCAGAACAAGGAAGAGGCAAAGAAGTTTTTTGCGGAAATGGTGGACCGCTATCAGGGCTATGACAATATTATTTATGAAATCTGTAACGAGCCAAACAGCGGCGCAAGCTGGAACGATATCAAGACCTATGCAAATGAAGTGATTCCCGTGATCCGTGAGAAGGATCAGGATGCCATTATCCTGGTGGGTACGCCCAACTGGTGCCAGTTTGTGGATGAAGCGGCGGCAGACCCTATCACAGGATATGATAACCTGATGTATACCCTTCATTTCTATGCGGATACCCACAGGGACGATCTGAGGAATACCATGCAGAACGCTTATAACAGGGGACTTCCCATTTTTGTCAGCGAGTTCGGCATTACCGATGCGTCGGGTAACGGCGCAGTCAACAGGGACGAAGGAAATAAGTGGATCGACTTGATGGACCAGAACGGGATCAGTTATTGTATCTGGAATCTTTCCAATAAGGATGAAGCTTCAGCCTTCTTTAAACCCGGCTGCAATAAGACAAGCGGATTTGTCAATGAAGATCTGTCGGACGAGGCGCTGTGGTATCTGGACGTGCTGAAAAAATAGAAAACTGTTGAGAATGAAATAGAAAAACGGGCAGCTGCAGGAGTAAGGTCATTTGGCAGCTGCCCGTTTGCAGTTTTGGTCAATTGGCCGCATCCGTTCCGTTCCCGGATACATCATTGCCGGAAAGGGAAGAATTCAACAGCTCCATTAATTCATCCATATCCATTTCGCCGGAATTTTCCTGGGCGGCCCTGTTGGTCAAAATGGGAATATAGTAAATGCCTGCGCCGATGCCTGCAACGATGACAAGGGCAAGAAGGGGACCTAAAACCTTCCACATTTTTTTGCGTTTTTTCTGTTTTTCAAGAAGAACCTTTCTGTTTTTCTTTTCTTCTTTGTATTTGTCTACTTTTTGCTGACTCATGTTACGTTATTCCTTCCTTAATATTTACCATTCGATCTCTTCAATAGGAGTGGGATGCTCGTTTATGGCGATATCCGTAACCCTGCCGCTTTTAAAACGGATGACCTTATCCGCCATAGGGGCAAGGGCCGAATTGTGGGTAATGATCAAAACGGTCATATTCTCCTTGCGGCAAGTGTTCTGTAAAAGCTGTAAGATCTGTTTGCCGGTGGCATAATCCAGAGCGCCGGTAGGCTCGTCGCAGAGCAAAAGCTTAGGATTTTTGGCAATGGCCCTGGCAATGGCAACACGCTGCTGTTCGCCGCCGGATAACTGGGCGGGGAAATTGGACATGCGCTCCGAAAGCCCTACCTTATCAAGAACCGATGCCGCATCCAGGGAATCCTTGCAGATCTGGGAAGCTAACTCTACGTTTTCCAAAGCGGTCAGGTTGGGCACCAGATTGTAAAACTGGAAGACAAAACCGATATCCTCCCTGCGGTATCTGGTCAGCGCCTTTTTGCTGCAGGCGGTTAAATCCGTGCCATCTACGATCACGTTTCCCTCCGAAGCGGTATCCATGCCTCCTAAAATATTAAGCGCAGTGGTTTTTCCGGCTCCCGAAGAGCCAAGGATCACTGTTAATTCGCCTTTTTCAATTTCAAAATTTACATCTGCAAGCGCCTGAATGGTAACTTCGCCCATTTTATAATCCTTACGGACATGGGAAAAGGAAATAAATGCCATGAAAAAGACCCCTTTCTCTATCTGTACTATAACAGTTTAGTAGATTTGTACGCAAAATGCAAATGAATATTTTGTGTATTTGTAGTAAAATAGTAAGGACGGCAGCGGATCAGGGATAGGAGAAGACAAAAGCGTATACCGGCCCGGCATTGCTTAAGCTAAATGGCAGAAGACAGAATGGAGGACAAAATGAATAGAGAAGCCGATCATCTGGAATATCAGATCCCGTTTTCACAGGCAGAATATATGCAAACATTGGTCCGCAGCCATTTTCCGGAGGCGGATCTTGCGGAATGTCTGAAAATAGAAAGAGAACTGTCATTCTCCGATATAAGGGTCAGGGTGTGGTACTGCCCGGAACAGGAAAAACTGTTACTGGTGGTCATGACGCTGGGAACGGATTTTGACGATCTGATAGAAAAATACGAAAAAGAGGAAGAGCTGCTTTTGGCATATGCGGTGGAATGCCTTGCCATGGAGGTCTTAAAAAAAGCATATGATATTTTTCCGGAAAAGCTCTATGAAAGAGAAGGAAAGTATCCCGGGGAATATCATTTCCTGGATGATGAGGAAATGAGGCGTATGCCGGAGCTCCTAAAAGAAATGAAAATCCGGGAGGTAAGCTGTAACGAAGCCTTTGCGCTGGTTCCACAAAAAACAGTTGTTTTTATGACGGATCTGTCAGATAAGAAAAACGCCGGATGTATCAGTGTTTGCGAGACCTGCGGCCGGGAAGACTGTCCCAACCGGACGAGGGGACGGGAAGTAAGAGCGGCGGGGTTGAACTATGGTTATCAGAGGATATTGGGGAACGGAGGGAACCGATTATGGAGAAAGGATTGATCCATTTATATTATGGGGACGGGAAAGGAAAGACAACTGCGGCGGTAGGACTGTGTATAAGGGCGGCAGGGAATAAAAAGCGTGTGTTATTCACACAATTTATGAAGGACGGTTCTTCCGGGGAAATTTCGCTTTTAAAGGAGCTGCCGGGGACAGAAGTTCTCTGGGGCAATGTGCCCTATGGATTTTACAGCCGGATGGATGATGAAGAAAAAAGGCTGTTTGCTAAGGAACAGGAGAAACTGTTTCAAAAAATATTGGAAAAAATCGAGGAAGAAAGAAAACGTATAAGCGCCTGTACCCAAAATGCCGCTGAAGCAGAAAAAACTCCTGTTTGGGACGGAGTTTCCATGCT
>ULTO01049483.1_pt1 | contig 26118 bp, 25 predicted proteins | sample 1957601 | NCBI WGS metagenome assembly ULTO01 (sample SAMEA4835734, study PRJEB28245) | human gut metagenome | biome: gut microbiome; material: fecal sample | place: Denmark | collected 2008 | reverse complement strand
GCCGCCTGCCTTGCCGCTTCCTCTGTTGCCGCCACTGCCGCTTTCTGTGCAGCTACCTTCTCTGCATTTGCTGCCTCTACTGCCGCTTTGTTTTGTGCTGCAATCGCTTCATTATTTGCCTTTGTCACGGCCGCCCTTGCCTCTGTTGCTGCAATTGCAGCCTTCTGTGCCGCCACCTTAGGTGCAGCCATTGCTTCTACCGCCGCTTTGTTTTCATCGGCGATTGCCTTATTGTGTGCGTTCTGCGCTTCCTGAAGCTGCGCCTGTGCATCCTCAACTACTCCCGCATATGTCGTAACCGGAGTCAAAACTAACCCCAGTGACAAAGCCAGCCCGCAGACAACACCCATTTTACTGATCGTTCTTTTTTTCATTCTCTTTTTCCTCCTGCGCAATAAAAAATAGAATTGCTCAAAATTCTTTAAGCAATTCCATTTTAACTGAACATAAACAATTGACAATAGTACTGGCACACATGGCCTTCCAAACGGCAAAATCGGTCAACTGTTTTTGTTCCAGTAACGAAACAACGCCTCTTTGACCATTTTCATCTTTCTCCTTGAGACAGGCAGTCTGGTCTCATTACTCAAAATAACATTATCATCCTTGATCGTAACCACATAGCGGGGATTCACACAAAAGCTCTGATGAATGATAATATACTCTTCCCCGCTCAGACGTTTCACGCAGTCGCTCATCTTCATCCTGATTTTTTCCACTCCGTTGACGCAGTGAATATGGATGTAGTGCTGATAGCTTTCAATATAGATCACTTCACTGGGATTGACCAGAAACGTATGCCCTTTTTTCTCAAAAGAAACCTGTATCGCCCGGCTGCTCTTTAATTCCGTCATTACCCTGCTGACCGCTTCTATTAATTTGTCATTGTTGATAGGTTTTAAAACCAGGGAACTTGGCTTTATCTCGAATATATCCGACACAAATTCAATATTGCCCGTCAGAAAAATCACTTTTAAAGAAGGATATTTTCTCTGCAGCTCCCCGGAAACCTCTATTCCCCTCTTATCCTTCATCTGAAAGCAGATATCCATAATCAAAATATCCGGAACATTTTCTTCATTTTCATAACATGCCGCTTCTAAATCTGCCGGATTCAAATATTCCGTTACTTCCATTACGTTCCCGTATACCTTTTTAATTACCTTTTTTACATGTGATAGAACCTTCTGATTATCATCGCAAATTGACAGTTTCATCCTAGACCCACTCCTCACAAACCGGATATATTAAAAATATCACATTTTGTCGTTTTTACAAATATTCTGGCACAATAGGTATGTATTGCGTCATAAGTGGTTTAAGTCTTTAGCATAATATGCACTTCAAAGGTATTTTCCTTTTCGTCAGAAGAAAACATTCCATCGTACTTTGACACGGTGTCATTTACGATTCCAAGGCCCAGCCCTCTCTTATCCTTATATTTCATTTTTTCAGGCAGCAGCCCTTTTTTCTTTTCTATAGAATCCTGCAGTGCTTTGCTGTTTTTTAATTCCATACACAAAAAATCCGCATGATAAAACAGCTTCAACTTAATAAACCGTTCTGCTTCCACATTTTCACAAGCTTCTATGGCATTGTCCAGTATATTACCGAATATACTGACCCAGTCATACAACTCAACCCTTTCCCCCTTCAGCCTGCATCTGTTGCATTCAAAATGAATATCCTTTTCCTCACAGATTTTCTTCTTATATTCTAATAAAGTATCCACAACGGCAATTCCGGTAACCGGTATCACGTCGTCTATGCGCCTGACAATTTCCTCCTTGTATTCATCGCCCTCTTCATATCCTGCCGCCACCAGATGATTGGAAATATCATGGCGTATTCTGGACATTTCCTCAACTTTTTTGCTGCGCTCATCCCGGACACGGTTCATCTGCTCAAGTTCCTCTATCATTTTTTTATAATGATTGGACTGATACAGAATACAGACAAATAAAACTGTAATAAAAACTGTCATCTTCAAATAAATGATCTCATAATTCCCAAACCAGAAACAAAAGGTATAAACAAGCAAAGCGGCAAGTTTGAAATAATTCATACGTTTTTCATGAATGCCCCATATAATTTTCCCGATATATCCTGCAATCAGAAATGCAATAAGCAGGCATGGCAAAAAGATAACCCACCTTTTTGCCGTTCCTGACTCCATCAGCGCAATGGCCTTTTCCAAATTCATCCCTTCAATCAGATAACCTGCACATAAGCTGCCTGTGGAAGCAGTCGTTTCCAGAATAAAACCGATAACAAGAATATTTAAAATGCCATTAAATGCTTTCCCTGCCTTTTTCCTATTGCCCCCTGTTTCTTTACTCGTCCTTTCTTCCCGCATACCGCATCTGCCCCCTGCACTTTATATCTATTTCTCATTTTCCAAAACTTCGTCGAACTTTTCCATAACTTCCTTTTTATATTCCAAATCTCCCGCTCCTTGACTTTTGTCCAGATATTTTAAAGTATCCCGTTTAATGGAATCCAGCTCCGCCATTTTATCATCATATTTCCTTCCCTGGCTTTCCAAAACCTCATAATCCTCTATGGCCTTTTTATAGCTGCGGGACTGATAGTATGCATTCAAAAGCAACATAACGATGAATGCCGGGACACCGAAAAAAGCAATTTCGATATTTGCCTTGCTTTTAGTATAAGCCCCCGTACACGCAAGGATAATTTTAGCGGCGCTTATCCATTTTGCCTTGGTACGCTCCATTGCTTCCACCAATATTCCAATAAAATACGCACCCGTGATACAGGAAATCAAGAAAAGTATAAGGCTTTTTTTATTCCCAAAATCCATGACATAGGTTACTTTTTTAAAATCGCCGCCCTCCAATAACAAAAGTCCGCCCACCATAAAGACCGTTCCATATAGATCAAACAGAAATGCCGGCCCCCAGACATTGATCAGATGCTTTACCGGGTTTCCCCTTAAAAACAATATAAAGGCCGCCAGCATGCCAATATAATAAAACAGATATTCTGCCGTCCAGACCTGCTCCGGCACGCGCAGATAGCACCAAGCCCTGAATACCCTGTGAACAAATTCCAGTATAAGAAAAGCAGCCATAAATTTCTTACCCTTTTCATATTGATGAATATACGGTCTGACGATCCAATAAACTGCTGCCCCCGTGCCTATGGATTCTATCAGCATAATACATATACGCAGTGGTGTTTCGTATTCCATTTCTCCCCATCCCTTTATAAATCTATTTTTTACACTCTATTTCCCACATATTACTTTACAAAGCCAATCTCTACCGTAAAAATATTTTCCTCATTTTCTATCTTTATTTCCGCATGATATCCGTCAAGGATTTCCCTGACAATAGACAGCCCTAATCCCCTCTTATCCTTATACGGATCGGACATTTCTTTCTCCCCTTCCACCATTTTCTCTGCCGCAGGATTTTTGCCGTTTATGACCCTTAAAAGCATCCTTTTTTCTTCCTCACGCATCTCTATCCTAATAAATCTATCCTGTTTCCCTTCCACACTTTTACAGGCTTCTATGGCGTTATCCAGAATATTTGAAAAAATGCTGACCCAGTCGTATACCGTTACAGGTTGATCAGACAGCTCGCAGCCCTTTACGGAAACCTTGATCTTTTCACTCCGGCAGATCTGGAACTTGTATTCCAACAGACAGTCCAAGGTCCTGATTCCCGTATACGCCTCCACATAGGCGATCTTCTCGATTATGTCGCCCCGGTAATACTCTGTCAGCTCCACAGCTGCCAGATGGTTGGAAATATCATGCCGCACCTTAGACATTTCATCAAGTCTTCCCGTATATTCCCTGTTCATCCGGTTTAGCTGGGCGAATTCATCCAACAGCTTTCTGTATTTCCGCTTTTGATCGGAGATACAGATAAATACCAGCACCACAAATGCAACAATTCCTATAAATACCATTTCAAAGCTTGTAAAAAAACCTATCATGATCCATATAAACGCCTGGACCGCCTTAAAACGTTCCACTCTTTTATGCTTGATCTTCAGGAAAATATCGCATATTTTCTTGCTTATATAAGTACAAACAATGACCGATATGAAAAACCATCCCGTATAGTCTAATTCCCCGTAATTCATAGCATGGACTGCCGCTTCAAAATTCAATCCTGATAATAAATACAGCACTCCCAATAAGCCCACTGTACCTACCAGATTAAAAATAGAATATCCGCAGAAAATATTTCCCAGATGATACCACAAATTGCCCTTTAGCAGACACATAATCAGAAGAAAAAGGCATACATTATAAATAAAATATTCAATGGCCCAGATTTCTGTGGGGACCCAATAAAATGCCGCCGCCCGGAACATTTTATGTATGATCTCCGTGCTGATAAACAAAACGGAAAACCAATATGATTTTTGATATTTGCATATATAGGATTTTAAAATCAGATAAATAGAAGTTCCCTGAAGAACCGCACTGAAAATGACTAAAAAAATATGCTCCGGGGTTTCCTGCATCATAGCTTCATTCCGCCTGTCTGTATCATTCTTTATCGCAGAATAGACCCAAATGTCCGGAATGCCGTTTTCCAACCCCTGATATGTGGGTATATTTATGTTATTATACCATAAAGTGCGACATTTTTCGCTATGTTACTTATTGTTAATTTTTCTCTTTACTCCGCTCCTGTCAATTTCCTTCCCTTTTTTCTTGAGCTTTTCTCCTCATTCTAGTAAAATAAATCTATATATTGATACTGCCGTCCCTTTTATTTTACAAAGATTGGAGATATGACAATGAAAGAAACCTTATATACCATCCCCTTAACGGACGCCTTCCATGCAGGCGACGAATGTCCTTTCTGCTTTATTGAGCGGAACGTGGAGCAGGATCTTTTGGACCTGGTTTTAGGCTCCGGCTCCTCCTATATGGAAAGCGATATGCGCGATCAGACCGATAAAGCAGGTTTCTGCCGGGCGCATTTCAAAAAGATGTTTGACTATGGCAATACCCTTGGCAACGGCTGGATCTTAAAGACCCATTACGTCCAGGTAAATAAGGAACTTGATGAAGAGATCAAAATGTTTTCCCGGGGAAAGACCTCTTTTATGAACAAAATGAAAAAAAGCCAGGATTCCATGAATTCCATGGCAGCCTGGGTTAAGGATCGGGAAAGATCCTGCTATATCTGCAATCAGTTTGCAACTACATACCAGAGATATCTGGATACCTTTTTCTTTATGTACAAAAAAGACGGGGAAATGACCGAAATGTTAAAAAACAGTAAAGGATTATGCCTCCATCATTTCGGAGACCTCTGTGCCGAGGCCGATAACCAGTTAAATGACAAGCAGAAGGACGCACTTTTCCCTCTTTTATTTGATTTAATGAGCGAAAACATGAAACGTGTCGGCGAAGATGTGGCGTGGCTGGTGGAAAAATTCGATTACCGCAATAAGGACGCCGACTGGAAAAATTCCAAGGATGCCATCCAGCGCGGTATGCAGAAGCTGTGGGGCGGTTACCCGGCGGACCCTGTTTACCAGCAGAACAAATAATTGTTTATTATAAAGATACATCCATATACGGAGATGCTGCGAAAGTCTCTTATTCATCCAGATATTCGGGCTTTGTAAATTTTTCCCGCATCATCATGCAGAAAGCTACCGCTTCCCTATGCACAAATTCCGAATCCAGCTTTTCCGTAAGGGCTGTCTCCATCAGGCCTCTCGTAACATAATGCATGGAACGTATGAGCAGTTTTTCGTCTACGCCGGGCAGGAGCCTGTCGTAGTCAGCCCTCTCTAAAGCCTCGTTCATGGCGTTTTCCGAAAGGTTCGTGTAATCCTTTATCTCCTCACGGATCTTTTCATCCGCAATCTCACTGCTGCTCAGCAAAAACTTCTGCATATAGGGATAATTGCGTAGCAGCACATTTTTTGCCTCTTCGATCTGAACAAACAAAAGAAACAGGTCCCGTTCCCGCAAAGATACTGCCCTTTGCAGCTCCATGGCCATATATCTGGCGCTGTATTCATATACAAAGACATATAATCCCGCTTTGGAGCCGAAATAATGGAACAAAAGCCCCTTGGAGATCCCCGCTTCTTTTACAATATCATCGGTGCTGGCCTTCTGATAACCGTTCAGCGCAAAGATTTTCAACGCTCCGTTGATCATGCGGTCCTGCTTTTCCTTTTTTAAATCAAAAAATTTGTCGTTCATTTATGAATTCCTTTACATTTAATCGAAAATAATCTTACCATAGCAGAAAAAGCATTGCAATATCTACTTGTTTTCCTGTTCGTTTTATTTTAAAATGGTAATAAGTACAGCATGGTCACGTGAAAGGAGATTTTCCCAATATGGCAAAAAAAATCAGGAATTTATTATTGCTCGGCGCAGCAGTAGGCGCTGCGGCGGCCGGAACATATTATTACCTCCAGAAAAAGGATGCCGGGTATTTTGATGAGGATGATGACGATACGGATGATTTTGACATTTTCGAAGATGAAGATGATCTGACTTCCTCCGATTCCAAATCTTCCCGCAATTATGTTCCTCTCCATTTTGATTCGTCTGCAGATGCCGGTACGGAAGAACCATCCGAAGAAAAAGAAACAGCTGCAGCAGATGCTTCCTCAGAACAGGATGTCACATTAGAGAGCATGGATTCCGTAGAAGAATTCTTCGACGATGACGAAGAAGACGAGGAAATTGATAACGAAACACCTGTTGACACGGAATAAGGCATTGATTACCTTTTATGGCGGATCCTCTATCAGATCCGCCATGCTTTTTTTAAGCGGTCCGTTCCTTCTATGATCTGTTCCTCTGTCAAAGCTGCATATCCCACGATTACCGTCCCCGGTCCGCCCCCCTGTTCCGGTTCCTTAAGCATATAACCGCCCATACCGTAGACCCTGCACTCCTCTTTTTCTGCCGCCTCTATAATTTCCTTTTCACTCCATCCCCTTCTGTCCTCTAACAATATATGCAGCCCTGCATATTCTCCTCTGATCCGGAAGGCCTTTTTGAAAGGCTTCAGCCTCTCAAGCAGCAGATCATGCTTCCCTTTATAAAGCTTCCGCATTTTATTCAGATAACGTTCAAAATAGCCATCTTCCAAGAATCTGTACAAAATGGCCTGATCGATACGGGATACCGTGGAGGAAATAAACCAGAGCTTTTCCTCATAAATATTCAACAGGGGCTTTGGCAGCACCATATAGCTGATCCTTATGGCAGGCGCAATGGACTTTGAAAAGGTTCCCAGGTAAATTACCTTTCCCTCGCCGTCCGATGCCTGCATGGAAGGGATCGGCATCCCCTTATAACGGAATTCACTGTCATAATCATCTTCAATAATATAGCGTTCTTCCCCTTCTTTTGCCCAGGAAAGGATCTCCATCCGCCTGCCGATGGGCATGACGACTCCTGTAGGGAACTGATGGGACGGCGTAATATAGGCAATCCGCGCCCGGCTTTTTTTTAGCAGGTCTATGCGCATACCGTTTTCATCCAGGTCCACAGGCGTTACTTCATAACCGCCGGAAGCAAAAATCCTCGCCGCCCTCATATAAGCAGGGTTTTCTACTGCCACCCTCTGGGCGGTCCCCAGAATTTTTTGTAAAAGCATTAAAAGATAATCGTTTCCCGCTCCCACGATGATCTGACCGGGAGTACATTCCACCCCCCGGCTTCCGTGAAGATAGCCGCAGATAGCTTCTCTGAGCCTTTGATCTCCCTTTGGCGCCCCAAGCTCAAATACATTCCGTTCCTCATCCATCAGCACATCCTTTGAAATCCTTTTCCACGTGGAAAAGGGAAAGGCTGTAATATCAATGCCGTTGGGCGAAAAATCATAAGCCGCTGACGCCTCTTTTGGAGTTTCCTCTTCCTTACCGGATACAGGCGCAGGATGATACAATTTTGTGATCTCACAAACAAAATGGCCCTTATAGGGGCGGGATTCAATATACCCTTCCGATAAGAGCTGTCCATAGGCAAAATCCACCGTGCTCCTGGACACCTGCAAATGCTCTGCCAGTCTACGGGTCGAGGGAAGCTTCTGTCCTGCCGACAGGCTTCCCCTCCGGATCTCATTTTTTATATAGTTATAAATCTGTTGATATAAATGTTCCTTACCGTCTTCCTTTAAAGGAATTGTCAGTTCATTCATTATCTTTTTTCCTTGAGCTTTTCCATCAAAACATCCTTTAAGTCATGGGCGCGGTCTTTGATTCTGGCATTGGCAGTCCTGGAAGTCACAATGGAACCCAAGAGCTTGGCAGCTGTTTCGTATTCCTCGAAACGCATTGCCAGCGTGGCCAGAAGATAATCCACCGTCATTTCATCCATGCCGCAGATGGGGAAACTTTCACTGGCCCTTGCCGTGACAAAACCGTCATATGCATTTTTTAAAAACTGGTTTTCTGCGCTTTCAAGTTCCTGTTTCTTCTTTTCATAGTCCGGAGCATCTGCCTCCAGGGCTTCTCTCTGTCCTCTTAAGATCCAGCCGGTTTTCAAACAGATATAGGCCTTTTCGCTGGCTTTACCATGCTTGACAATAGCGTTTACCAAAGCAAGCTTATGACGCTCCATGGCCTCCTCGTATGTATATATCTTTTTATCCGGATCGATTTTTCTCGGCTTATAGCTGTTACAGATATTTTCCTTGATGGCTCTTTTCTGGGCAGGAGTCAGATAGGGGAAATTTTTGCTCATGCCGGAATATCCGCAATAGGGGCAGGAAATAATATCATATTTTAATACGTCGATTCCCTCATACCGGGGCCTTAGATCCTGGTCTGCGACCATTGCCTTGGCTTTTCCCGAGCGGACCATTTTCGCCTTAAAATCCTTGTCGCATACGGTACAGGTATAACTCTTGTCAAACAGCATATCCTCTTCCTTGGGTGCGACGACCTCCGCCTGCTTTTTTTCATCCTTATGGGGATCCTCATAAATATCCAGTCCCTCCAGATTTCCTAATCCCAGACTCTCCAAACCTGATAACAAATTATTATCCATTCCGCTATCTCCAATTCTTTTTTAATTAATCATGCATAACTTGCTATTTGGGCAGTTTAAAGGAACTTTTTAACGATACGATCCTGTTAAACACCAGCTTCTCTTCCGTGGAATCCTTATAATCCACACAGAAAAATCCGTTTCTTACAAACTGAAAGCTGTCATAAGCCTTCGCACCCTGAATCCCCGGCTCGATATAGCAGTTGTTCAATACCGTCAGGGAATTGGGATTTAAATTCAGACTTCCGTCTTCCTCATTATATACGCCCATTTTCTCGTCTACAATGTTTTCATAGAGCCTTGCCTCTGCCTTTAAAGCAGAGTGTACGGGAACCCAATGGATGGTTCCTTTTACCTTCCTTCCGCTAAAGCCGCTTCCGGCCTTCGTTTCAGGATCATAAGTGCAGTGCACTACCGTTACATTCCCCTCTTCATCCTTTTCAAATCCCACACACTTTACAAAATATGCATGCATCAGGCGCACTTCATTCCCCGGAAACAAGCGGAAATACTTCTTAGGCGGTTCCTCCATAAAGTCCTCTCTCTCAATGTAAAGCTCCCTTTCAAAAGGAACTTCATGGGTGCCAAGCTCCGGATTCTCCATATTGTTGGCAGCCGTAAGCATTTCACTCTGCCCTTCGGGATAATTGTCAATGACTAACTTAATAGGATCAAGGACCGCCATCATACGGCTTTTCTTAAGCTTCAAGTCCTCTCTCAGACAGTACTCCAACATGGCGTAATCTGCCGATGAATTGGCCTTGGAAATGCCGCAAAGCTCCACAAACATCCTGATGGATTCCGGCGTAAATCCCCTTCTCCTTAAAGCCGCAATAGACACCAGCCTGGGATCGTCCCAACCGTCTACGATGCCATCCTCTACCAATTTCTTGATATATCTTTTGCCTGTTACCACATTGGTCAGATACATCTTGGCAAACTCTATCTGTCTGGGCGGACGGGGATATTCCAGTTCCCTCACTACCCAGTCATACAAAGGCCTGTGGTCTTCAAACTCCAGCGTACAGATAGAGTGGGTAATCCCTTCTATGGCGTCCTCGATAGGGTGCGCAAAATCATACATGGGATAAATACACCACTTATCTCCCGTATTGTGATGGGTCATATGGGCCACACGGTACAGAATCGGATCCCTCATATTGATATTGGAGGACGCCATATCGATCTTTGCCCTCAGCACCTTGCTGCCGTCAGGATATACGCCCTTTTTCATATTTTCAAAAAGCTCCAGGTTTTCCTCAACAGACCGGTCGGAATAAGGATCCTTTTTCCCCGGCTCCGTCAGGGTACCCCTGTACTCCCTGATCTCATCCGCAGACAGATCCGAGACGTATGCCTTCCCCTTTTTGATCAATTTGACTGCGCCTTCATACATCTGTTCAAAATAGTCCGATGCAAAAAAAAGCCTGTCTTCCCAGTCGGCTCCCAGCCACTTGATATCATTTAAAATAGATTCCACAAACTCCGATTTTTCCTTTGTGGGATTTGTATCGTCAAACCTCATATTGAACCTGCCGCCATATTCCTTTGCAAGCCCGTAATTTAGTATAATGCTTTTGGCATGTCCGATGTGCAGATAGCCGTTAGGCTCCGGTGGAAAGCGGGTGCAGACGGTATCGTAAACACCTTCTGCCAGGTCCTTATCTATCTCCTGCTCAATAAAATTTTTTGATGCTTTTTCATTCTCCATTATGTCAGCTCCCAAGATCCGCGGAATCGATTTCCCGCTCAAATTAACACTATTCTACCATACTCCTATTAGAAATTCAATTCCGTTGGTGTGATATTCTCCCTTTCCTGTTCCTGCCCCTCTCTTTTTCCGGCCGCCGCAAGTCGCCTTCTTTCCTCCTCATTCAGCCTTTTTTCCAGATAAATATAGCCGAAAGAGATTCCCAGAATCAACAGCCCTACGATTAAGAATACCAAAATACGGATCTGTGCCGAAGCGCCGTGGAAGTCAAAGATAACCAGCTTTAACGCCACGAAAATCGTTAAGACCAGTCCGTAGATCCTGACGCTTTTGTCCTTCATATAAAAGCCCGCCCCAATGGCGATGGCAGCAAGGGTACAGATCAGGATACTGCCCAAAAACGCTTCACAGTCCTCTGTCAGCAAAAACAGCCATCCAAAGGTCAGCGCCGTAAATATATGGTATTTGCGGAATTTTTTCATAAAACAGCAGGAAAGCAGAATACAAGCCCCATAAGTATATCCCAATAAACGAAGATCGTCACTGCGCATAAACAGGCAGACCCCGATTGCGGAGAGCATGGTATAAACGGCATCCGGCACCGGAAACTCCTTAAAAAAGCGGACACATCCCTTGTTAACGGCAAATACCAAAAGACAGGCAAGGGAAAGCCAGAAGGACTGCCCGTCCATAAGATAAGCCAGAATGCTGTATGCCGCTATGAACAGATAAGGTGCAAAACGTATTCTTTTCTTAAAAAACAAGGCTGTAAGGGCCGCGCACAGAACCAGCACGCCTATGACGCCGAAATGAAGCCATTCCTCATAATGCCCGATATACAGAAGGCATCCCAGATGAACGCCCTGTCCCAGAAAGTACAGAACACGGTAGCTTGCTTCCTCCTCCGTCCTATAATACAACAGGTGGAGCGTCAGTATATCCGCACATACAAGAACATAAACCGGCCACATCTGAAGACCCGAAAGCCATTGCAGGTAGATCAGATAAAAAATGACCGTAAAACTGCAGATGTACTGTATGTGATCCACGACCTTCCGCCGTTTTTTTACCGGGCAGTAAACGCCCGCCAGATTTACAAGGAAAACAACCAATGCAGGCATCAAAAATTCCAGCTGGCTCTTCAGCTGATGGATGGGCACCAGTGAAAGATAGCAGCCGATCAGACAGATGATCCGTATCATTCCCGAATCCTTTTTCCTGCTTAAGTAAAAGAAAAAGGAGGTCAGAATAAGGGTAATGAGAAGAGCCACCCATGCAGGAAATATAGCCAGATAAATATAGTTTAACAGCGTGACCACATAGAGACTACTGATCCCTAAGCCTGTCAGGCAGTAGGAAAATTTCTCGATCCTTTTAAAAACAAACAGTTCCGATGAGGCGATCAGCACAATGCCAATGGCGTAAAGAAATATCCCCTGCAGTATATTGTTCATAAAATTAAGACCGAAGGTTATAAAAGCAACCAGCAAAAAGGCAATGCCAACCACGCCGAATATGACCGTACCCACCTTAAATTCCACGGATTTCTGCGGATTTTCCTGTCTGGGATAGGGCGTCGGCTGATCGTATACGGCCTGCGGAGACGGCTGTACATACGCCGGTTGCGCCGCCTGTTGCTGCAGCTGCGGATGATATACAGGCGCCGGCTGTCCTTTAGCCGTATAAAACACGGACTGAACCGGCTGCGCCGGTATTGACTGCTGTGCCGGTACTGACTGTTGCACCGGTTTCATCTGCATATGGTACATGGTCTGTTGATTTACGGACTGCTCCATTTGCATATGATACATATTCTGCTGATTGACCGATTGCTCCATCTGTGGACGATATACGGTCTGGGACTGCTGCACCGGTTCCATCTGCATATGGTACATGGTCTGGGACTGCACCGGTTCCATCTGCGGACGGTACATAGTCTGGGACTGCACCGGCTGCTGATAGGATGTTCTGGCCAAATACTGCCGATATCCCTGTTCAATAGACTGCTCCAGTTGATACAGGGCGTTTTCCGTTCCCTGCAGTTCCATCCACTTCTGGTCCAGATACGCACAAAACGCCGCATCCGCGCATTCCCTTTTCAGGGCAATGATCCGTTCCTTAAGTGCCGCAAACCGGTCGGTTACGGCTTGTTCAAGGCTCTCCGCCGTGCTGCCCTGCTCTTTTATCCCACTCTGTTTTTGCCTGTCCATATCCGTTTCCATGTTTTCCCCCTTATATCATCAATCAGAAATTCATGATTGCCATTCGCCGTTCGTCGAATATGCAAGCATACTCTCCTCACTAACGCTCATTATATCACGATCTTACATATTTTCTCTCAAATTCGTCTCTCGGCAGGGGCTTATCAAAATAGTACCCCTGTACCAGCCTTACCTTCATGCCTTCCAGGACCTTATACTGCTCCCTGGTCTCTATGCCTTCTACGCAGATGCTTACATCTATTGCCTCCGCAAGCTCCGCCACCATCTTTATAAACGATCGGGAATACTCGTCCTCCGTCAATCCCTTGATAAAACTCCTGTCCACTTTTATCACATCTAAAGGAATCTCCCGAATATAATTTAAAGAAGAATAGCCCGTTCCAAAATCATCCAGGGCAATCCGTACCCCGAGCTTTCTTATTCTGCCAAGGATCTCCTTCATCCGCTTCATATCATTGATCGCAAGGCTTTCCGTAACTTCCAGGGTCAGATTATGGGGAGCGATTCCCGTATCCCGGAGCGCATTTTTTATTACGTCCACGATATCCTTCTGCAAAAGCTGCACTACGGATAAATTCACATTGACCTTGTACTCAGGATATCCGTCGTCATTCCACTTTTTGCAGGCATAACAGGCTTCCCTCAAAACATAGTTTCCAATCGGCGTGATCAGTCCCAGATATTCCGCCAGAGGAATAAAATCCGACGGCGGTATAAACCCCAGTGCAGTAGAATTCCATCTGACTAACGCCTCCGCTCCCATACATGGCGTACCGGCCCTTTGTATATCAATGATAGGCTGAAAATACACGCTGAACTCGCTGCAATCTGCACTGGCCGCATCCCGCATGCTCTTTTCCATATCCAGCCTTTTGCCGGCTAAAGTCTTTAAATTATCCGAAAAACGGACTACCTGGTTTTTCCCTCTTCGCTTTGCCTCATACATGGATATATCGGCTTTTTTGATCAGGTCTGCAACGCTGTCCCCGTCGTCCGGATAGATGCAGACTCCCATACTCATTGTGCAATAATAATTGCTGTTTTTCAAATACCAGGCTTCTTCGAAAACCGACTGGATCTTTCCCATAATATCCTCCAGGAGGGAAAATTTATCAGGAGGCACAATTACTACAAACTCGTCGCCGCCCATGCGGTAACAGGTTTCCCCTATTCCTTCGATTCTCTGGAATGCCCGGGATACGGACTGCAGCAACACGTCCCCGTACTGATGCCCCAATCCGTCATTAATATGCTTAAAATCATCCAGATCCAGATAGAGCAGTCCGCCCTTTTCACTGTTTTTCTTCGCCGCATCTATAAATGTCGCCAGGTCCCTCTCACAGCATATGCGGTTATACAGCCCTGTTAAAAAGTCGGTATAAACCTGCTGTTCCATTTTTTTCTGATAGATCCTCTTATCCGTAACATCATAAAGGGAATACAGGTCTGCCGCTTTTCCGTCGATCCACGTAAATGGCACATGGTATAGATCGTAGCATCTGCCGCTTTCACTATGGCAGACTTCATAAGCGCCTTCTTTTAGCGCCAATGGCCTTGCATTAGTCAAAAGCATATTAAGCGTCCCGTTTTCCAGTTCATTTTTGAAAGTCTTTTTTAGGAGCCTGTTGGCCAAAAGACATTTTCCGGTTCCGGATTCTTTCACATAAACGCCCATGCCCATATTGTCCAGAATTTCATAAGCGAACTTCCGGCCTTCCGAAACCTCTTTTTTCTGCTGCCTGCTTTCCAGATTCTTCTGCAGGATTTTCGCCGCAGCCTCTATAAATTCACGGTCCTCCGCCTGCCATATCTTATCCCGCTCTCTTTCATAAAGGCAGAAATAAAAGCCAACCCTGCCATCTATGAAAACCGGCCATGCCGCAAATGCCTTTAAATGATATTTCAGCATTTCTCCCCTGACGCCGGCGGATAAAAGCATATCTGAAGATACCCACAAAGGCCTGCTTCCCGTAAGCAGGTCGGAACAAAACGTTTCCTTTGCAGGCTGCCCTTCAAAACTTTTACCGTTTTTGCAAAAGCTACCGGCGACTTTTACATGTTCCAGATCATCCATGACCTGAAACAGCTTTCCGCCGCTGATATCCAGATATTCCCCTGCAATGCAGAGGATTTCACTGCCGAGATTTTTAACGGAGCCTTCCCTTTCTGAAAGGCGGAGCATATCCGCCACTGCCTTTACGGCTGCGAAATCCCTTTTATCCTTCTTTTCGGGAACCCCGGCTTTTCCCGGTCCCTTTTCCGCTATGGACCCGCTTCCTGCCGTTATCATTTTCCGCTCCACATCGGCGATCAGATCCAACGCCTCATAAAATGCATCGGGATCCATTCCCCTTCCCGGCATTTTCAACTTTTCTCCTTCTGCCGGTTCATCCAAAACGCAGCAAATAAGAAAACAATCTCCCTGTATACCGGACTCCCTGACCGAGACGGCTGCAAGCCGTATGTTAGCATAGGCTGTATGCTCTATGACCATATCCTCCAGGCCGCTTTGGGAAACTCTTTTGAAAAGGCGGTAAAATTCTCCCTCGGGAATATATTGATTCAAAATCCCAATGCCATCTCTGTTACCGGACATTTCCGTTATTTTTCTGCCTTCGCTATCCACGCAATATGCGTATAAACCAGTTAAGGTGCAGAAATGATCCTGCACCTTTTGAAGTTCCTGTCTGTTAAAATATTGTTGCATTACCCATCCCCATAAAACTGATATCCTCTTTACACCATATCCTAATTTCCGTCTATGCTGTAATTAGGCGCCTCTTTTGTAATATGTATATCGTGCGGATGACTTTCCTTTAAAGAAGCGGCGGATATTTTTACAAACCGTCCCTTTGCCTTTAAATCTTCAATCGTAGGCGTTCCGCAATAGCCCATACCGGAACGTAATCCTCCCATCAGCTGGAATACGGTATCCTCTACCGATCCCTTATATGCCACACGGCCCTCTACGCCTTCAGGCACCAGCTTCTTTGCATCCGTCTGGAAATACCGGTCCTTGGAACCGTTCTCCATTGCCGCAATGGAACCCATGCCGCGGTATACCTTATATTTTCTTCCCTGGAACAGCTCGAAAGTACCGGGCGATTCATCACAGCCTGCGAACATGGAACCCATCATGCAGACATTTCCGCCTGCCGCAATGGCCTTTGTCATATCGCCGGAGAATTTGATTCCTCCGTCCGCAATGATCGGCACGCCGTATTCCTTTGCCACTTCATAAGCATCCATAATGGCAGTGATCTGGGGTACGCCGATTCCCGCAACTACACGGGTGGTACAGATGGAGCCGGGGCCGATACCTACCTTGACCGCATCCGCTCCCGCTTCGATCAGCGCCTTTGTGCCTTCTCCCGTAGCCACATTGCCTGCAATGACCTGAAGGTCGGGATAAGCTTCTTTTATCATCTTAACACAGTTTAATACATTCTGAGAATGTCCGTGGGCGGAATCCAAAACGATGACATCCACCTTGGCCTCCACCAATGCCGCCACGCGCTCTAAACAGTTTGCAGTGATTCCCACTCCTGCGCCGCAAAGGAGACGTCCCTGGGAATCCTTTGCCGAAAGCGGATATTTGATGGTCTTTTCAATATCCTTTATGGTAATCAATCCTTTTAAATTGAAGTCGTCATCTACAATAGGAAGCTTTTCCTTTCTGGCCTTTGCCAAAACAGACTTTGCTTCCTCTAAAGTAATGCCTTCCTTTGCCGTGATCAGCCCTTCGGAAGTCATGCACTCCTTTATCTTTTTGGAAAAATCCGTTTCAAACTTCAGATCGCGGTTGGTAATGATCCCTACTAACTTCCTGCCTTCCGTAATAGGAACCCCCGAAATGCGGAATTTAGCCATTAATTCATCCGCATCCTTTAAGGTATGCTCCGGAGACAAAGAAAAAGGATCTGTAATAACGCCGTTTTCCGAACGTTTGACCTTGTCCACCTCTTCCGCCTGCTGCTCAATGGACATATTTTTGTGGATGATTCCGATGCCGCCCTGCCTTGCCATGGCAATAGCCATACGGTGCTCCGTAACAGTATCCATTCCCGCGCTCATCATGGGAATATTTAATTTGATCTTTTTTGTCAAATAAGTGGAAAGATCCACCTGATTGGGAATTACCTGTGAATAACCCGGCACTAAAAGTACATCGTCAAATGTAATTCCTTCGCCAATAATCTGACCCATTTCCTTTTCCTCCGTTTGAATCATAATCAGTCTGTAAATACGTTTCTCGGGGCCGCCATCCTGATCGCCTTTATCAGTTCTTCATTGGTGTCAATGATGATGCGCTCCCGTCCCTGTGTCCCCTCTACAACCAGTTCAAACGCCTTCCCCTCTTCCGTCTCCGAAGAGAAATCCTTTACCTTAAGATTATTGTAGGAATCCAGTCTGTGAGACCCCTTTTTCGCCATGATTTCCATAGTGGCAAGGTTATAAGAGGCAGCCTTTTTTCTTTTAGACTGATTCTTTATCTTATCTATGGATAATTCCTTATCCAAATACAGATATTCAAACTCAATACAGGCGTTTTGAATAAACACATAAGCCCCGCCCCAAAGCATAAGGCCCGAAAGCGTGATCAGGAAATTAGTAAAAAGTCCTATTATAAACAAAACAGCACCCAGACCTATCATAATGCTATGAAGTGCCGACGCTGCTTTTAATTCAGGTTTTTTTACCAGTAATTCTACATATGTATCATTCATGAGTGCAATTCCTTCCATATTCAAAGGTACATAAAAGTATCTTATTACATTTCAGGAAATTTTTCAATAAGGAAAATGGACCATCGCCCTATATTTTTAACCGCTGTTTTACCTCCTCAATGATGGCGGCTATTTCATCCAAAGCTTTTGTAATATATTTTAAATGCTCTCTTTCTTCCCTGTCTATAACACCGTCCCTCATGATCTCCACAAGCTTCTGGGAGATTCCGTCCATGTCCCGTGCCGCGCCAAGAAACTTAATAACGGTCCGCTCCAGGTTTTCCGTATAATTTAAATTGATGTTTTCCTTCAGAAGATAGTCAATAGAAACATCGAAAAAATTACTGATCGCAATGATTTTTTCTGTCTCCGGCAATGTTGTGCCGACTTCCCATTTGGAAACGGCCTGTCTGCTCACATAGAGCTTTTCAGCCAGCTTTTCCTGGGAATAGCCCCTCTGTATTCTTAAATTAGTCAGCTTTTGTGCGAAATCCATCCTGCCATACCTCCACTGTAAAATTATAAATACGGGATTTTATGAAATCAACCAACTGTCAATAGCAAAGGCGCAACTTTAAGTTGCTACCAATTCTTCCCCAACAGTAAAACAGGATGACCGGTTAAAAGGTTGCAGTATTACTTTTTAAACGATACAAGGTCCGGGCAAAACGGCAGGCCTACTGCACGTTTACGAATCCTCCGTCTCCTTTACAGCCCGGTTAAATAGATCCGTCCGATGTAATCTTATGCTGGAAATCTTTCCCTCTTCTACATAAAACTCTATTTCAAGATTATCGTTTTTATAAGTATATATGTACCTTTCCTTATAAGTATTTGCGTAATTTTGTTCAACTTCCAGCTCCTTATACGCCTTTAGCAATTCGTCTGCCGACATCCCTACCCTGATTCCTTTCGATGTGCTAAAGCGCGGCGTATACAGGTCTATAGTAAAAACATACAAATGATTTTCAGAAGTATCTCCATTTTGCTGATTATATCCGATCATATCAAAACCGATATCGTCATAATTCAAAAAGTAAATGTTCCTGTAACCGCCTCCCTCTATCTCCATGGAAGTAACAATCTGGGTCGGAGTAGACTCGCTCCAACGCACTTCTTCCGGGTAGCTGTCATAAAATTCCTTTAAATCCTCTCCCGGTGCAACGACAGATTCCCCGTCTGTGACAGCCCCCTCCATGGCTCTTATAAATCCCGCCCGGATGTTATTCCTTACGATTTCCGACTGCCTCTCTTCTTTATCAAGGCTTTCCCGCATGCCGCCTGTTAAAATCCTATTATGTTTTACACGTTCCCACTCCTCTGTTACCCGGTCTTGCGAGTGTTCGAGAACAGGAAACGCATAATCAGACTCAACAGATGGTATCCTTACTTTTTCATATCCTTCCATATGCTCCGCCAGCAGCCCGTTTAACTTTGTCAGAGCGCCATCGTCTATTTCCGGGCTCTTATCGTCTTCCGCCGTTAAATAATTCCATTTTGAGTTTCTATAAATAAGATCCGTTTTTACCCTGCACAGGCGTTCACATGTGATTTCCCTTCCGTCAAAGGTACTCTCATAAATCTCAAACCATCCAGATAAGCATACACTGCTTATATATTTAAACTTTCCTTCCCCGTTTTGATATACGTCTATATCAGAATCCGGCCAAAAATTTAAAAATCCGCCTTCCAGACCTCCTGTTTGTCCTGTACGATCGGCAGTATGCGTCTTCCGTTCTTTATCTGTCATCAAATTGTAAAAAGAACAACGATTATAAGATTTCCCCGGTCCGTCAGCAGGAATCAGACCGCAATAAACAACTCTTCCGTTTTCCACCGTATATACGGAAACAAAATCGCATCCATCAACGGACTGGATCAGCAGCATTTCTCTTTGCCCGTCCATATTCAAATCCATAAGCCTCATCCTAACGTAAGACTTTTCTGTATATTCTTTATAAATACCTGCACCTGCATACTGCAGCCAATCATATTCCATATAGGGGCGGATATCCTCGTCCCATTCTGTTTCCGAAAGTTCCTCTTCCCATGTAACAGGAACCAACTCCTCCTCATAAGCCGCAAGCAGTTCATCGCGAATCTCTATAGGCCGCCAGACGCTTCGCCGTCCCTTGTCAAGAGACCGTTTCAGCTTTACAGAAATCCGCAGTTCCAAGCCTCCGGTTTTTGCAAAAGCAGGCTGCTCTGCTTCCGCCCCCGTTTCCCCGCAGCCGTACAGCAGCGTTATGAGCAATAATATTAGAAATAAATGTGCCTTTTTCATTCCGGTTCTCCTTTGTTAATCGACCATCCGATCAATATTTTCTACTGTGGATTATATAACGCGGCTGCATCAAAACTGCATATTAATTGCATCATAGTTGCATCATTTTGTCCATGACATTCCGGCGCGAAACGGTAATAGAATACAATTTCAATAAAATGAAATTTCCATGAACTTTGTTGACACAAAATCTTACCCATACTATGATTAGTTTATTCCTGCAGATATTTTTTTCCTGCATGGATACCCTGAAAGGACGATCGCATATGCTGAAGGATGAAATTGCCAAAAACAAAGAAATGATGAAGAACAAAAGTGCCTGGGAACGGTTCAAATATTTTTGCTATTACTACTGGAAACCCATCGCCCTCTTTCTCATTGCCGCCTGCTTTATCATCGCATTTATCCGGCACTTTATCGAATACGGCAAGGAATCTTCCATTTATGTGGCTTTAGTCAACTGCAATATCATTTCCGAGGAGCAGACCGATCTGGTATCGGATTATGTCCTTTCCCGAAATATTGATACCGACAAAAATCCCGCCAGGCTGGATGTGGGACTGCAGATGGCCGAAAACAGAAACGACAATTTAGATGTGGCTAACTCTCAGAAGCTGTCCGCATTTTTGGAATCAGGAAGTATTGATGTGCTGATCGCACCGGAATGGACAATAGAAAGCTGCGCAAATCAGGCCTATCTGTCAAATATTGAGACCGTACTGCCAAAGGATTTATATGAGCAGTTAGAAGACCGGCTGATATATCACACCTACGAGGACGACGGCAGAGTTCCCGTGGCCCTTTACGTGGGCGATCTTCCCAGGATCCGCAGCCTGTATGAAGCGGATGAAAAGCCTTACTTTGCCATAGGCAATATTACCGAACGGAAAGAAACGGCCGTGGATTTCCTAAGATATCTTTTGGAGGATTAAGAGTCTTACATTTAGTGAAAAGCGGGGCGCACCCCGCTCACACTTTTGCTTTTATTTCTCCATCATAATGACGCCGCATCCTATTTTTTCTCCGGCATCTCCCGAAGGCTGCGACGTAAAATCATCCCTTTGGCTGTGGATCACTACTGATTTTCCGATTATCTCCGGCACTGTAAATCTTTTATCATAAAAGGCCGTCCACGCATAGCCCTGGTTTCCCATAAGGGGAAGCAGGTCTCCCGCATGCATGGGATGGGGCATATTGCCGGGATTATAATGATCTCCCGTCTTCGCAAAATTATCCGAACAATCTCCCGCATCATGGATATGCAAAGCATAAAAATCCGAGGAATGCTGAGTTTCAATATTCGGCAGCCCGAAAATCTCCGCCTCGACCAATGCCCCGCCGTAGGGGGTGGAAAAAAATTTGACAAGCCCGCTCAGCCCGGAATTGTCTTCATTTCCCCTGACCCATGCCACCGCCTGAGGTCTGTCCTTTTCCAGTAAATGAGCAAATGTTAAACGTGGTGTTATCTGCATCATGAATAAAATCCTTTTCTTTTTATCATATGCTTTTTTCCTCCGGCCGTTCTTTTTCCTTAAATTTCAATTTTTCGTCTTATATCAGCTTTTTCACTAAAATTTCCCTGCATAATTCATTTTCCAGGACAAATACTATTTTTAACCGAAAAAACCCACGGCAGCTGCTAAGTGCCGGCGGAAATAAACAGAATTTATGATAGAAAGGAGTTCTTTATGGACCATAAAGATTTTACAGCGTCACTGGCAATGAACACTTTAGACGATATCCCAAACCCTAAAAGCGACGCAAAGGATATCGTAGGACTTGTAAAAAGCAGCGGAAAGGTTACCGGCTACCAGCTTTCCGACGGGCGCACCGTTTCCAAGGAGGAAGGCGTTGCCATGGCCAAATCCGGACAGATCAACGGCGTAGGTGTCGCCCACCGGGGCGACAGCGAATACTTAAAAAGTATTCCCGACGGGACGGAAGGAAACAACCTGACAAACCTCCCTTCCGTTTCCGCTAAACCGGACTTATAAATTTTCCATTAATGGAGTGTCGCAAATCAGCTGTTTTTCAGCTATGGAGCGATACTCCTTTTTATTCCCACAGAAAGCGGATCCGGCAAATTTTATATCCAATATAAAAAAATTCTTCCCTGGCCAGAAAGGGGAGCCTGCTTTTCCATGTTCGATAGCGGGTAGTCGGCGTCGGCGAGCTGTATGCCTCGATCCCGCAGTCCTTTGCCATTAACATGGACCGTTTCATATGTAAGGGGTCACTGACGATGATGGCGGTAGAATAAGAATTTACATCCATCAATTCCTTTGCATTTTCAAGATTTTCCTGGGTTATGGTGGATTCTTCCTCTATTAAAATATCTTCTTCCGAAACGCCCTGCTCTATCATATATTTCTTTCCCGCATATGCATCGGAATGCTCATTTCCTTTTCCCATTCCGCCCGTTACAATAAGCTTTTCAACATAACCGTTTTCATACAGCCAGATGCCGTGGTTCAACCTTTCCTCAAACACCGGGGAAACCCTTTCTCCATAAGCTGCCGCCCCAAGGACAATGGCCGCATCCGCCTTTTGCTTTTCGTCGATCTTTCCATACTGCCAGATGCTTACTGCCGTTCCTCCGATATACAGAATTAAAAAAAGCGCCAGAACCGCCGCCGTATATTTTAATTTTAGCTTCTTTAATTTGAACTTCTTCGGTTTTAACTTTTTTAATTTCCGTTCTTTTGACCCCTCTAGCTCCATATTCCCCTGGCTCCTGCTTGCATTCTTTTTCTTTTAAGAGTATCATAAAGTAATCAAAAAAACCACAGGAGGCCGCATATGGACCAGAATACTCTTACAGAAATCATAACAGAACAGACTAAGCGCGCCCTATGGGAAGTCAAAAACGTCATTGACTGCGTTCCCGACGAATTGTGGGACAAAGAATACTGCCGGATACCCTGCCATAAACACATTTACCATATGCTCCATTCCCTGGATTTATGGTACATCAATCCGCGGGACAAGGATTTTACGGAACCGGACATACATGAAAAGGATCTGAATAATTTAGATGCGGTTTCCGAAAAAAAGCTTTCCCGGGAAGAGATCGACCGTTATTTCCTCGCCATTCAGGAGAAAATACAGGGCTATCTTTCTCATCTGACGGACAGCGAACTTCTCTCCTATCCTTCCAATTGCGAATACACCAGATTCACGCTGATCCTGGCACAATTCCGCCACCTTCATTCCCATATGGGAATGCTTATGGGCTTCATTATCAACGATACCGGACTGTGGCCCAGGGTTTTGGGGCTTGAGAATCCTTTTCCGGAAGGGGAATATACGAAGTACCTGTAATACAGATTTTATAAATGTCAGCCGTTGTCCCTTCATGATCGAAACTGCGCTCATATACGCCGCCATTCCTTTGTATGACCTTTAGGGATGCGGCGTTTTCCTTTTCCACAGAAATATGGATCTCCTCCATTCCTGCTGCCTTTGCCACCAAAAGGATCTGACCGAGCATCTCCTTGGCGTAACCCTTTCTTCTCTCAGAAGGGCGCACACTATATCCGCAGTTTCCCAAATCCTTCAAAAAATCATTGAGGGTATGTCTTAAATCTATCATGCCGATTATCCTGTTATCGCTTTTCCTGACTGCGAAAAAGGTATCCGTGACCACCCAGTTTTCATTTACCGTTTCACAACTTGTATTGCGGGTCACAGATTCCAGCCACTCCTCATAGCTTTCCGTCTGGTCAAAAAGCTCGCTTCCGCAGATGATCTTTTCTCCCTTTTCAAAATGCTCCTCACGATAGGCAAGAGCCTCTTCTTTCATCTCCAATGCAGGTCTTACCAGGTAAATATTATCATTCATTCAAATCCTCCTTAGGCAGTAAAAGCCTTCTTACTTCATTTATGATCTGACCGGGAATATTTTCATCAAGTTCCATTAATCTGCCATACATCCGCACTCCCTGATAGGCGAATACCATAATATGAAAAACCGCTTCCGGTTCTACCTGCTTAAATTCCCCTGATTCCATTCCATAATGAATCAGCTCCACCCATCCGGATCTGGAAGCCTCATACTGCTTTCTTACGGAATTTTCAGTTTTAGAAACTGCCGGATCGCTGTAAAATTCGCAGATGGCAAGGCTGAAAGAACTCTCACTGTCGGCCATTTCCTCTTCGTATCTTGAAAGAAGCTCCTCCAAAATAACGGCTGCCGGAACTCGTCCCCTGATCTTTGTTGATATTTCTTGATTTTGTTTCTCTGAAAATCCATTGACAATTTCCAGAAAGATTTGCTCGGTACTGTCATAATGGCGGTACAGCCCTCCCCGGCTCAATCCCGTCTCCTCACAAATGTCCTTCATGGTAACGTCCTTATACCCTTTTTGGGAAAACAGCCGATATGCTTTGTCCCGAATATCCTCCTTTGTTCTGTCTCCCTTCATACTCATGTTATCGCCTCCTTTTTTGCAACACCCGTGTCGCTTTCCATTATGCGACATGGATGTCTCTTTGTCAAGGGCAAGTTAATAATCCCGCCGCAAACAGCGGGCATAAAATTTGGGACGCCCCAAGGGGAGGGGATATTGACCCTCGCGGCATTCGCCAAATGCCCGTGCAGGCACGGCGCTTGGCTCATTGCCCGCGGAAATAAAAAACAGACAATCATACACTAAAATGTGCAATTGCCTGTTTTTTAATCACTCTTTTAAATTGCTCTTTTCTAATTACTCTTTCAATGCAGCCGGTTTCCCTTTTAAATAAATACAATAGATAACTGCTATCACAATTGTTGCCCCTACATACACAAACGCCATATTATTTTCATGAGCTGCAAATTCGGCGAAAACATCCACCATTCCGTGAACGATAATGCAGACCCACAAACTGCCTGATTTATAGAACACCATCGTGAATATAAATCCCCAGGCAACGGCAAAAAATACCTGGATGACCGTTTCCAAATTGGCCTGCCCTGCCAAAAGGTTCACAATATGCCCGATACCGAATGTGACTGCCGAAATGGTAACCGCCACAGGGACGGGGTCTTTTTTCAAAAGAATGCGGAACAAAAACCCCCGGAATACCATCTCCTCAATAAAGCCTATCAGCAGCATGGAAATAACCGCAAACACCTGCCCCATGCCGTCATAAGCAATGCCAAATCCGCCCCACAGATTTCCCGTCATCAAAATGAACATGGGGATAAAAAACAGGTAGTCCCCCGCCTTTCCCGTCCATTTCACAAGCCCGTACTTTTCCTCAAGATGATATTTTTTCACAAAAACAAATATTCCCGCCGCAATGACAAAAAGTCCCGCGGCCATTCCTATGCTTTCATCTCCCAGCTTTCCCCTGATGGGAATGCTTACCGCACAATATATAAAAATCCACAATAACGCAAACCACAGCTCATTCTTCTCATACAACTTTTTCATATTTTTCTCCTCACTATTCCTTTACCGCACCGTTAAATACATCACAAAGATCCTTACTGCAGGCGTCCTCGTCATATTCCAGCGCATTATTAGCCAGTAAACTGGCATACCCGTGGGCCACAACGGCTACTTTTCTGAAAAGCTCTTTTGCCGCTTCCAAACTCCCGCCCATTTCTCCGGCAACCATATCCATTACCCCGGAAAGAGCCGGATCGGAAAACAAAGCGTTCAGATTCATCCCCGAAAACTGATTTGTCTGAAACAAAAACCGGAACAGATTTTTTTCCTCATACCCAAACCGAATATAATTCAATCCCACAGCCAAAAGCGGTAAATCATCATTTTCTTCCACCGACATAATATAATCGGTATGATAGGCATCCGCCATTTTATACACTTCCTGCCTGAGTTCCTCAATGGTCTTAAAATTATACATGACCGGCTGCGTCGAGCAATTCAGACATTCCGCTATCCTCCTGGCATTTACCGCACCGTCTCCCTCTTCCCTGACTAGCTGAAACGCCGTCTCCAATATCATTTCCCTGGAAATCCTCGTCTTAGGCGGCATGACAATCCCTCTTTCTTTAATATAATTATTGTTATATAACACTAATTATATTCGTGTATCTCCTTTTTGTCAATACGCTTTTTTCCATCCTCTATTCCCCATGCCCCACTCCATCCCCCTCCTCTAAGCCCTCTGCTGAGCCATCCGGCTCTTTCCGCCTTTCTGACAAC
>ULTO01016503.1_pt1 | contig 26338 bp, 20 predicted proteins | sample 1957601 | NCBI WGS metagenome assembly ULTO01 (sample SAMEA4835734, study PRJEB28245) | human gut metagenome | biome: gut microbiome; material: fecal sample | place: Denmark | collected 2008 | reverse complement strand
ACGCAGCCGTATCGGGGCATATTCAGGATCTCTTCGGAAAGGATCTGTCCGAAGGCGGCCACCACAAAAATATCCGCAGGATATTTCTTCAATTCTTCTATGGCTTCCGCTTCCTTTATCTTTACGGGCGTTAAAACCGGAATCCCGTATGAAAGCGCGCATCCCTTAACGGGAGAAGGCGCCATTTCCTTTCCCCTGCCCTTCTGTCTGTCCGGCTGGGTCACTACGGCGCAGATCTCATGCCCTGCCTCTATCAGCGCCTTTAAAGGTCCTACCGCAAAATCCGGCGTTCCCATATAAACAATCTTCATCTTCCTGCCCTGCTCTCTTATTGATAAATATTTTTCATATCGTTTGTTATCTTATTTTTTCCGTCTGCTCTTTCGGACGTGTGACGTTTGTTCTTTCCCCCAGCCGCCATTCTTTCTCACGGCCGTTTGTACTTTCGGCATTATTCGTCGTCGTAGATTTCGTCCTCGTCCTCGGCGCCCACTTCATATAACGGTCCCTCAACCAGCTCCGTATACATGTGGCCGTCCAAATGGTCGATCTCATGCATCATGGCCCGTGCCAGAAGCTCAGTGCCCTCCATTTCCACCGGATTCATTTCCGCATCCAGTGCAGCCACCTTCACATAATTGGGTCTTGTGACCACGCCGCTTTTTCCCGGAACCGAAAGACAGCCTTCATGACCTGTCTGCTCCCCGCTTGTTTCCACCACTTTGGGGTTTACGAACACAATGGGCCCTTCTCCCACGTCGATGACGCAGATCCTCTTTAAAATCCCCACCTGGGGAGCCGCCAGCCCTACGCCGTCCGCTTCATACATGGTTTCAAGCATATCGTCTATCAGCTCTCTGGTACGCTCCGTCATTTCCTTGACTTCCTTACACTTTTTGTTCAAAACCGGATCTCCGATCTCTCTGATGTTTCTAATTGCCATTCTGGTCTTATCCTCCTGCTCTAATATCCATTCATGGGATCAAAATCAAAATAAACGCTTAAGTCCCCATATTCCTTCTTTTTCTCCTCCATAAGGTTTTCCATAAAGTCTTTGGCAGCGACCAGCTCTTTATAATCCTCATGGCGGATATAGATCATCTTACGGTACGCGTCGTTTATTTTCCCCACAGCGGCGTCCGCAGGGCCTATGACGCGCCATCCTTTTGCTCCTGCGGCTTCTCTGAGCATGCCCGCCGTTTCCTTTATGATCTCCCAAAGCCTTTGTTCATCCGCCGACGTAAACAGTACGGCAAGCATATGCAAAACGGGCGGGTAGCCGCAGACCTTCCTGTAAGCGATCTCCTCTTTATAAAAGCTTTCATAGTCCTGATTTGCCGCATACACAACGGCGTAATGCTCCGGCCTGTAGGTCTGTATGACCGCTTCTCCCGGCGTATTTCCCCTTCCCGCCCTTCCTACTGCCTGTGTCAAAAGCTGAAAGGTGCGCTCCGCCGCCCGGTAATCCCCTGCCGACAGGGACAAATCCGCCGCAAGCACTCCCACTAACGTTACATAGGGAAAATCATGTCCTTTTACGATCATCTGGGTGCCGATCAGAATATCCGCTTCCCTTCCTGCAAAAGCGGAAAGGATCTTTTCATAGTCGTCTTTTTTTCTTGTGGTATCCTTATCCATCCTAAGGACCCTCGCCTCAGGAAACATTGCCCTGATCCGTTCCTCCACCTGCTCCGTCCCTACCTTAAAGCCCGCTATATAAGGAGAGCCGCATTCCGGGCACTTCTTATAAGACGGGGCCTCGTAGCCGCAGTAGTGGCATACCAGCTTATTTTTACCATGCTCCGTTAAGGAAATATCACAATGAGGACATTTTACCACATAACCGCAGCTTCTGCATGTGATAAATCCCGCATAGCCCCGGCGGTTCAAAAAAAGCATGATCTGCTCTTTTTTCTTGAGACGCTCCTCCATCTTTTCATAAAGAAGGTTTGAAAACATGCTCCGGTTGCCTTTTTTAAGTTCCTCCCTCAGATCCACGGTATAGACGGAGGGCAGATTTTTCCCTCCGAAACGGCTCTTTAAATGGAAAAAGCCGTATTCCTTCTTCTGCGCCTTATAATAAGCGGTCACAGAAGGGGTAGCCGAGCCTAATACAAGGCTTGCGCCGTTTTCTCCTGCAATATATTCCGCCGTTTCCCTGGCATGATATTTGGGCATTCCGTCGCTTTTATAGCTTCCTTCATGCTCCTCGTCTATGATGATCAGTCCCAGATTGGAAAAGGGTGTAAACAAAGCGCTTCTGGGGCCTATCATGATCTGTATTTCTCCCCGCTTCGCCCGTTCGAACTGGTCGAACCGCTCTCCCTTTGAAAGCCTGGAATGGATCACGGAAATCCTGTCCCCGAATCTTTTGTAAAAGCGCAGTACCGTCTGATAGGTCAGGGCGATCTCCGGTATGAGCACGATGGCTTCTTTTCCCTCCGAAAGCACTCCGGCGATCATCTCCATATAGACCTCGGTTTTACCGCTTCCGGTCACTCCGTACAATAAATAGGTTTTCCTGATCTTATTTTTATAATCGGAAAGAAAGGAATCCACAATTTCCTGCTGTTCCAAAGAAAGGGCGATCCTGCCCTCCGGTCCGCCTGCGGCCTTTATGGGATTTCTGCTTGCCGTCCTTTCCTCCATACGGATGATCCCGTTTTTTTCCATTGCCTGTAAGGTCTTCCCAGAAACGCCAAGCTGCATCAGGGCGAAGCTGTATGAAAGGGTCTCCACCGTGGAAAGGGCCTCTAAAAGCCTTTCCTTTGCCACATGATGCTTTTTCTTTGCTTCTTCCAGCCGATCCTTAAGATCCTGACCCGAAATATTTAAATAAATATCCCTTTTTAAAGCCTGCTTTACCTGCTCCTTTACGGGAAGTACCGTCTTTAACGCCGCGATCAGCGTAGAGCCGTAGTTGGCGCGCATCCATGCCGCTAACGCCACAAAACGCCCTTCTGCCGAAATGCCGCCCTCTACCACATCCGCAACTTCCTTGCACAATTCATCAGGATATTCCGAAACATCCGTCAATTCAAGCACAAAGCCCTTTATCAGCTTATTGCCCCGCCCGAAGGGGATAAGCACCTGCATACCCGGCGCCAGCTTTCCCTTAAGGGCCTTAGGCACTTTATATTGAAAAGGTCTGTCGACTTTCTCATGGGAAATATCCACACAGATATTCGCATATTTATCTTCCATGTATATCTCCCTCCTAAGTAACCTGCCACGGCCGGCACATTCCCCGCCGTCTTTTTACAAACTGTCTGCATTTTCCGGAGGATCCTGTCTTCCTGCAAGCACGTCGGCAATGATATCCCTCTCGTCCATGGGGTATTTTTTTCCCTGGATCTCCTGATAATCCTCATGCCCTTTTCCTGCAAGGACGATAACGTCCCCCGGCTTTCCATATCGGATCACATAGGCGATTGCCTCCCGCCTGTCAACGATCTCTATATATCTGCCTTCTGTTTTGGCAATTCCCGTCTTAATATCCTCTATAATGGCCTCGGGCTTCTCCGTCCGGGGATTATCCGAGGTAATGACTGTCAGATCCGCCAGTCTCCCGCTGACCTCTCCCATCTCATATCTGCGTATTTTGGAACGGTCTCCTCCGCAGCCGAACATGCACACAAGCCGTCCCGGCTCATATTCCTTTAAGGTGGTAAGCAGACTCTCAAGAGCCATGGCATTGTGGGCATAGTCGATCATTAAGGCAAAATCCTTAGAAACCTTTATCAGTTCTATCCTGCCCTTTACCTTTGCCTCCATCAGGCCCTCTTTCATTTTATCCGCAGGAATTCCAAAATGATGGCAGATAGCGATGGCCGTTAAGGCGTTATAAACGCTGAATCGTCCCGGAGCATGGAATTCCACTTCAAAATCCATCAGCCCCTTTACCTTAAAATCAACGCCCAAAAAGCCCTCTCCCTTAATGAGCTTCACGTCATCGGCATAAAGATCCGCTTCCTTAGAAAATCCATAGGTCAAAAGCCGGCAGGTATGCTCTTTTGTTACCTGCTTCCAGTGGGCGTCGTCGCAGTTTACGATCCCCTTTCTGCACTGTTTGAACAAAAGTCCCTTACAGTGCATATAATCCTCAAAATCCTTGTGCTCATTGGGTCCGATATGGTCCGGCTCTATGTTGGTAAAAATACCCAGTTCAAAGGTAAAGCCCTGACAGCGGTGCTGCATCAGTCCCTGGGAGGAAACCTCCATGACCGCCATATCGCAGCCTGCATCCAGCATTTCCTGAAAGGATTTTTGCAATATATAGGATTCCGGCGTAGTATTCTGTGCCGGTATTTTTTTATCTCCGATGATCGTTTCGATGGTTCCCACAAGGCCCACCTTATGCCCCGCATGCTCCAAAATGGATTTTACGAGATAGGTGGTGGTGGTCTTGCCCTTGGTTCCCGTTATGCCGATGACCTTCAGCTTATCCGCGGGATTTCCGAAATACGCCGCGCTGATAAATGCCATGGCATATCGCGTATCCTCTACCTTGATGACCGTCACGGACGCATCCTTTGGAAGTTTTACCTCATGGCTGACTACCAGAACTGCCGCGCCTTTTTCTGCCGCCTCCGCCGCTTTCTCATGGGCGTCGAATTTTGCTCCCACAATACAGATGAACATGCAGTCCTTTTCCACCTGATCGGAATTGTAGACGACGGAAGAAACCGATCTGTCGTCGCTTCCCTTTATTACCTGATATGAAATATCCTTCAGTAAACTTTTACACTCTGTCATATTTCCACACTTTCCGCTCCTTTTATCATCGGAACAAGGAGCAAAACCCAGTTATTTATAGGATAGCACATATAGTATGTTTTTTCAATGAGTGTACAAGATATGCAGTAGTATTTCTTGCAGCAGCATTTTCATAAAATGAAGACATGCTCCCGTGCAACAAAAAACCCGGCGGGGAAGCCGGGCTTTTCGTTTTTGAATTCTTATGAGGGGGGAGATAGTGAGTTGTGATTCAACTATCTGATATATATCATACCCATAAATTGTGTATAAAATGTGTTCTTTTTATAAAAAATAAGGAAACTTCATAAATTAGAAAGAAAAAAATTCTAAACCGCTCTATTATAAATTTATCATGTATTTTTCCCAACAAAAAACCCGGCGGGGAGGCCGGGTTTTTCGTTTTTGAATTCTTATGAGGGGGGAGATAGTGAGTTTTTAATTCAACTATCTGATATATATCATATCCATAAAATGTGTACAAACTATGTTCAAACCATAAAAAATTTGAAAACTTTCCATAACCTATCTATTATTTTTGACACGTCTTCCCTACATTGTCACAATTGCGACATTCTTGATCAGATCGTTCATGGTATCCTGAGGGATCATCCCGCTTTCCAGGGTCGTGGCGTTTGCCGCCGCAATGCCCGCCGCAAGCTGCATGGTATCCTCTTCTCCCAGATCCTTTATGAGTCCCAGCACCAACGCCGCCACAATGCTGTCCCCGCAGCCCACGGTATTGACCTTCCGTACCCTGGGTGCAACGGCCTTGATTACCCTGCTCTTTCCGATTTCCAGGATTCCTTTATCCTTCATGGAAACAACCACTTTGCTGACCCCCGTTTTTACATAGTTATATGCCGCCTGTATGATCTCCGCTTCCGTGGACAGCTTGACTCCTGTAATGTATTCCAGTTCCCGGCGGTTTAACTTAACGCAGTAAGGCTTTTGCTCAATCCCACGCAAAAGCGCTTCCCCGCCCGTACTTAAAAAGCTCTTCACTCCCGCTTCATTACAGATTTTGACCAGTTTTCCGTAGAAATCCGGTTCCAGTCCCTCTGTGAGGCTTCCCGATAAAACCACGCACTCGCTTTCAGGCGCCAGTTTTTTAAATTTATCCAAAAACATATCCCTTTCAAATGCCGCCACACGGGGCCCCGGCTCTAAGATCTCCGTAACATAACCGTCATCCCCGATAATATTTATATTGGTCCTGGTCAAATTCCTGATCCTGGTAAATTCCCTGCGCACATTCATTTTTTCCAAGGCTTCTTCTATGAATTCTCCCGTATATCCGCCCAAAAAACCTACTGCCGCAACTTCCGCGCCAAACTGCCTCAATACCTTTGTCACATTAATGCCCTTTCCGCCGGGCAGAATGACAAAATCCCGCATACGGTTGACCTGTCCCGTCATCAGTCCTGTGGTATTATAGGTTTTATCCACAGCCGGATTACAATTTACTGTTAATATCATACTGCTTCCTCCCCTGAAAATTTAATATATTTGATCTCTAACTGGATCGTAGTCATGCCCCGGTAGGTATGCTCCTCCGGCGTATAAACAATATCCACTATTCCCCGTGACTTTTCCAGCCTTTTTATGAATTGTTCCCCGCCGCCAAAATAAATACCGTCAAATACCCTCCCGGAAGAACCTCTTATTCTTCCCTTTACCACATTGCCGTTCTTCCCAAGGACCTTCGGATTTTCAAATAAAAGCCCTTTCTGGGCAAATAACGGCTTCCTGTTGCCGTTTCCGTAAGGCTCTAAATACTTTATCTGGGAAAGCAGCTCCTCCGATATGTAATCTATGGGCATAGGCACATCGATCATGACCCGTTCCACAAAATCCTCTTCTGTCAGGGTGCATACTTCATTGATCCGTTTCCTGAACTCTCCGTCCGCCCCTTTTTTAAGGGACAGTCCCGCAGCCAGCTTATGGCCGCCGTACTTTAGGAAAATATCTTTTATCTTTGTCATTTCCTCAAACATATTGTATGCATCGATGCTTCTTCCCGAGCCCTTTATGCCTTCCTCTCCGTCCGTCAGCACAAAAACCGGCCGGCAGTACTTTTCGCGGAGCTTTCCCGCAATGATCCCTGCTAAGGATTCGTGGACCTTTGGCAGATAGACAACCAGTACTTTATCCTTTTTCAATCCGGAGCCTTCCACCAGCGCTTCCGCCTCCTTAAGTCCTTCCAGGGTCAGATCCTGTCTTTCGGCATTCAGTTCCTTTAATTCCGCCGCGATCGTCATGGCTTCCCTCTTGGTTAGGGCATTTAAAAGCTCCAATACCCGGTCCGCGCTGTCCAGTCTTCCCGAGGCATTAAAGCAGGGACCCAGAACAAATCCCAGATGATAGGGGGATAATTCCTTATCCTTTAAGCCGCACTGTTCTATCAAAGCCTGCATTCCCGCATTTTTACAGGAAGCAATGGCTTTCAAACCGTACTTTACGATAATATGGTTTTCTCCCGTAAGCTCCATAACGTCGCCTACTGTGGCAAAGGCTGCAAATGCAAAGCATTCCCGGAGCAGCTCCCTTCTTATGCCGCATTCCCCTTCTTCCGGCGTATTTTCCTTATGCCCGTCCGGGCTTTTAACACCCTTGTCCGTCCCTTCCGTTCCGTCTCCGTACAGACGGGAAAACAAAGCCTGAATAAATTTATAAGCCACTACGCCTCCGCAAATGCCTTTAAAAGGATACCCGCAGTCTTCCCTTTTAGGATCCACTACCGCATCCGCTGAAGGGAGCACAAATTTCCGCCCCTCTTCCGTCTCTTCGTAAGGAACCTCATGATGATCCGTAACGATCACATGAATGCCCAGCTTTTTGGCATAGGCGATCTGGTCCGCCGCCGCGATCCCGTTATCGCAGGTAATGATGACCTCTACGCCGTCCTTTCCGGCTTTTTCAATCAACTGATCGTTCAATCCGTAGCCGTCCTTAATACGGTGGGGAATGACCACGTCGAGCAGTTCCCTATTGGATTTGCCGATTTTGACATTACTATCGGAAGCACCTTCACTTTTACCGTCTTCATTATTTATATTTCCAAGCTCTTCCAGTACGTATCCCAGCCCCTTTTGCAAAATAAAGGCGGAGCACACGCCGTCTATGTCATAATCCCCGATGATCCTGATCTTCTTTCCCTTTTCAATATATTCCTGCATCAAAGTCACGGCTTTTTCCATATCTGCCATGAGAAAGGGGCTATGTAAATCCTCTTCCGTCCCGTTTAAGAACAGATCGATCTCTTTATCTTCCGTCATATCCCGGTTTCTCAACAGCCTTGCCACCACCGGGCTGATACAAAACCGCTTTGCAATTTCCTCAAAATCCGCTTTCTTTACTTCTACATACCATTTTTCCATATCTGTTTCCAATTCCCGTCCGGTCTTTTCTCTTCCCCTGCCTCTTCTATCATACCACAGCCCTCTTCTTTCATACAACGCCGATTTGTATGAAAAAGGAGCGGAAAATAGATTCCCGCTCCAGAACAGTTCTGCCTTTTATTATTTTACGCCCTGTGAAAACTTCTGCTGCGCTTCTTTTATCTTTTTATCCTCCGCCATAGGGGTGGGATAATATCCTCTTTCATGCATCATATTGAAAACTTCTTCCTGAATGGCATGTTCCTTTGACAGACAGTCAATAATGGTATCCCTGACGCTTGCATGCACGCATTCATTTGCATAATGGTTGTATTGGTCCGTTGCCCTCTTCTCGGAAATCAAAGCATCCGTTAAAACATCTTTCTCTGAAAAATTTGCCTGCATAATGTGCCCTCCTATTTAACCTGGTCATAAAGAGAATTATAGTGACTCTGATGTTTGTTAGCGATATCCTGGAATTTCGCCTTTACTTCCTGATCCTCGCAGTGATTTGCCAGCATCTGGAATTTGTGGATCAGTAATTCCTCTTCATTTAACAGTTCCGAAAGGCCTGTCAATTCTTTTTCTGTAATTTGCTTCATGAAAAATCTACCTCCTGCTTTTTTTAGTAGTATGGTTTGATTTCCATGATTCTATACGCTTTTTGTAAATTTAACAAACAAATTTTTCAAATCCGTAAATCGTTTCAAATGAGCAGATATGCAAAATATCCTGCATAAGCAAGGAGCATCAGCGCGCCCACGGGCCTTCTTAACTCCTTATGCTTCATAACGCCCAGCCAGAGCAATACCCCTGCCCCAAAGGCCACCAGCGTATCTACCACGAACTTGCTTTCAAAAATAACAGGTGTTACAAGCGCTGTTGTTCCTACCACAAATAAAATATTGAACACATTGCTTCCCACAATATTTCCGATGGCGATATCCGCCTTTCCCTTTCTTGCAGCCGTCACACTGGTTACCAGCTCCGGCAGGGAGGTTCCGAGGGCAACAATGGTAAGTCCGATCAATCTGTCGGACATTCCGAACATTTTGGCAATGGCTGAGGCTGCGTCCACGCTGATGTCAGCGCCCCATACAACCAGCACCGCTCCTACGATTCCCAATAAGATCAACATCCATACCGGCTGTTTTTTGGAATCGTCAGCCTCTTCCTTCTGGTTTTTCGCCATGCGGAACAGATAGACCATGTAGACAATAAATAACGCCCACAATATAATCCCTTCCACAAAGGTAATCTCATTTCCGCTAAGGCCGAGCCCCAGTAATACCAGGGTTATGATAAGCATAAAGGGTATCTCATACCTGACCGTGGATCTCTGAACTGCCACCCGGGTAATGACCGCTGTTAATCCCAGGATGACCAAAACGTTCAAGATATTGCTTCCCACCACATTTCCAATGGTAATTCCCGCACTGCCCTTCATAGCGGACGTAATGCTGACTGCCGCCTCCGGCGCGCTGGTTCCCATGGCCACGATGGTAAGTCCGATGACAAGCTGCGGAATCCCGAATTTTTCAGCGATTCCCGCAACACCTTCCACAAACCAGTCCGCACCCTTTACCAGCATAACAAAACCGACAACCAAAAGCACAATTTGAATAAGCATGTCCATTTTCATTCCCCCGAACGGTTCTTCTTTTCAAAAATCAGTTTGCTTTTTTTCCTTTTAACTTAGTTTTCATCACATACCACAGCGCGCCCGTAATGCATACAGAAGAATAAGCGCCGCATACGATACCAACGATCAAAGGCAGGGCAAACTCACGGATACTCGTTACACCCAGCACATATAAAACCGCGACCATGATAAAGGTGGTAAAGGAAGTATTGATACTTCTGGATAAGGTCTGGGTAATACTTGCGTTTACGATTTCCGAAAGCTCTGTCTTTTTGGGCATTTCCTTTAAGTTCTCACGGATACGGTCGAAAATAACGATGGTCGCATTGATGGAATAACCGACAATGGTAAGCATACATGCAATAAAGGTATTTCCGATGCTTGTTTTGGATACCGCATAAAATGCCAGCACAACCAGTACGTCATGTACCAGGGCGAGCACCGCGCTTGTGGCAAAGCGGATATCCTTGAACCGAATCCAGATATAGAGTAACATGCAGATGGTGGCGATCACAACCGCAATTACCGCATCCGCCTTCATTTCACCGCTGATCGTGGCGCTGATGGTCTCGGACTGAATACTGTCTTCCCCGACTCCGAAGTTTTCGGACAGCACCGCGCCCATTTCTTCCCTTTCTTCCACCGTAAGGGTCCTTGTCTTGATAATGACCTCTGTAGTGCCGGAAACCTTCTGGGTCTGTACATAACCGTCTCCCGTAATATCCTCTAACAAAGGAACGACCTGCGCATCCAGTTCTTCAATGCTCATATCCTCATTGAAGGTAACCGTTGTGGATGTACCGCCCTTAAATTCCATAGAGTAGTTGAGCGCGTCTCCCGTAGAAGACTTATTGATACCCATTACCACGAATCCCCCTACGATCAATACAAGGGAAATGGCAAAGAATACAGCTTTTCTGGATAAGAAGTTAATAGGCTTTCTCTCTTTTGCAACACCGTATATTTTTTCGTTACTTAAGCCCAGTCCATGAAGGGCGACTAATAAGACTCTGGTAACTACCATCGCCGTAAACATGGAAAGAAGGATACCGATCATCAGAGTCTGCGCAAAACCCTTTACCGTACCGGAGCCCTTTATGACGAGAACAATGGCCGCGATCAGGGTCGTCACGTTTCCGTCCACAATGGCGGAGGTCGCTTTATTAAAACCGATCTTAATGGATGAGCTGACCGTTTTACCCGTGGCAAGCTCTTCCCTGATCCTTGCAAAAATAATGACGTTGGCGTCTACCGCCATACCGATGGAAAGGATAATACCTGCAATACCCGGCAGGGTAAGGGTAATATTAAATCCGTTTAATACCAACAGCGTCAATATAACGTACATAACAAGCGCCAGGGCGGATGCCAGACCGGGCAGGAAATAAACCGCGATCATAAAAATGCATACAAGGGCAAAACCGATGACTGCCGCTTTTAAGCTTGTATTGATGGCGTCGGATCCTAACTGGGCGCCCACCACGTTGGAACGCATCTCTTCCAGTTCCAGCTTCAGTCCGCCGATCCTGATGGTGGAAGCTAAATTCCTCGCTTCCTCAATATCGCGCATGCCTGATATCTGGGCCTGTCCGCCGGTAATGACCGTTGACACCGTAGGAACCGATACCAGCTCCCCGTCATAGTAAATGGCAAGAGTCTCTCCCTTTTCAAAGGCTCTCTGGGTAGCCTCAGCAAAAGCCTGGGTGCCTTCATCGGTAAAATTCAGTTCTACAACATACTGGTTCTGCTGTAAGGCGGAATTATCCGTAGTCTGCGCTGCGTTAGCCGCAGCCACCATGGTTCCGTCCACTTTGATGGAGCCGTCTGCTAACAGCTCGTCGATGGTCTTATTTAAAGCATAAACATATTTGCCGTTTTCATCGATCCCCACAATGGAATAATTGTAATTGCCCGCGTCATCCGTAGCGGAAATAAAATACAGGCTTCCCGGCTGTCCCAATTCCTGTAAGATCTCGTTGGCATCGGATACTCCCGGGATCTCGATATTGATCCTGTCCGTTCCTTCCTGATATACCTGAGCTTCTGTGGAATACCCCTCCACACGCTTCTGAAGCTTATAAATGGTATCGTTCATATCATCTGCGGAAGGCTCTTCCTCTCCCACAACCTGATAGGTAATGCTGACGCCTCCCGCAAGATCAAGCCCCTGCTTGATATTTCCCGCTGAGCCGGTCTTTGTCGGTCCGATTCCCATTAATGCCACATAACCCAGTCCCGCCAGGGCTATTAAAAAAAGCACCAGTGAAATCACCGCATTTTTCTTTTTCATGTTAGTTCTCCTCTCCGTCGGCAAGAGCTGCCTTTATCATGATCGCACATTCAATACGCTTCCTTTGCAATTCACACCCGATATCATAGGCGTCGTTAATGCTTCCGTGGAAGTTGTAAGAATTTGCCGCGCAGCCTCCGCTGCAATAAAATTTTGCAAAACAGTCTTTACATTTCTCTTTCGCATATACGTTACAGTTCTTAAATTCATCGCGAATACCGGGATTTTTGATTCCCTCGTCCACATTTCCCATTAAAAACCGTTCCATTCCCACAAACTGATGACAGGGGTAAAAATCCCCCCATGGCGTTACCGCCAGATATTCACAGCCCGAGCCGCACCCTGAAAGCCTTTTTGCCACGCAGGGCCCGCCGTCTAAATCTATCATAAAATGAAAGAAGTTAAAGCCCTTCCCTTCCTTCTTTCTTTTTATCACTTCTTTTGCCAGTTCATCATACTGTTCCTTTATAAACGGTATATCTTCTTCCCGTATTGCATAGTCCTCTGACTCATCCGCCACAACAGGCTCCACGGAAATCTGTTTAAAGCCCAGATCGGCAAGATGCAGCACATCCTTTGAAAAATCCAGATTATGCCGGGTAAAGGTGCCCCTCACATAATAGTTCATCTGGTTCCGGCTTTCGGCAGTTTTGATATATTTGGGAACGATCTCCTCATAACTGCCTTGTCCGCCCCTGTGGGGACGCATAAAATCATGCACTTCTTTTCTTCCGTCGATGCTTAAAACAATATTTGACATTTCCCTGTTGGCAAATTCCAGTATCTCATCATTTAGTAATACCCCGTTTGTTGTCAGGGTAAACCGGAACTTTTTATGAAAAGGCTCTTCCAGAGACCTTCCGTATGCCACTAAGTCCTTAACGACCTGCCAGTTCATAAGCGGTTCTCCGCCAAAAAAATCCACTTCCAGATTTACTCTGCTGCCGGAATTTTTAACGAGGAAATTAAGCGCCTTTTTTCCCACCTCATAACTCATGAGGGCGCGTCTGCCATGATATTCCCCTTCTTCTGCAAAACAATACCTGCAGGCTAAGTTGCAATCATGGGCAATATGGAGACACAAAGCCTTAACCACGGTTTCCCGGTTTTTGAATTCTTCAATATAAGGCTCGTAGATATCTTTTGTATAAAGCATTTCTTCTTTTGCCAAAGTCAGGATCTCTTCTACTGCCTCGGCGATTTCCGCTCCGGTATAGGACGCTTTTTTCAAAGCCTGTCCCGCTATCTTAACAAGCTCTTCTTCGGACTTCTTTTCTTTGACGGCATCTTCCAGAACCGGTATCAGATCATATACAACGTCATCAATCACATGGACGCAGCCGCTGTTTACGTCCAGCGCAAGGTTGTAGCCGTTGTTTTTGTAAACATGTACCACCGTACTCTCTCCTTAATTGTATGCGCGGAAAACCGGACAGGGCCTGCCGCCGGCGTCTCTTTTGTCATCCGGCACAGGATGCATCCTGTCAGTCCGTTCATACGTATAATAAGCAGCGATCTTACTCGCTGCTTAAGAAACATCTCATTATTTTACCTGCTCACAGCTCTGGTTTCCTACTGTACAGGAAGTCTTGCAGGCTGACTGGCAGGAAGTCTGGCACTCGCCGCATCCGCCTTTTTTCATGGATTTCTTTAAATCTCTTGTGCTTAATGTTTTGATATGTTTCATCAAATAGCCTCCTTTATTCACTTTACTGCCCGCCGGTTGAATAGATCTTGGCAGGCTGCGGGCAGAGCTTCGAGAAACCTTCGGTTTCCCGAAGTCGCTTCGCTCGTCAAATGGACAAAGAAATCCTTGACTCTGCCCTATTCGCACATTATACCATAGTTTCCCAGCCATTGAAAGACTTTTTTTCAGCTTACCATGCCGCCTAACATTCCGCCGCCTGCACAGAGGAAAAAGGTGGTCAGCAGATGGCTTCCTATGACGACCTCCTGCTTTCCTACGATCATGGAAACCGCAGCAAGGATCACAAAATATCCCGCGCCTAATAAAAACCCCCACAAAAATTTCCGCACTTTCAGCTTTTTCCCGGCAATAAAGCCCGTAAGAAAGTTCACAAGTACATAGATCACGATAACGGCTATGTTGACGATTTTCTCATCCAGCCTGAATTTATACAGAAGAAATGCCAGGCCCACAAGCAGAGCCCCTGTGATCACATAGGCAAAGACCAATAACCCTGTCAGAATAAGCACTCTTCCGTTGACACTTTCCTTATCCAATAACTGTTGACGCATTCCTTTTCCCCCATTTACCGCTGTTTTACTTGACAATTAAAAGCATTTCTAGTATCTTTCCTTATAACATATGATGTAAATCAAAAAATATGATAGGAGCTGATTTTAATTTTGGATACCCCTGAAGCCATACAACTAGTGATTCTGGCAGTTTTATTGTTATCATCCGCATTCTTTTCTTCTGCGGAAACAGCGCTGACCTGCGTCAACAAGGTCAAGATGAAAACCCTTGCCGACGAAGGCAGTAAGAGCGCCAAGCGCGTCCTTTATATTCTGGAATCTCCCAGCAAAATGCTCAGTACCATTTTAATAGGGAATAATGTTGTAAATATTTCCATTACCTCCCTTGCAACCACACTGACCATCAAGGTTTTAGGAAGCGTGTTTGTAGGCCTGGTAACCGGTCTTTTAACCATTCTTCTGCTTCTATTTGGGGAGATCGTTCCCAAAACCGCTGCCAGCATCAGTTCGGAAAAGCTGGCGTTGACCTACAGCGGCGTGATCAAGCTGCTGATGTTTTTGCTAACACCTGTTATTTTTATTGTGGATAAGTTGTCCGGCGCTATTTTAAAGCTGATGCATATCAATGCAAAGGGCGCTTATAATCCCATGACGGAAAACGAATTAAAGACCTATGTGGAAGTGAGCCATGAAGACGGCGCTATTGAATCGGAAGAACGGGAAATGATCTTAAACGTATTCGATCTCGGGGATTCTTTAGCAAGGGATATTATGATCCCCCGTATCGAAATGACCATGGTGGATGTGGATACCTCCTATTCCAAACTGCAGAACCTGTTCAAAAACACCCTGTATTCCCGTATTCCGGTCTATGAAGAGGATAAGGACCATATTATCGGCAGCGTAAATTTAAAGGACTTTTTTCTGGTAACCAAAAAGAGCGACTTCAAGATACGGGATATCATGCGGGATATTTATTATACATATGAGACGAAGAAAACTGACGATCTGCTCATTGAAATGCGTGAAAGCGCCAACAATATCGCTGTCGTTTTGGATGAATACGGCGCCGCCGTAGGGCTGATCACTTTGGAAGACCTGTTAGAAGAGATCGTAGGCGAGATCCGTGATGAGTACGACGAGGAAGAAGAAGAACTGTTAAAGGAAATTGATACAAGGACCTATGACATTGCAGGATCCATGAAATTAAACGATATCAACGACGCGCTGTTTACTACCTTTGAATCCGATGACTATGATTCCATCGGCGGCATTATGATAGAAAACTTAGACCGCATTCCCAAAAAGGGGGAAAGCGTTACCTTAGAGGACGGCACCGTCATTACTGCATCCGTTATGAATAAAACCCGCATTATGCGGGTTACGGTAGTCCTGCCGGAAAAACATCCGGAAGAAGCTTCGGAGGATACAAAAGCATCTGAAAGCCCAAAGGAGGCCTCTCCTGAGGTTTCTGAGGTTTCTGAGGTTTCTGAGGTTTCCGAAACCGATAACGGCGGCCGGCAAGGTCAGGAGCCTTTTTCGAAGGCTTCCACAGATGAGCCTTCTGGAGAAACGGATTTAAACCTTTCATAAAACTGATCGTAAAAATCCCTTTCACAATCATAAGGTGTTAAATAAAATTTTTCCAGGATATTTACAGAAACAGTTTTAACCGCACTCTCCCATGCTTCGGCAGGAAGGGCTGCGGTTTTCTCTTTTATACCCTTCAAAAAATAATGCCAGTCCGTCAAAAAGCTTTCGTACCGTTCTATGGGCTCTTCTGCGATCCATTCCTCGATTCTGACCTTTGTCCGCTCTCCCGGTCCGCTGCATGCACCTTCCAGAATAAAATAGGAAAGCTTCCCTTCTTTATAATTCCTTCCTAACGGGAAAAGCCTGCATAATCCCGGGCGAAACCCGTGGATGCCACATCGTCCCTCCCCATTCAGGAACACGCATTGCTCTTTTTCTCCCTCCATGCGCAGATTGGGCAGGATCAGCCCGCCATTCACATTGAGGGCCGCATATTTTTCCAAAAGCTCCTTTGGCCCGGCCGAAAGCCCTTTCTCCAGCCTGTAAAAATCAAAGGGATCGAGAATTATGGAATTCCCCATCCCCTGACAACAATCAAAGCAGCCCTGGCAGTCACGACAGCCTATCCTGACCTTTTTATAAAATTCAAACAATTCCTCCGCAGCCGCCATTTCTTTTTCCTCTTTTATCCCTTATGCAATGCATCCAGTCTTTCATGGATAAATTCTTCCATCTCGCTTTTTTCCAGTCCGAGAGCGATGGCCAATTCGCCATGAAGATTGCTTTCCGCCTTCTTAAAATAACGATCGTCCGTATTGGTGGTCTTTTTCCCCTGCTGCAATCTGTTCTGCCGCCTCGTGTATAAAGTTTTGATAATGCTTACCCACTGCCTGCAGTCGCAGGAATGGACAGCCTCTTTATATTTCATTTCCCGGTACTTTTCATCCCCTATGCGCATCTCGGGAATATTGGGGATATCCTCGATCAATTCGTTGGCTTCCTCTTTTGTCAGTACCTGCCGCATCGTGACCTTGTCGCTGTCCACGGCAGAATATATTTTCCCCGACTCATCAAAAACCGGTTTCAGTTCATAATACTGCTGCCCCTTAACAGCACCCGGAAGGCTAAGCTCCGCAATCCCTTCTACCTTACAGATCCCTCTGTTCTCGTAAATAATAAATTCTCCTATTTGAAACATCTCATTCCTTCTTTCCGGCCGGTAGAAGCTTCCGCTTTACTCGCCTCCTTTAAAAGTTTTTTTGTAATGAAAAGCGCAAACCCCTTATTACCGGGCTTACGCTTTTGTCTGCTACATATATATTTTAACACTTTAAAAATTTGAAAGTCAAGGATTTCTTTCATTCCCTGCGTTTCTTTCTACCCTGTCCACCTGTCACACATTTTCTGTTTTTACATAAATCCTGTTGGTTTTAAAATGCTTTTATAGTATAATGCATTTTTTTACCTTGGCAAACTAATATGCTTACCAGGGGAGCTGAAGGGGCGATATTCCCAGCCACCTACTCACAGAGAAAGGAGCTAGATGCTTATGTACGTTACTTTTAATGACTTATTTACATTTGTTATCATGCTAGTTGCGTTAATAACTCTTGTTTTAAAGCATAAAAAATAACGCCCCCACCATCGCAAAGTGTAGCGTTATTTTTTAGTTACATATACCGAGGTGGCTAGGTCTGTTCTAGCTTTCGGCTCTCTTGTTAAGCATATTATAATCAATATACATCTATCTGTCAAACAAAACCCGCCGCCCCCGCTCTGTCCGCTTTTCAAACATTTTCTCTTTTCCATTATAATAAAAAAGCTGGTACGATCACGGCAACAATCATATTGGATGACGGTCACGGCGGACTGTGGCAGGTATCGCTACAAATTTATAAAAACTGCTTTGACAAACTAATATGCTTACCAGGGCAGCCGGAAGGGCGTGCGGCCATTCGTTCCGAGTTCTGTGGAAGGAGTGGTGCTTATGAGTACATATGAAGAGTTCATGATTATTTTAGCAATAGCCGGATTAATTGTTGCAATTCTAAATTTGAAAAATAAGTAAGCCGCCCTGCTTCTTGGTCGGTCGGACGGCTTACTTAATGTAATCTTATGATTCGCCGGGGCGGATAGGCTCAATCTATCTTCCGGCTGTTCTGTTAAGCATATTATATTCAATATAGATCAGTCTGTCAAACAAAACCATCATCCCTGCCCTGTCCACCTGTCACACATTTTCAGTTTTTACATAAATTAAAAGAAAAAACAGGTACGATCATGGCAACAATTGTACTGGATGCCGGCCACGGCGGTTCCGACAGCGGGGCAGTTTACCAAAACCGCATAGAAAAGGACGATACCCTGGCGTTGACCCTTGCCGTAGGGAATATTCTGGAGCAAAACGGTGTAAACGTCATATATACGCGGACAAACGATATTTATGAAAGTCCTGCCCAGAAAGCTGATGAAGCAAATGCGGCAAATGCGGATTACTTCATATCCATACACAGAAATTCCACCCCTGTCCCCAACTCCTATTCCGGTGTGGAAAGCCTTGTTTATGACAGCTATGGCAGGGCCTATGAAATGGCTGCTAATATCAACGAACAACTGAATGCGATCGGTATGAACAATCTCGGAATCAACGAACGCAAAAACCTTGTTGTTTTAAGGCGCACTTCCATGCCAGCCGTCCTTTTGGAAATCGGTTACGTCAATACAGATACCGATAACGTATTTTTTGACCAACGCTTTGACGATATTGCAAATGCTATTGCACAAGGGATTCTGGAGACAATAGGATAACTTCATCCGGGAAATCATCCTCACGGGAAGAGACCGACAAATAACAATCAGAAAACGGCATATAAGTTTTTGTATAAATGCAGCCTTCTGCCTGGGCGTCAAAAAGTTTCGCAATGCCTTCCCCCGAAAGCTTTGCCGCGCTTTCCTTTCTCGTCCAGAGCCTTGTAAAAGCAGAATTCTTTTCCTCCTCTTTCTTCAAAGCAGAAAGGGACTGCATTTCCTTTTCAAGCCCGATACGGCGTGCAACGTTTTCCCGATACTGCCTGATTTCCTCGACGTCGATCCCAACCTCTTTGCTATCCGACACACAGGCAGCATAGTCCCCTCCGTGAGACAGATTTATATAAAACCTGTCAACCTGAGGGAAATACATCTTCCCGTTTTCGTTATAACAGGGCGTTTCCTCTAAGGAGACGCCCCTCTTTTTCATGCAGAATACAAGCAGAGCGCCTGCCGTAAGGCTCCTCTCCCGATCTTTTAAATTTTTGCAGGAATCCGCCGCTTTCCTGCGGAAACCCGGCAGAAGATCATAAACCTCTTTTGCTCCTACCTTCTCCATCAAATCAGAAACGCACATCAAATAAATTTCCATCGCTTCCCGCCATCCTATCATAGATCATATCCAGCCACTCCCTGTTCAACTGAGTCGTACTGAGAATACTGAACCTGTCCTTTCTCGTCTCCGGCGCCCTCATCCATGCATCGGCAAAAATATCTTTGGTAATGCCGTAAGAAGCAGGATTCAAATCAATGCCGTACGCTTTACATACCTCAATAAGCTGGCTTTCATCCCTGCCCTGAAAGATACAAGCCCCTACGCTTCCTAAGGCAACCGCCATCCCGTGGGAAATCTTCAACTGGGGATAATACTCTTCTATGGCATGACAGAACAGATGCTCAGCGCCGCTGCTAGGCCTGGAACTGCCTGCAATCTCCATGGCAAGACCGCCCATAACAAGGGCCCTTGACAAAATACGGATAAAAGTCTTGCTGGTAAGGGACTTATCGTCGCAATGATATACGCTGTCATATGCCATTCTGGCAATAGCGTAGGCAAAATCGTCTACAGGCTTTCCCTCCTGCTTTGCTGCAAGCTGCCAGTCAAATAAAGCGGTGTGCTTGCTGATGGTATCCCCGATGCCCGATAAGGTCTGGCTTTTGGGAGCTTTCATAATCATATCCGTATCCACCAAAATAGCCGTAGGGATCTTACAGCCCAGGGTCTTCCGGTTCATGCCCTCTGTCTGCAGAACGGAAAAAGGCGAAGCTAAGGAATCGTTGCTCAATGTGGTCGGCAGGCAGATATAAACCGCCTTGCTGACAAATGCCGCATATTTTGCCACGTCCAAGACCCTTCCGCCGCCAAAGCCTACTACCACTTTGATATTCTGAATGCAGATATGCTTGGCAAGCTCCATGGCCTGGTCAAAGCTGCCCTATTCCGATAAATAGATCTCGCTGTTCTTAAAATCCTTCTGCATTTCCGCCAGATACTCGGGATACAGATCGCTTAAAAACTGCTCTGTCACAATGATGGTCTTCTGCCCTTTAATCTGGGGCAGATAAGCGGCAACCGTCTCGTCGACATGTTCAAAAACCCCCTCTTCCACTACCAGACAAAGGGGAAGATTAAAACGATTAAACTGATTCATAAGATTCTCCTGCTATTTCTGTTTTCAATCGGATTCTATTCCTCTGCCCCATCCTCTTTTTCTATCAGATTTAAGGCAATCTGAAGCTCGTCAAGCTGTTCCTTGTCTACAGGGCCCGGCGCATCGGTCAAAAGACAGGACGCATCCTTTACCTTAGGGAATGCGATGACCTCACGGATGCTGTCAGCTTTTACCAACAGCATAACCAGTCTGTCCAGTCCGTATGCAAGACCTGCATGAGGCGGAACGCCGTATTTGAATGCGTTTAATAAAAATCCGAATCTTTCCCATGCGCTTTCTTTTGTAAAGCCCAACACCTCAAACATCTTTTCCTGGATATCATTCTGGTGGATCCTCACGGAACCGCCGCCTAATTCTACGCCGTTTAACACGATATCATAAGCTTTGGCGCGGACTCTTGCAGGGTCGGAATCAATATACTGCCAGTCCTCTTCCATGGGCATGGTAAAGGGATGATGCATTGCCATAAAGCGGTTTTCCTCATCGCTCCACTCCAGTAAGGGGAACTCTGTGATCCAAAGGAAATTAAATTTGTCCTCATCGATCAAGCCGAGGGAATGTCCCAGCTCAAGGCGGAGCGCTCCCAACACGTTCCAGACGATCTTATTTCTGTCTGCCGCAAACAAAAGCAAATCTCCCGCTTCTCCTCCCATGGCGTCCACAAGAGCTTTCAATTCCTCTTCCGTCATAAATTTTGCAAAAGAAGATTTGTAACTGCCGTCCTCCTGTATGGAAAGATAAGCCAGTCCCTTTGCACCGTTTCCTTTTGCGGAATCAACCAGCGCATCTATCTTCTTGCGGGGCATTGCCGCCTGTCCCTTTACATTAATACCTCTTACGGAACCGCCGTTTTCCAATGCGGAAGTAAAGACGCCAAAGCCGCATCCTGCCACTACGTCAGACACATCCGTAAGCTCCATGCCGAATCTGGTATCCGGCTTGTCGGAACCGAATCTGTCCATGGCGTCCTGCCATGTCATTCTCGGTAAGGGCAGGGAAACCTGTAAGCCGATGGCCTTTTCACAGACATGGGCGATCAGCCTTTCATTTACATCCATAACATCCTCTTCATCCACAAAGGATAATTCCATATCGATCTGGGTAAATTCCGGCTGACGGTCAGCACGCAGGTCCTCATCACGGAAACACTTCGCGATCTGCATATAACGGTCATAGCCGGAGCACATCAAAAGCTGTTTAAACAGCTGGGGCGACTGGGGAAGGGCATAAAAGCTGCCGGGATGGACACGGCTTGGCACCAGGTAATCCCTTGCTCCTTCCGGTGTAGACTTATTTAAGATCGGCGTCTCGATCTCCAGAAATCCTTCTTCTGTCAGGAAAGAACGTACCTCAGCACAGATCTTGCTTCTCAAGATCATATTTCTTTGTACATCCGGTCTCCTCAGATCCAGATAACGGTATTTCAGACGGATCTCTTCCTTTGTCTTGCTGTTTTCCTCAACAGGAAAAGGCGGTGTCTCCGATTCCGATAAGATACGGACCTGCTCTGCCACAATTTCAATATCCCCTGTAGCAAGATTTTCGTTGACTGCGCCCTCACGCTTACATACCTTGCCCGAGACGGCGATCACAAACTCGCTTCTCATCTTTTCCGCCTTGGCAAAGCTTTCGGCGCCGCATTTATCCTCTTCAAAAATGATCTGCAAAATTCCGCTTCTGTCGCGCAGATCCACAAATATGATGCCGCCTTTATTTCTCTGTTTTGCCACCCATCCCATGACGGTTACGGTTTCGCCGATATTCTGGTTGGAAACCTCCGTACACCTGTGGGTCCTTTTTAAACCTTTCATTGTTTCAGCCATGTTACTGCCTCCCGATCCTCTTATCTGTTTTATATTCTGTCATTTTGTTCATTCGCTGTTTCATGTAATGACCGCCGGATTTACGGTCATTCTTTTATTTCTTTAAAGGCTCTTTGTAAAAATCCACAAATTCCTCATAACCGTCCTTCTTCAGCTGTTCCTTCTGGAACTTTTTGTTTTTATTCATCCGGACTACAAGCACCTGCGTACCCTTGGCCCGTTCCTCCTGGGCCTTTGCAATAACCTGGCAGAGGTTTTCCGTTGAAATTCCCTTCTCCACCAGATATGCCGTCTTCCTTGCCTGCTTTGGAATCTCAAAACCGTTATCCATGAGGATCGTAATAATTCGCTCAAAGCCGATGGAAAAGCCGCAGGCGGGCACATCGTTCCCTGTAAAGCGCCCGATCATCTTGTCATATCTGCCGCCTCCCGCAACGCTGCTGCCAAACTGGGGCATCTCGATCTCAAAAATAGTGCCTGTATAATAAGACATCCCCCTTACCAGAGTGGGATCAAATACAATAGAAAAACCGGTATCCACCGCAGCGGAGACGCTTTCCGTAATTTCGGACAGGTTAGCAGCAACATCTTCCTCCAGAAATTCCCCAAGGGTTTCTGCAAGATAAGCGATCCCGTCCTTTGCGCTCTCAATCCCTTTAAAAAGCGCCATATACTTATCAACGGATTCCTTTGAAAAGCCGCTTGCCGTTAACTCCCCGGTAACGCCTTCCATACCGATCTTATCCATCTTATCCAGAATGATAAATACCGTATCCAGCCGCTCTTCCTCAAAACCGGCATAAGCCGCCATTGCCTTTAAAATCCTTCTTTCGTTAATGCGCACCTTAAAGCCGGAAAATCCCAGCTTGCCCAAAGTTGTGGTCGTAGCGAGGATCAGCTCGATTTCCGCAAGGTTACTGGGTTCTCCCAAAATATCGATATCACACTGCATAAACTGGCGGAATCTACCCTTCTGGGGCTTGTCCGCACGCCACACATTGCCCATTTGTAAAGCCTTAAAAGGCGCCGGCAGATTTGCCCCGTTGTTGGCATAATACCTTGCCAAGGGCAGGGTCAGATCATATCTTAACCCGCCGTCCACAAGGTCCGCTTCCTCTTTCGCCTCGGACAGATTTAACTTGTTCCCTCTTCTCATAATTTTAAAAATCAGTTTTTCGTTCTCCCCGCCCTGCTTGCTGCAGAGGTTACCAATTGTCTCCACACAGGGAGTCTCAATGGGAGTAAAGCCGAATTTCCTGTAATTTTCCTTGATCACATTCATGACATAATCACGTATCTGCATTTCCGCAGGAAGTATGTCCTTCATGCCGGTTACCGGTTTTTTATTTAAAGCCATGTCCTTACCTTCCTCTTTCTCATAATCATTCACAATTTTACAACCTTTTGGCACATTCTACAAGGTTAAAACAATATTTCTCTCACATATGGTAAGCCCCCATTTGGGCAATCCTCAATAAATCCCTTCTGGAACTGATCTCCAGCTTGGCAAAAATATTCTTCAGGGAGCTCTTTACCGTGTTTTCACTGATAAAGAGCTGGGCTGCGATCTGTTTGTTGGTATGGCCGTCCACTGCCAGGAGGGCGATATCGTTTTCCCTTCTTGTTAGCATTGGGAATATACCCGTATATTCCCTGTTCCTGGCGCTTTTTCCGGCCCTTGAAACCTTACGGCAGACCGCCATGATGGACTTATAGCGTTCATCCTCTTCTATCAGTTCCTGAAAAGGAGTCATCAGCCATTCCCCGTATTTGGCGAAAAGCATGATCGGTTCAAATCCTACCATATCCACCGCCCTGCGGATATACTCCTCTGCTTCCTTTATCCTCCCTAAGGACGCCGCACAGGAAGCAAAAATCAGATATATGCCGCTGACGGTAAATGTATTGGGACTTTTCTCTATAACGGATAAAACCTCTTCCTCTGCCGAAAGCATTTGGGAAAATTTTTCTTCATGGAGCGCCGCCATCATCCGGATCATCGTGGCATAGGGATAAGCCTGAGGCATGATCTTTCCCGGCAGCCTGCCGTCTTTTCTGATCCAGTCCGCCAGCCGCTCGGGATAGCCCAGATATTCATAAAAGAAAGCTTCGCACATATCCACGCTATAGCTTAAGCAGGTATTCTCTCCCGTCCGGCATAAGACCATGGAACGCATTTCCCTGATCATTTCTTTTGCCTGTTCAAACTCGCCCTTCATATAGTACAGCTGGGCCTTTAAGTACCTGGCATTGATGTCAAAACCGTTTAAATGCATAATGCCGCACTTCCTCATGGCTTTATCGCACAAGATCTCCGCCTGTTCAAAATCCCCGGCATAATAACGGTATTCCGCTTCCACCAGATATTTTACCCCGTCATAAGCGCAGATGCCCGCGGCATGGTATTCATCCAACTGTTCTCCCAGCTTTTGTACCAGCTCTTCTCCGCTCCCTTCCCGATACAGCATATGGAAAACGGAGGGGATCCCGTAATTTCTCGGAATATTCCCGTCGATACAGGGCAATTCCTCTCCCTGGAGCGCGATCGCTTTTTTCATATAGCTTCTCATCAGGTCCAGATCGTTAAAAGCGCTCTGGGACAAAAAGACATAATACGCCTTCCAGAGATAGTCCTTATCCTCTTTTGCCATCTTGATCTGTTTCATCGTTTTTTTGAACAGCCATTTACACTCTGAAAGCCGCTCATTCTGGCCATAATTATAAAAACGCCACATAAAAAGGACAAGACAAAGGGGATAATCCTCAAACAGAACCTTGGGGCAATTATCAAAGCACCTGAGTATCAGCCGTTCGTCTTCCTCCGGCGCGCAGATCGTCTCCAACAGCTCCAGCGTCCTTAACATGCCTTCATAGTTTCCCGCCTTCTCGTACCATTTCAAAGCTTCATAATATTCCTTCCGGGACACCTCATACTCAGCCATCCTTTCATACCGGATACACTTTTCCGACAGGCTCAGCTTTTCAAAATGATGGTAAATACAATTTTTAAATATCGTATGGAAATGATACATTCCCGAATTCTGGTCTTTTCCGAAAAAAGCATGGTTCTCCATCAATTCTTCCAGCATTGGGGCGCTGTCTCCCCCGTCATGGAAAAAGTCCGCCTGCTCTTTTGTGAAATCCGGCAGAAATACCAGATAGGAAAGAAAGTGCTGGGTCGCCTTAGAACAGGAAGCATAAGCCACTCTGTCCACAAGATGCTCCATATCCGCAGCCAGCTCGCTCTTTCCTATTCGCAGATAGTTCAGGACCGTAACATAGATCATGGAGATCCAGCCTTCGGATTTCTCATAGATCTGCTCCACCTCCTCATCGGAGAGAGAAAGCTTATACATATTCAGGTAATGATATACATCCTCTTTGGAAAGACACAGATCCTCCGCAGCGATCTTATTCAGCTTTCCCGTGGCAACCAGTAATTCCTCGTCCTTAAAGACTTTTTTCTGGGAAATGACAAAAATCCGGATCTTTTCATGAAATTCCCTTGCCAGATAAAGAATAAACTCGCTGGTCTGTCTGTTTTGTATCTGTTGAAAATCATCCAGCACCAGAATCAAAGGGATATTCTGAAACAGCTTCTCCATTTTCCCTGCAAACCTTGCCCTCTGCATCCCGTCAACGGGAAAAGGAGAGCGTAAAAGCTCCCCCGATGCCCCGGAGGCGGAAAAAAGCTCTGCGCAAAGGGAGTTCCATCCGTGGGAAATATTATCGTCATAAATATTGACCCATTTTATGACGCCCTCTGCATACTTACAGATCTGCCGTACCGCTATCGTTTTTCCATAGCCCGTAGGGGCCTCCACCACAGTCATGGTACAGTCTGCCGAAAGCGTCAGCGCCCTTTTTAACCGCTCCGATATGTATATTCCGTTTTTTACAGGCATTTCTTCCTGCATCATGCCTTTCTTCATAGTTTACCCAGCCAGCCTTCATCTTTTTGTAATTGAAACAAGGCGTCCTTCCGCTTTAACATTTCATCAAACTTTTCTATATAAAGCCGGACATCCTTTACGTTATCCGCCCGTTCAATTCTTCCTCCCGGCAGCAGGACCTTGGAAATACTCCCCGCTCCCAGAGCCATGATGGTCTGCACTTCTTCCATGATCAGAATATTATAGATCCCGTACTTTCCTTCTCTTGCATATCCTACATTTTCCAGATTCCCGGTCATATTTTTCTGTCTGTAAAGATAA